>Ga0007792_10000751_pt1 | contig 11714 bp, 4 predicted proteins | sample CryBogmetaGMA6M_FD_60371 | JGI IMG/M metagenome (GOLD analysis project Ga0007792, IMG submission 60371) | Freshwater microbial communities from Crystal Bog, Wisconsin, USA - MA6M | ecosystem: Environmental > Aquatic > Freshwater > Lake | place: Crystal Bog, Wisconsin, USA | collected 2009-07-06
GGTTCACCGCGCGAAGGCTTCAGGAAGCTTGCCAAGATGAACGGGTGGTCGTCAATGACCGAGTACAAGATACCCGTAAACTGATTTACCACTCTACTGTCGTGATGACAGAAGGAAAACCGCATGAAGTTGTTCAAATTCTGGACATGGCTGTTACTGCCCCATAAATTCTATGGCGGTGGTGGCGGCGGTTCAACGACCACAACCTACAATCAAGACAATCCCCAGCAACAAGCCTTGGCTAATGTTGCCCAGCAAAAATACGACTATTACAAATCAACCTATGTCCCCGTTGAAAACCAGTGGTTCGGTCAGGTTCATAACATGGACAATCAGGCCAATCACAATGACGCGGCAGGGATGGCAGCCTCCACGCTTAAACAGGGGGCAGGCGCACAAACGGGCGCGGTCGGTGATTCAATGGGCGGTCAACGACTGGGCCAAGGCAATTACCTGGATAATGCCAGCGCAGAGTCTAATGCCACGGCCACGGCCAATCAGGGCGTCACCAAGCGTATGCTGGATGCCGAGCAAGGCATTGTTGCCATTGGTACGGGACAATCAGCCGGGGCGATTGACGGGTTGAGTTCAGTGGCACAGCAATCAGTCACGGGTGCGAACACCGATGCCGATAACAAGTTTAGACAGCAACAAGCGACTAACGGTATTTATGGCACTGGCGCAGGTATGGCAGCGGCAACATTGATTAACAAGGGGGTGAAAAATGGGTAGCAGCAGCAGTTCAAATTCAGTGCCATCCTCCGTTGATATGGTGGCCTCGCAGAAAAACGCGGATTTGGTTAATAGCCAATGGCAGGATTATGTAACCCGTATTCAGCCACAGGAAAGCCAACTTATTAATCAGGTGCAAGGCAATGGGGGCTTAAACACCTCCTTCCTGCCTAAAGAGCTGGCCGATGCGTCAACGGGCGTGACTAATGCCTACACCAGCGCAGATGGACAACGGAGCCGTGACCTATCGCGGTTTGGTCAAAACCAGACCGCAGAACAAACACAGGCGCAAACTACGCAGGCCGGTTTGTCGCAAGCGGCCAGCGCGGCCAATGCCAACAACACCACCATCCAGAATGACCAAAACCTGAAAAACTCCATTGTCAGCGGCGGTTTGGGTTCAGTAGCAGGATTAAAATAATGAGCATACTCGATACCGGCAGGGCAGGATTAAACCAGGCACTCAAAGCCACGGACTCATCAACCAACCTCGCCAATCAAATGCAGGCCGAGCGTTCGCGGTTAGCGGTAGCCAACAAGCAAGCCGATTCTTCAACAATGGGGCAGATGGCAGGTTTGGCCGGCAGTGCGGCGGTTACTTATGGCCCCGAAGCAATATCAGGATTGAGTGCTTTGGGCGCAACAGCAACGCCAGCGGCAGAAGCGGGTATTGGTTCGGCGGTTGGAGCGGCAATCCCCGCAGAGGGCGCAATGTTTGGCAGTAGTGCGGCAGGTTCTGGACTGGCTTCTTCACTGGGTACGGGTGTTGGAACATTGGGTACAGCAGGAACAGCGGCAGCAGATACGGCGCTTTCAGCCGGTGCGGTAGGTCTTGAGTCGGCAGCGGCAACAGGGGCAGCAACATTAGGTACAGATGCAGCGGTAGTCGGTGGCACAGCATTGGCCGCAGAAGGTACGGCGGCAGCGGCAGCGTCAGTCGTTCCAGTGGCGGGATGGATAGCCGCAGCCGGTATTCTGGCTTATTCACTATTTAGTTAAGGGGTTTATCATGGGTTTTGCCGAAGGTTTTCAGGGTGGTTATGGGTTAATGGATGCAACCTTACGCAATCAGCGCGAGGAAACATTAAAGAAGGATGAGTTGGCAACAAGGACAGCTCAAAACGCAGATGCTAACGCGAGGGATGATAGACGGCTTGGTTTGGCAGAAGTGACACAGAGCGATGCCAGAACCAATGCAGCGGCAACCGCTAAGTATCAAAGTGATATGTTGGCCGGTAATCTAGCCGAAAAACAGGCCACGCTAGGCTACAGAACGCAAGAGTCTAAAGAACGGGCAGACCATAACGCGGCTTCTCTTGGCTTACAAAAAACTACCGCCGAAGCGCATCTTGAGCAATTAAAGCAACAAGGATTGAATCAAGCCCAGACCCTTAAAAATAACAATTCCGATCTGGAAATAAAGAAGGATGCAGCCGAAAGCGCAGCAAAGGCACAAACAAAACTTGAAGCCGGTCAATACGCGCAAGCTAACTGGATGAACAGTGACGGCACACTGGACGGGAAAGCCATTGCCGCCGACCCTGTTAATGCGACAAAATACTTGGGTGATTTAGGTGTCGATATGAACCACTTGGGGAAAAATCCAGAGCTTTATCACAATGCAGTTCAGACACTTCAAGATACCTTTCAAAAATATGACGGCAAAGCGCCTATGGATGAAGCGACAAACCCCGAGGCGATGGGTGCGTTCAATACTATTTTTAAAGGCCAGCTTGGTACAAATATCGGTAAAGATGTAGCGGGTAAGGGCAAAATAATCAGCACCAAAGCTACTGATATTCTTTCGCACCAAGGCACACCCACACAGGATAATCCAAGCGGTATGCTTTACAGCATTGGCTTGGTTAATATTTATCGCGGCAAGGACGGCAAAGAGCATCAAGACCAGACCGCAGCGCCTTTAACACAATTACGCTCAAACGATAACCCGGACGACCCCGCCAGAGGCTTTACCGCCAGTCAATTACACGAAGCCTTGCAAGGTAACGCGGCACTGATTGACGGCTTGATAAGCGATCCTAATGTAATGGGTAGATGGGGTAATGTGGTTAAAAGAAATCTTCCTAAAGCTGAAAAAGCAGATACGAATGTACAAAATGATTATCTTAGCATTAAGAATAAAACAACTAATGCCAATGGTGATGTTGTTGAATCCGCGTCATCTTATGACCCTAAGACTGGCAATCAAATAAGCATGAATCCAGATACCAATAGGATTGAAGTAAGCAAGCCTGGCGACGTACCAAAGCAGAATACCCAAAAAACAAATTTGCAGCTAAGAGCAGAAAAAGTATTGAAGAATCCTAGTAATTACAGCGAGCAACAAGTTAAAGATTCAAAAGAAATTCTAGGAAAATAACTTACTTATTGCCAAATATTAATGTCGGGAGACATAAAGAATGACTGACAAATACTCGTCCTTAGATAGCGTCTCACTAGATGACAAATATTCATCCTTAGATAGCGTAGACCTTAACGACACGCCACCAGAAAACCCCGGCTTTGGCCAAAGGTTAGTTACCACAGCTAAAGCGTTAGGCCAGCTTGTCTACGACACACCGACCAACATTGCCGGTTATGCGGCAAACCTTGATGAAGGCAGTCGTCCGCTGGATAAAACAAACTGGGCGGATAAGGCAGCCGCAGAGCAATCGCAACGCCTTAATGAGCGCATGGGTTCGCCAGATGCTAATGACCCTACATTTTTTCCTTATATGACAAAAGGCAAAATTGCACAGGCGGGGCCTTCTTTTATTTTTAGTGCGGGTGGTATGGGTGCGGCACTGGGCGCGGGTGGGCTGGCTACGGTAGCAACCAAGGGAAACCTGAAAGCCGGTTATGCCGCAGGTGCATTAGCAGCGGGTGGCTTGGCTTATCGTGCCGATTCAGCCATGTTTATGAATAACGCCTTGGACGGCTTTACTAAAAAATATCAAGCTGATAATGACGGCACAATGCCAAGCCGTGACATGCTTCTGGCAGAACAGGAACGGTTGCAGCCTTTTGCAAGGGATCATGGCTTGGTTGAAGCGGGTTTTGAGAGCGCGGGATCTGTTATTGGCGGTCAACTATTAAAAAGAGCCTTTAAGTCGGGCGGCAGTATGCTTGCTAAAACCGGCAAGGCTGCTGCTGGACTGGCAGTAGAAGAAATGCCGTCAGAAACAGCGACGGATATGGTGGAAAATAATATAGAAATAGACGCGGGTGTTCATGGCGGCAAAAAGCGGTCATTTGCAAGCCTTGATGACATAGTGCAGTCAGCAAAAGATGTTGCGCCAGCAGTCGCTTTTCAATCAGCCTTGATGGGCGGCGGTGTAGCGGGAGCAAGGACAGCCTACGACTACGCTACTCGCATACCGGTTACCGAAGATGAATTGCTAACCTACAAACAAGGCCGTCTTGATCTTTTAAATACCAAAAGAGCCGGCACTCCACCGCAATCGTCTTATGATGCTAACGGCACTCTTGTCACTGTGCCAGGTAAAGATGGGGAACCATTAAACCGCAATGAACTGGCCGAACATGACCTGCTAAGCAATGGCAGCGTTAAGGATATTGCCGGTCATTACAATTTTAATGTGTTGACCCCTGAACAAGTTATCGGCAAGAACTTGGAAAAGGACATCAAGAACAGTCAATTTGCACAAAGCACCAACAGCCTGGCGAGAGATTCGCTTGACCCTGCCCGGTATTACGGCAATCAACAGCCTTACATACCCGTCAGTCTTGACGCAGAACGCAAAGCCAAACTGGACGAACTGAAAGCCAAGCGACAAATTGAACTCGATGCAACGGCCAGCACCGGTGCATTAGGTTCTTCCTTGGCAGCGGCGGGTGTGGCCAATACCGATTCTTCACAAGCCGAAGCAGATATAAACAACAACATCACCGCCGACAATCTAAACCCCCACGCTTCAAAATATGATAGCCACTTTGCCGACGCTGAAAATAAATACAAGCTGCCGTCCGGTCTGTTATCCACCATAGGCTTCCATGAAAGCGGTTTTGATTCCAGCGCGGTAAGTAAGGCAGGTGCCAGAGGCTTAATGCAATTCATGCCTGAAACGGCTAAAGAATACGGCATTAACCCGCATGACCCGTTAGCATCCATTGATGCAGCCGGTAAGAAGCTGTCAGGCTTGTATCATTACTACAATGGCGATTTGCAAAAAGCCATTGCCGCTTACAACTATGGCGAGGGTAATCTTGACAAAGCGATTGTACGAGCGGATAAGGCTGGTGAGCATTGGACTACTGCCATCCCAAGGGAGACACAGAATTATTTAGCCAAGATTTCAGGCGGTCAGACCGGACAATCCCAAAGCCTGGATTCAGGCGGCGGGATTAATCAAGAGCAAGCAGCTCGTGACGCACAGATAGAAGCCGACCTTAAAGCGATTGATGAAGGAACCTATCAACAACCTGACTTAACTACTGAACAAGCAAAACCAGAGGAAACCAATGCCGGACAAGCTCAATCCGATTTATCTTCTACAGATAATCGAAGCCCTACAGAACTCAATGCTGCACCTGCAATGCCAGATGGAAGCAATGCAAGCACAACTGAACTCGCAGCCGCGAACCCCTTAACCCAACCGGAGAATCTCAATGGCCGCGAAGAAAGCACCAGCGAAAGCACCAGCACCCATGCCGAAAAAGAAGGGCTGTTAAGCACTGATGCGCCTGTAACGGGCGCGTCAACTCAAGAGGTTAAAAATGAAACAGCACAGCTACAAACAAAAATTCCCGCGAGTAGTAACCCGCCTGATCCACAAGCGCATGGCACAGATAAACCCGTACCCGCGTCGGTATCGGTGGACGAACACGTACAACGCGAAGATAAGCCTGCATTTGTAACGGCACCCTTGCTAAACAAGTCTACCGGAAAACCCTTTAAAGCCCGTAGACAGGCTGAAATGGCGATTGCCAGCCCCGTTTATCCAGAAGTGAACAAGCAAGATAACAAGGTTGTTGAAGTAGGGAGTGGTTTTGGTATTGCGCCGATAGTCCAAAATGGACTGGCAGGAAGTGAAGCATTAAAAGTTGGCGATAAAGTCACCAATAACATGAACCATAAACATGGCGCTGGAACCGTTGTAGCAATCGGAAATGATAATACTCATGGCGACCACGCAAAAGTTGAGTGGGATAATGGTGGCAGCTTACTTGCCAGAAAAGATATGTTTACGAAAGTTGGGAAATCAACCCCGCCGACGCCTGCTACGGGCGCACCATCGGCGGTTACTACCGAATCAAAAATAACTGGCAATCAGCATTTGGACAAAATTCTGAATGGCATTAATAGGGATGCCAACAAACAGAAAGTTGGTATAGATGAACTTAGGGCTTATAAAGTTTCAAAATTAAAAGCGCAATTTCCTGATGAATTTAATAAGGCTTCTGAATTAATTAAGACAGCAAAGTTTAGGGTTATAAGGCATGGGGACTCTTTCATGTCTTATATGACTATTCCAGAAATGAAAGATACCGATTTTGGTGATCCACATCCGGGTCCAAAATGGAGTAAATCAGATGCAGAATGGAGTACGGCTTTAAAATTAATTGAGGATAAATTAAATAAGACAACCACACAGACCACGGAACCCGTAAAGACTCCCCAAGAATCGGGTGATTCGTCAAGCAACGGTCAAGGAAATTCTGAACGTGAAAAGCTCTATAAAACATATAAGGAATTGCAAGATATTATTAACCCGCTTCTTGTGCCACTCCATGAAGAACAAGCGAAAAACGGGCGTATTGGTGATGCCAGATTAGACCGCCATGTAGCCAGGCTTGAAAAAGAATTAGCTGATGCAGAACAGGCTTGGGTAGATTCAGGAAAGCCAAAGAATGAAGTTAAATTTATAGGAAAAAATGAAGATGGTGACAATATCCATGAAAAGCCTGATGGGAATAGATACATACAGCATGATAATGGTCTGCAAGAAAATGAATCTGTAAGGATTATTCCTAATAGAGGCGGGAGTGCTTCTATTGTTAGGAATGATCGCAAAGATAAGTTTCTAACGGAAAGTGAATTAAGTGAAGCCTCACAATCTGCCAAGCAAAACACCCTAATCCAAGCCGCGCAAGACTTAGGCAAGCTGGATATTGTTCATGTTGGAGATAAGAAGCCGGTTGTTTCTGAAAATACCATCTACACAAAGGATGCTGCCGAAGAAGCGCGAAGGATATTAAAGTCAAAGCTTGGGCAACTAAACAGCGGTGTTGATCCCGAAATGTTTAGCGCAGGGATAACGTTAGCGGGTTATCATATCGAGAAAGGTGCGCGTACTTTTGCCGCCTACTCAAAAGAAATGATTGATGATCTTGGCGAGTCCATAAAGCCGTATTTAAAACAGTTTTACATGGGCGTTATGTTTGACCCCAAAGCCAGTTCATTAACTGGCATGGACTCGGCAGCGGATGTACAGTCTTTTGATATTGATTCCATTAAAAATGAAGTCGCCCCACAACAACAGGAGAATGGCAATGGCCATCGTAAAGAACACAACGCCGGAACAACAAAAAATCCTACTGGAAATTCTAGCCAAACGTCTGACCAATCTGGAATTTCAGATGAACAACAAAGACAGCCTAACGGAAGCGGAGCTGCGCCAAGTAATTCAGGAATACGAACTGGACAGGGACAGCATGATTCAGTTGATTCTACTCAAGGCCAAGGAAATGGACTATCCGGACATGAAGGATTGGCCGGACACCAAGCCAATGTCGGAACTCAACAAGCAATCGGGGTTCAAACTGGCACCGACGGAAGCCTACCAAAATCTGTTGGGGCTGATAATTACTCTTTAATCGGCAAGAATCCAATTGCATTAACCCCCGCCAAAAGACGCGATGTAAATATTCTTGCTGAGGCTATCCTTAAAAAGCCGGTTAATGAAGTCACCGAGGACGATAAAGAGATTCTTAGACAATATACCGGCAATGGTGGCCTTGACTTAAAAGCGTCAGTAGATAAAGGCGAGGGCATATTCAATCAGCATTACAGCGCCTACGATACCATTAAGGCCATGTACGGCGCTTTGCTGGATGCCGGTGTCAAGATGAATAACAATCTTGAGCCTTCGGTGGGGAGCGGTAACTTTATCGGTATGCACCCATACGCAAACTGGACAGCCGTTGATATTGACAAAACAAATACCGAAGTAGTTAAACGGCTTTATCCGGACGCGCAGGTATTCAATGAATCGTATGAAACCTTCCGAGGTAAAAACTTCGACCTGATTATTTCAAATGTCCCGTTTGCTTCATTCTCGTCATTAGCCAGAGAGCACGCTGGAACCATCAAGCCTATGTTCAAGGCGATTCATAACTTCTTCTTTGCTCAATCTATCGACAAGTTAAAGACGGTCGGTGTTATGGCGTTTATGACCTCTACCGGCACAATGGATGGTACAGGCGAAGGGCAAAGACTACGGCAACACTTGATTAAGCAGATGGACGTTATAGGTGCTTACAGGCTCCCTATGGGAACCCAAAAAGCAAACGCCAGTACGGACGTAATGATTGATGTTATCTTTCTGCAAAAAAGACCTGTTGGAGTTGCCAGTAAGCAACCAGAGAAAAACCAAGCGTTTGTTGATACTGCCAATAAAGACGGTTACAAAATTAACCAATACTTTGTTGATTATCCTGAATCGGTTTTAGGTGATTTGAGTATTGGCAAAAATAAAACCTCAATGGGCAAGGTGGGCTGGATTGTTACAGGTGATGCTGATTATTCACGCATGAAGATAATCCCGCAAGATTATACTTCGACTGACAAGCGAAGCGATAAATCCAATGACTTTTCAAACCATGAAACAGCTCAAGCTTACGCTGATAAACACGGTTACAAATTCGTAGACCAGCAAACCACACCCTTCTTCAAGGACGGGATAGTTTATGATATTCCCGTTACTTACAATGAGCAAAGTGGCGGGGGCTTGTTTGGCCGTAAAGCAACCGGCGTTAGTGCTGATAAATTAGCCGACCTGCAAAAGATTGACGAAACCCACGACGCTGAATTAGTACATCAATACGAGGAAAAATACAGCAAGCCGCCACATACTGACAAGTTATTGGCATTATGGGCGAAAACAAATCATGCCGCACAACAGTTAAAATCTTACCTTGCTCTATTCGATAAGCATTTTAATCTAAGCGAAATCTTTACCAAGCAGGTACGGTTTAAGGATAGTGGAAAAATTGAGATAGATGACCATTCACCCTTGCTTGACCGGGCTGAATCACTGGAAGATGCCGACGGTATTTTTAATTCAAAAAGTAACCTGGTATCGGCAAGTGAAAGGCAAGAGCTGCTTGATAATGGCGATTATGCTCAACTTGCCAATGGCTTTTTGCAAAATTCACGACTTTATTATGCGGGTAATATTTATAAAAAGCTGGATGATGCCGCCAAGGTAAAACCAGCAGCACAGCGCGACAAGCAAGTTGCAAAGCTTAACCGTGTAAAGCCGCCACTAATCCCAATCAACAGATTATCCATTACCGGCAAAGAAAGCTGGCTCCCGGATAGTGCTATTGCCGCTATTGGCAAAAGAGTTTATTCGGATGGTACGGTAATCATTGGTGAGAATGCCATAAGTGATAATCATTTACTGCATTTGTTTAATCAGTACATCAATAATGAAGCATTGGCAAAAAAAGGCAAAGACGATACGCCAGAGGAATATGCAGACCGTTTAAAATCAGCGCAAAACACCCTACATAATGATGTTCTGCCCTTAATCAAACAGAAGATTATGGATGATGGGCTTGCTGATGAAGTAGTTGATGCTTACAACAAAGCGAAAAACTTCTTTGCTGCGCCTGTATTCGATGGTTCGTCATTAAGGAATTTGCCAGAAACCTTTAAGGGCAAGCCATTTAGTTTAATGCAGCACCAACAAGAAGGCGCTGAACGGGCGATATACAACAAAAAAGGCGTATTGGCATTTTCACCTGGGCTGGGCAAAACACCGACCGCTATTATTATTGCCGACCAGTTATTGCAAAAAGGGGTAATGAAGAAACCGTTATTTATCGTTCCTGCCAACACGATCCCGCAATGGGAATCATCAACACGCAGCCTATATCCTAATGCCAAGGTTTATGAGTTTCCAAAATATACCAGCGGCATAAACAAGGGCAAGCCTAAAGAATGGCCTAGTATGACCAAAGCCGATAAAGAAAAAATGGTTTATGACTTGACCAATAATCAGTACGACTTTACCTTTATCAGTACAAATCTTGCTCAAAAGTTTGCTATCCCTGCGGAAAAATTAAGCCAGTATCTTGATGATTTGACCGAAAGCATTAGCAGTATGGAAAAGCCTGATGATGAACTGAATAAAAGCCAGATTAAAGCCAAGGAAACACGACTAGCGAAGATTAGAATGCTAAAGGCTACCATGACAGCAGCTTACGCAGAAAGTACGGCTTCTGGCTTTGACATGGGAAAGATGGGCTTTGATGCGCTTTTTGCTGACGAGGTTCAGTATTATAAAAATATCGGGATGCAATCAGAAGATGCCAAGGGCGGTATCGGTGCTAACGTGGCCATTAACGCAAAATACCCGCTAGATGCAGACGGTAAGCCTGATAAAACTCAAGACCCTTTATCTGTCACATTAGGCAGTTCACGTTCCTATGACTTCCGCTTTAAGACGCAATTTATTAGCGAGAACAATAACGGCAACAATGTATTTTTACTGACCGGAACCCCAACACCCAACAAGCCGCTGGAGCTGATGACGCTGTTACATCATCTTGATACGCATATTTTGGATGAATACGGTATCAATAACGTAGGCGAGTTTGTTGATGAGTTCTTTGATATTCAATCCGTAGAAGAAATGGGTATTGATGGATCCAACAAGTTAAAGCCACAGCTTGTCGGCATTCAAAACATCTTCGGATTAAAAAAGATAATCAGCCGCTATGTGGATTATAGATCACCTGAATCAGCAAAGGACTTAACACGACCCAAGCAAAACGACAAAGTTCATATCATCCTTCAAAACGAAGATGCAGTAGAAATATTTGCTGATGTTCAGGCGCGAATACTGCAATCAATTGAAGATGCTAAAGCCAAAATGTCGGGCGATAAGAATGTAGTTGTTGAGCCTATGATTAAAATGTATGGCGCAGGGAGAGATGGAAGTATAGATGTCCGCCTTTACTCGCCATCATCCGATGGGAAAGGCAGTATTGAAGAAGGAACGGTATTCCAAAAAGAAACCCGCGCTGAATATTCAAAAATAGCCAAGACCGTTGAGCTGGTTGCCGCAAAGAATAAACTTGATCCGGAAGCGGGACAGTTGATATTCCTTGACCGCTTAAAGTTTTCTGACGGTAGTGGTTCAACCCATGATGATATTCGTGACGACATACTTAAAGCGACTGGACTTAAACCGCAAGAAGTAGTTTTTGTTAATGGCGGTGAATATGTTAATCCTAATACCGGCAAGGTTGCCAAGAGTATTAAGCCTGAAATGTTGCAAAGCATTATGGATGCCTATAATGACGGCAGAATTAAGGTGCTTATCGGCAACACTTCAAAGCTGGGCGTGGGCGTAGACTTACAGGTAACGACTACCGATATTTACCAGATTGATAAACCTTATCGACCTGATGAAATTGAACAGCGTAACAATCGAGGAGTAAGGCAGGGCAATCGCAATTCAGAAGTAACGGTGCATACCTTTAATCAACCCGGCACATTTGATGCAATGAGCGACAGAATCATAGCCAACAAGCAGGGGTTTAATGATGTGTTCTGGAAAGATCAGGACAGTGACCGCGCAGACGTTAAAGGCGAAGAAGCGCCAGGGCATTATGATGCAGCCATTGAGCTTGAGCAAGACCCATTAAAAAAGAGAAAGCTTGAAATTGAGCGCGACCTTAACCAAGCATCATCAAAAACCAATCACCTTGAAAAGCAAGTTAGCTCACTT
>Ga0007792_10000752_pt1 | contig 11705 bp, 8 predicted proteins | sample CryBogmetaGMA6M_FD_60371 | JGI IMG/M metagenome (GOLD analysis project Ga0007792, IMG submission 60371) | Freshwater microbial communities from Crystal Bog, Wisconsin, USA - MA6M | ecosystem: Environmental > Aquatic > Freshwater > Lake | place: Crystal Bog, Wisconsin, USA | collected 2009-07-06
TACTATATCTGCAACTGCTAAAGATTTAGCAAATTCTTTAAATAAGAGCTTTGTCCGCGAAAAAAGATGCGGTTGAAATATCGCAATCACCCTTCCTTTTGACATTTCTTTACCAGTTTCTAATACCTTCATAACTTCAACTGGGTGATGAGCGTAATCATCTATCAAAGTAAAGTTTTTCATTTTAAATATATTAAAACGCCTTTTTACATTTTTAAATTTTTCTAATCCTTTTTTAATTACCGCTGTTTTAATTCCTGTATCTACCGAAATCGCAATAGCCATAAGAGAGTTCTGTACATTATGTTTGCCTGGTATATTTAGTTCAAAAACTCCAAGCTTTTTTCCACGGTAAATCACAGAAAAACGCTGTTTAAAGCCCTTAAAATGAACATTATATGCGTATATATCATTTGTTTTATTAAAACCAAAATAAACTGACCTTACAAATATTTCATCTTTAATTGACTTTATGTTTTCATCGTCACCATTCAAATATGCCACTCCGTAAAACGGTACCTTATTGATAAAATTAACAAAAGCCTCTTTTAAAGCATCCATTTTTTTATAATAATCCATGTGGTCATTATCTATATTAGTCACACCCACTATTACTGGATTTAGGTGCAAGAACGAACCAAAAGCTTCGCAGGCCTCTGCTATCACATATCTACCCTTGCCTGCTCTGGCGTGGACTCCTCCTGTTTTCACCACTCCGCCGACTATATAAGTAGGATCAAGCTTTGCTTCCATAAATATAGTGGCCAGCATAGAAGTCGTAGTGGTCTTTCCATGCGACCCTGCTATGGCTATGCCATACTTTAACCTTAAAACTTCATCAAGCATAACAGCCCTTGGAATTACTGGAATTTTCATTTTTCTTGCCTTAACAATTTCAGGGTTTGTTTCTGAAACAGCATTTGAGTATATGGCAATATCAGCGCCCTTTACATTTTTAGCATCATGCCCTATAAACACTTTTCCGCCTATGCTCTTAATACGCAAAGTGTTTTCTGATTCTTTCATATCAGAACCAGTCACTTTATATCCTAAGGTAATAAATATCTCAGCCAAGCCGTTCATTCCTGAACCGCCAATGCCAATGAAATGCAGATTCTTAGTTTCTATCAACATGCTTCATCTCCTGTATTAATTATGCGGTTTTACAATCAACCGTTCTTGCGTCTTGCTATTTTAATTATATTTTCAGCGCTGTGCCCACAGTACATACTTTTCAATTCCTTTTTCATAGACACGCCTGTTTTGCTATCTAATAGCTTCTTAACCGCTTTTATAAACAAATTCACATTGAGGTCTTTGTCTTTTATAACAATCGCTGCGCCTCTGTCTTTAAGCGCTGCTGCATTTTTTTCCTGATGGTTTCCAGTAGCATAAGGGTAAGGCACTATAAGCGAAGGTAAACCCACCGCTTCAAGCTCCGTTAACGTTCCTGCACCTGCCCTAAGTATTCCTACATCTGCCGCAGAATATGCCAATCCTGCATCATCAATAAATCTAAGCACACAACAAGTTACCTTTTTATTTTGTGACGCTATTTTCACTGCCGTCTCATACTCATCACTGCCTGTCATCCATATAAACTGTACTCCCTTTAGTTCAACTGCCGCACGCGGCAGAACTTCACCAAATACACGATTTATGCTTTTAGCAGCTCTTGAACCAGGCATTATAAGCACTGTTTTATGTCCGCTTTTAAGCTTAAATTTCTTTAAACCTTCTTTTCTTCTATTCTTTAAAAGACTTTCTCTTAATGGATTTCCTGTAACTGTAACTTTTCCAACTGGAAAATATTTTACAGTTTCTTCAAACCCAGCCGTTATATGCGTCACAAAATATGACAATATTTTATTAGCAAAACCTGGAACCACATTAGGCTCATGTATGAGCGTCTTTTTACCAGCTATAGCAGCCATAAAAACCGCTGGATATGAAGCAAAGCCACCAGTGCCAATCACAATATCAGGTTTTACTTCTTTTATTATAGAAGCCGCTTCAAAGAACGACTTAATCACAAAATATGAGTTTATTATATTTTTAAAAGTAAACTTTCTGATATAAGGTCTAACATTAACACCCACAAAATCAAAGCCTCTCTTTGTTACTATTTCCTTTTCCATACCTTTTATACTACCTACAAAAAGTATACTTGCTTTTTTATCCTGTTTTAATAGTTCTTCTGCCATGGCAATTGCCGGATATATATGACCACCGGTTCCACCACAAGCAAATATTACTTTCATTTACCTCTCCCGTATGCTAATTTTGAAACTGATAAAAGCATTCCCATAGCAACACAAGCCACCATTAATGAAGAACCACCATAACTAATAAATGGAAGCGTAGTACCTTTTGTCGGCATAAGTCCTATCGAAACAGCTACATTCATACAAACCTGAGTTATTATTATAAGCGTCAAACCCAATGCTAAAAACTTATTGAATTTATCCTGAACATTTATAGCAATAAATACACCGCGAGATAAAACCATAAAGAATCCAGATAATAAAATTACTGAGCCTATTAAACCAAGCTCTTCTGCTACAACTGAAAATATATAATCAGTGTGTGGTGTTGGCAAAAATAAAAACTTCTGCTGGCTATTTGAAAAACCTACACCAAAAATACCACCTGAACCCACAGCAATAAATGACTGAATTGACTGATATCCACTACCTAATGGATCTTTCCACGGATCCAAAAACGCCATAAATCTTTTTAATCTAAATGGTTCAAACTTTATTAAAGCCACTACGAGCATTACTAACACTGGCAATAAACCAATAAGCATTTTTCCATAAGAACCCACAATAATAAGGATAGCCAAATATATTGAAACTATTATCATTACCGCTCCCAAATCCTTTTGAAAAATTAGCCCTAAAATTATTATTCCTGTCACCATGGCTGTCCTTATAAATCTTTTTAATACGGTAAAAGATTCTGTCGAAAATATTTCAGCCAGATATATTACATAAAAAATCTTTACAAGTTCAAATGGTTGAAAAGATAATGGACCCAAATTAAACCATCTGGTAGCACCACCTACCTTGTGACCTAAATGTGGAATATGCACGGCAAATAAGAGAATTATTGAAGTCACAAGTCCTGGCATCATCATTTTTTTTATATCTACAGTTTTTCTCTTATAAAAAACAAATCCTGCAATAAGAGCTAAAACTGCCCATACAATTTGTTTCTTAACAAAAAACGCACTATCTCCGTATTTACCATATGCTGCAACTGGGCTGGCTGAATACACCATAAGTATTCCAAATAATGTCAGTCCTACACAGGTAATTAAAAGCGTGTAATCCATTCTTTCTCCTGAAGCAGTTTGTTTCATTTTTGTCCCGCCTTTAAAACATACTTTTTAAACTCATCTCCCCTGTGGGCATAACTTTTAAACATATCAAAACTCGCACAGGCAGGTGAGAGCAGTACGACTTTAACATCTTGTACCTTTACACTTTTATCTACTGCGTCCTCCATAGATTCAGCCAGTAAAACTTCAACTTTTGATGAAAACATATTTTTAATTTTTTCTTTGTTCTCGCCTATAGCAACAATCACTTTCACATTAACAGGAAGCTTATTGTATAAAGGTGACAAATCTGTATTTTTTTCTCTACCACCAAGTATTAAAACCATATTTTCAGTAAATGTAGCAACTGCCTTCAACACAGCATCCACATTTGTGCCTTTTGAATCATCGTAGTATTTCACTCCATTGAATTCACTAACAAATTCTATTCTGTGATGCAGTCCTTTGAAACTCTTTATAGTAGCTATGGCCTTTACCATATCCAGCTTGGCAAGCTTCGCAGTTATTAAACACGCCAAAACATTTTCAAAATTATGTCTACCCAACAGTTTCATATCAGCAGACTTAAAAAATTCTTTTTTAGTACCATTTGCATTATCAATAAAGCTTCCATCCTTATAATAATATCCATTCTCCAGCTCATTATAGGCCGAGAAATATATCTTCGCAGGTCTGCCCATAGGTCCCATGATATCCGTAAACTTATCATCTGCATTTAGTATGAGATAATCGGCCTCTGTCTGATTTCTGAAGATATTTGCCTTAGCCATAGCGTATTCCTGCATATTTGGATATCTGTCTAAGTGATCTTCAGTTACATTTAGAATCATAGAAATAAATGGTTTAAAGTCCTTTATTGTTTCAAGCTGAAAGCTCGAAAGCTCCAACACTACATACTCTGGATTGCTATTATTCTTTAACATGTCACAAAAAGGTATTCCGATATTTCCTGCGAGTTCTACCTTATCTCCAAGCTGGGCTTTAAACATTTCATATATCAGAGTTGTAACCGTTGTCTTTCCATTAGTCCCAGTTATTGCAATTATTTTTGCCTTAGTAAACTGAAACGCAAACTCCACATCTCCAATAAGTAACTTTTTAGTTCTTTCAACTACTTCTAACCATTTTGGTTGAACTGGTACTCCTGGGCTTACTATTATTATATCGGCTTCAGTGAAAGACACATCTTTGTGTCCATCTGTTTCCAGCACTACTCCATTTTTTTCCAGTTCAAGCGCTTCTTGAGAAAACTTAGCTCTGGTCTTAATATCACTTAAGATTATTTTTTTCACCTTTTGTGTTAATAGAAACTGTGCGGCTGAAATGCCACTCTTACCAGCTCCTAAAATTAATATTATTTTTCCTTCAAGACCTATCATTTTTCACCTCAACTTAAGTGTGCTTAAAGTAAATAAAAGCACTATCAAAGCCGCTATCCAAAATCTAATTATTAATTTTGGTTCCGCTGTTCCCTTTAACTGAAAATGGTGATGCAATGGAGCCATTTTAAATATTCTTTTACCAGTCAGTTTAAACGAACCCACCTGCAATATAACCGAGGCTACCTCTGCTACAAATATAACTCCTACAATCAACAGAAGCAGTTCCTGTTTTATTAAGACCGCTATAGTACCTATCACCCCACCTAACATAAGTGCGCCTATGTCCCCCATAAACACTTCAGCAGGATAAGTGTTAAACCACAAAAATCCAAGTATAGCACCTGTAAAAGCAGCACAAATTACTGTAACCTCAGCCGCTTTTGCCACATGCATAATAAAAAGATAATCACTCATTTTTATATTACCAATAATGTATGACATGACAACGAATGTAGCAAAAACAAAAAGAGAAAGCCCTGAAGCCAAGCCATCCATACCATCTGTAAAATTGACAGCATTGGACCAACCAGCAATAATAAGCATGATAAATATAGAATATAACCAAACTGGTAAATTTATCGGGTTTTTCACAAAAGGAATATTTAAAAAAGTAGTAAACTGAAAAGTACTTTCTGTAAAATTCAAATACATAACTAAAATAACTCCAGCCCCTACAAGCTGCAATAACAATTTCCATATAGCAGATAGGCCTTTTGTGCCTACCTTCATTTTAAGATAATCATCAAGAAATCCTATAAAAGCAAACCACACAGTGGCAAACAAAACTATATATGTGTAATTGTTATCAAACCTACCCCATAACAACATAGAACCCAAAAAGGAAATAAGCATAATAAAACCGCCCATAGTGGGTGTTCCTTTTTTCTTCAAATGTTCCTGCGGTCCTTCTTCGCGTATTACCTGCACGATCGACAATCTTTTTAACAAAGCAATCACTGCTTTACCTATAAGCAAGCTTATCACAAATGCAGTAATAGCAGCAAAAGCCGCTCTTACAGTTATATACCTAAATACATTTAAGAACGAAACATAAATATGTAGCGGATAAATCAAATGATAGAACATTCATGCCTCCGTTAAATAATAAATTTTATACTCTTAATTTAAGCTACTTATAATTTCCTCAAGTTTATTACCTCTGGACCCCTTAACAAAAATAACATCTCCTGATTTCACATATGATTTCAGGTCTTTTGTTAAAGCACTCCTGTCCAAGTATGTATGAGCCCCTTTTCCGTAACCTTGTTCAACCTTGTCGGCATTTTCGCCGTATATAAAAAACTTTCTAATGCCAAGTTTGGAAAACATAACTCCTACTTCTCTATGTAATTTTGGTGCCAAAGGCCCTAATTCAAGCATTTCGCCCATCAGCACAACTAATTTCTTATATCCTGTTTTTTTAAGTGTTTCTATAGAAGCCGCAAAAGAATCTGGATTCGCATTATAACAATCATTTATAATCGTAATTCCGTTTTTCAACTTCACTTCTTCAAACCTCATAAACCCCTTCATATTAAACTTCAAAAGGGCGTTTTTTATCTGTGCGTCACTTACGCCAAGCAACTTAGCAGCAGTAATAGCTGCTGATGCATTATATATATTATGAAGACCTTTTAATTTCATTTTTATATTTCCATTCACAGTGTTCAATTTAAACTCACAACCTCTTTCTTTTATTTCATAACTCTCAATTTTAGTATTTGCTTTACTACCCGTTCCAAATGTTAATACTTTTAATTTTCTTACCGCGGCTTTTTTTATTAAAAACTCATTAAACTTATCTTCTTGGTTAAGTATTACTGTGCAACTTTTTTTAACAGCTTCCATAATTTCAGCTTTTGCTTGGGCTATTCCCATTTCTTTATCTTCAAAGTTCCCTATGTGCGCTCTTCCTATATTAGTTATTATTGCCACATCCACACTAACGGCTGTTGCGAGTTTTTTTATCTCTCCTAAATGGTTCATTCCTATTTCAAGTACCAGTACTTCATGCTTGTTGTTTAAACCAAATATAGTAAGCGGCAAGCCAAGGTAGTTATTAAAACTTTTCTCACTTTTATGAACTATATACTTTTTGTTCAAAAGGCATGATAGTAGTTCTTTTGTTGTCGTCTTACCATTACTACCTGTCACAGCCACCACTTTTATTTTATTAAACTTTTCAAAATAATATGATGCCAACTTCAGAAGAGCGTCTTTTGTATCTTTAACCTTTATTAACATGTCACTCTTTACTCCAGGTATTTCTTTTTGTACCACAGCACCTATGGCACCAGCCTTTATTGCGTCTGAAACAAATTCATGGCCATCATTGTCTGCTATCAAAGCAAAAAACAAATCTCCTTTTTTCACTTTTCTTGAATCTGCTGTTATTGTCATAACTTTTTTATCCAAAATAACACCTTTATTACCAAATAGTTTATTGACTTCACTAAGCATAAGCTTCATCTTAAATCCTTTATGGCTTTTAATGCCACTGCCTTATCATCAAATGCTATTTTTTTAGTCCCTATAACTTGATATTGTTCGTGCCCTTTACCAGCCAATAATATTATGTCGTCTTTTTTTGCTATTTTAACTGCATATCTAATCGCAGTAGTCCGATTTTCCTTCACCACTATGTTGCTTTTGTCCTTCATGCCTGTCATTATTTCTTTTATGATATCATCTGGATTTTCAGTTCTTGGATTATCAGAAGTCAGTATAACCACATCAGATAAGGCAGCTGCTATCTTGCCCATAAGTGGTCTTTTCCCTTTATCTCTGTCTCCGCCTGCTCCAAAAAGTATTATTATCCTGGTTTTCTTTATTTTATTTAAGGTCTGTAAAATTTTTTCAATTGAATCAGGTGTATGTGCAAAATCCACAAGAACTGTAAACTTACCCGAATATGCTTTTTCCAATCTGCCTTTTACGGTCTTGAATTTGTTTATCACCTTTATAGCAGTTTTAAAATCCACTTCGCCACTCACTAAACCCAAAGCAGCCATAATATTATATATATTATGTTCTCCCACTAAGCTGCTATGAAAGATTACTTTCTTTCCATAAGCTTCAAGTTCAAAATCCATGCCCTTTATATCTATGTCATAAAACTTTAATTTCATATCTGTTTTATTTTTCCACGAATAAGTCACTATTTTTGCTTTTTTAGCTTTTCCTGCTTTGATAAACTCAGCTGCACCTTTTGAATCTGTATTTACAACCAATCTTCCATTTTGTTTTAGATTTACTTTCACAATTTTTAACTTAGCATTCAAATAATTTTTAAAGTTTTTGTGATAATCAAAGTGATCTCTGGTGATATTGGTCATAACTGTTGCGTCAAAATCTATATGGCTAAGTCTTTCCTGATCCAAAGCATGGGAAGATGCCTCTATAATAATATGCTTTATACCTTTTTGCACAGCTTCTGCAATCAATCTATGTATTTTTATATTTGAAGGTGTTGTATTGTCTGCTTTGTATACTTTATTTCCTATTTTAAATCCTATGGTTCCGATTACTGCACAATCCCTACCTGTCTTTTCTTTTAAAAGTGCTTCTACTATATATGAAACCGTGGTCTTGCCTTTAGTCCCAGTAATCCCATAAATCCTTACTTTAGCTTTCGCCTGTGCATAAAACTTATGTGTGATTTCCTGCATTACTTTTTTTGAATCTTCAACCTGTATGATAGTAACTTCTTTATTTGCTTTCACAGGTTGTTCGACTATGATTACTGCGGCTCCATTTTTTATAGCCTGCCCTACATATTTATGCCCATCATTGCTTAACCCTTTTACACAAATAAACACTTCCCCTTTTTTTAAAAGTGCTGCAGATTCTGCTACACCCTTAATTTGTACATTCATATTTCCTGATAACACCTTATAATTTTTAAGCCCTGACAATAAAGCTCCTAATTTGATATTTCTCACATTGAGCCAGCTTTTATTGCAAAGTTTATTTTGCATTCAGTTCCAGTTGTCAAGAGTACTCCTGGTTTTGGCTCTTGAGCTACTGCCAAACCGCTTCCAGTACAAGTTGCTTTCAAACCATAAATAGTAAGCACTTCAATGGCCTTGCGTATGGAATAGCCTTTGACATCTGGCATATATATTTTGATTGCCTTATTATTATCTACATCCCCAAGATATACCGAGACCACATCACTTGGCTGTACTGTTTTTTTCGGTTCAGGTTTTTGTTTTATTACTACCTTGCCAAATCCTATGCGTTCATATTTTATGTCATTGTCAGCTAAATATTTTTTTGCCTCAACGAACTGCTTCATATAAAAATCTGGCAATTTTGAAATTATTTGTTTTTCTGTTTTATCGGCTTCCTGTATTTTTTCCTGTGTGCTATCTGACAGTATATGCATAGAAGAAATCATAGTGTTAGAAAGATTTTTAAAAGCAGGAGCTGCTACATCTCCACCAAAAGCCCATATTTCTTTAGGTTCATCCACTATGACTAAAGTCACTACCTCTGGTTTGTTAGCAGGAAAAAACCCTATGAAGGAACATACATATTTTCCAGGCAGATAACCTTTCCCTTTTGGATTATGTTTCTGTGCTGTACCAGTTTTTCCTGCTACATCATATCCCATAATAGCTGCTTTTGTTCCTGTACCACCTTTTTCAGTAACCATTTTCAACATAGTTAATAACTTTTGTCTGGTTTCAATATTGACTATTTTATCGCCGCTTATTGTTTTATTTTCATATATCGTATTCCCGTTCTTTTTTATCTTTTCAACAACATAAGGACTCACCAAATGTCCGCCATTAGCTAAAGCTGCATAGGCACGCAATAACTGCATCGCAGTTACAGCCACTTCCTGCCCGTATGGAATGGAACTCAAAGTAGAGTTGTTCCATTTTTCATAAGGTTTAAGTATCCCCCCCACTTCTCCAGGTAAGTCTGCGCCAGTAGGTTTTCCGAAACCATAACTTTGATACTCATCATATAATTTTTCTGGTTTTACTTTCAAGGCAAGCTCTACTATTCCAATATTCGAAGAATATTTAATTACTTCAGGAACTGTGAGCCAACCATGTTTTTCATGATCATGAACAGTCCTATCAAAAAATACCATTTTCCCGTCCCCACAATGGACTTTCTCTGTATACACCGACGGCCTGTCTTTTAAAATCGCCGACATAGTAAATATTTTAAATGTAGAACCTGGCTCAAATACATCCGTGACTACCCTGTTCTTTCTAATTTCTGGTGCATATTTATCAAAATTATTTGGATCAAAATATGGATAATTTGCCATAGCATATATTGCACCCGTATTTGGATTCATGGAAACAATCATTCCTGTCTTAGCCTTATATTTTTCCACTGCAGTTTTCAATTCTTGCTGTGCATAATATTGTATATTTGAATCTATGGTTAAATACAAATCAGCCCCTACTTCACCTTTTTTTACGCTTACCACATCAGTAATTATAGGCTGTCCTTTTGCATCTTTTCTTATTACCATAGAACCTCTTTTTCCACACAAATATTTTTCAAAAGATTCTTCTATGCCTTCAAGCCCTGTATTGTCAAGTCCTGTAAAGCCGACTAAGTTTGCACCTGTTTCATGTAGTGGATAATATCTTTTCTCTTCTGGCTCCATATAGATTCCAGTAAAATTTCGTGCAATTATTGCTGCAGCTTTTTCGGAATCAACTTTTCTCGCAAGATACACAAACTTTTTTTTCAATGAGAGCTTGCTGATTATTGTATGTTTAGAAAGACCAAGTTGTTTGGACAAATAGTCCGCAATTTCTGTCATATTTTTAATTTTTTTCGGGTTGGCACTTACCGCAAAGGTCTTTACAGATACAGCAATTTTTTTATTATCAGAAGTATATATTGTGCCTCTGCCAATCTGTTGTTTTATGGTTTCTAATTGTTGCCTTTCTGCGTGTCTTTTATAAAATGAATATTGTATGACTTGCATGAATATCAGTCTCAAAACAAAAATGACAAGGACTGCGATAATAATAAAGTAAACTGCTTCTATGCGCTTGTTTATGTCCTTCCCATCATTCATTTCTAAAGGCCTCCATTTTGCTCTATCATTTTTTTATATTAAAGTTGCCTTGCTACTTCTACTCAAGCTCTTAGAACTTCGCCCCAAGAAAGCTGTGTTCACGCTGTACCACTACTACCTGACCACTTGAAGGTTGTTTGAAACCATATCTTTTTATCGCAGCTTCAGTGAGCTTCTCGCCCGATATCATAGAAATCATATTTATTTCCAGCTTCTTTGACCTGATTTTTTCCATATCTCTTGTTTGTTCTAATTCCCTTATTTCTGAATTAAGTTTCACACTGGTCTGATTGGAAAACCAAAGACTTATTAAAAGTGTCACAAATATTATTGCCATTTTAGGAACAATACCATCAAACTTGTGATATCCTGCGGCACTATTCACTGGATTCATAATTCTTAGAAACATTAACCTTCTGCTATTAGCCAAATTTACTTCTCCTTAGATTTTTTCAACCGCCCTCAACTTAGCGCTTCTGGCCCTCGGGTTCAAAACTGTTTCTTCTTCTTGCGGCATTATCGCTTTCTTTGTAAGTAGCTTTATAGAATGCTTGTGCTTGCATGTGCACATTTCTCTTTTGTTCTCGCAAATACAGTCCATACTTTCAGCTGCCAAAAACCTCTTTACTATCCTATCTTCTAAAGAATGAAAAGCTATCACTACCAGCCGACCGCCTGGTTTCAATAACTGAAGAGCCTTCTCCAGCGAGATTTTTAAGGCGCCCAGTTCGTCATTTACTTCAACCCTAATCGCCTGAAAAACCTTTGTTGCTGGGTTTATCTTCTCATTCATACCACGCTTCGCATTTGCTATTATTTCTGCTAACTGTGTCGTAGTCTTTATCGGTCTATTTTTTATTATATAGTCCGCAATCTTCTTGTATTTATATTCTTCTCCGTATTCTCTTATCACTCTCTCCAAATC
>Ga0007792_10000753_pt1 | contig 11703 bp, 13 predicted proteins | sample CryBogmetaGMA6M_FD_60371 | JGI IMG/M metagenome (GOLD analysis project Ga0007792, IMG submission 60371) | Freshwater microbial communities from Crystal Bog, Wisconsin, USA - MA6M | ecosystem: Environmental > Aquatic > Freshwater > Lake | place: Crystal Bog, Wisconsin, USA | collected 2009-07-06
GCGGCAGGAGCTGTTCTATGCACTCATCCACCGCCTTGCCGGCCTTGACGAGCATCATGACCTTCCTGGGGCGCTTCAGGGCGGCACAGAGGTCGGGAATGGTCTTGCAGCCCACAATCTTCTTTCCCTTGCCGCGGCCGTTGACAAACGCCTCGACCTTTTCCACCGTCCGGTTGTAGACGGCAACGGTAAAGCCGTGGCTTTCCATGTTGAGGACGAGATTTTCACCCATGACGGCAAGCCCGATCATGGCCATGTCTGCGGTTTGATTACTCATGTTTTATTTCCTTTGGTTTTGTATGTGTTGATAAAGAATCAGTTTCCCCAATGGGGGTCCGCCGGCAGGGCGGCCTCGAATTCGGAAACCAGCCGGCTCTGGTACTCCCCCGAGAAGGAGCCGTTGAAGAATCGCTTCAGGCCCTCGCCCGCGAGCTCCGCCCAGGATTGCTCCTCGCGGCCGGGAATGATCGGGAAGAACAGCGCCTGGTTGCTGTCGGCGGCCTTGCGGTCTCCGGGAGCGTCGCCGACCATCAGCACCTTCCCCTGCGCGTAATGCCCCTTAGCCGCATGCCCGAGGTGCTCGGTCTTGGTGCCATGCTCCTGGCCGGCAATGAGACTGACGGCGCCGCGGATGCCCGCCTCCTCCCATTCACGCTCCAGGGCCTCAAGGGGGGTCTGGGACACCACGATCATGTCGGCCTTGCCGGTGGCGGCGGCAAGCACCTCGCGCACACCCGGAAAAGGCGGAATCCCGAAGACCATATCCTCAATGCGACGGTTGACTTCCAGGCTCCACTCCAGCAGGCGTTTCATTTCAACCGTGGGGGATTCGGCCACATGCATCTTGAGCGCCGGGTTCCCCAGCTTGGTTTCAACCTTGAGCCAGGCGGAAAGCTCGGCGGTATCCGCCAACTTCACGCCCCGCTGGGCAAACTGGGCGCGCTGCCGCATCAGCAGGAACGCCTTCTCCACCGCGAGGAAACGGTTGCACCCGCGATCCTTGCTATAGAGGTTCACAAATTCCCAGGTCTCGCGGGCATACTTGCTCGCGGCCTGAAGACCGAAATGCTTGATGAAGGCCGGACAGAAGCACTCCTTCTGCTTGATCTCCATCGAGTCGAACACACAGCCGTCGCTGTCAAACCCGATGAACATCCCGTGCTTTCGGGGCAATTCCACCAACTGTCTCACATGCTGATCCATACTCATTTGCCCTTCCGATTCCCCTCCGGCACATAAGCCGCCAGCTTCTTGGCCGCATAGACCGGCTTGAACTGCGTGAACCGCTGGCGCCCGCCCTGGGTCGGCACCGAAGGCCAGTCCTCGCCGATAAGCGGCTGGGCATAGCGGACAAACTCATCCGTCACATCCGTCCCGCCGGGCGCGATCCAGTTCTTCGGGAAAGTGCGCTCGGAATTGGCAACCCTCTCCAGCGGGGCCTTGTCGTACCGGACCTGGTAGATGAGGCCGGGCTCGCGCAGGATCGTGGACATGAAGCCCCCCTCCCCGTTCACGGCCAACTCCACCGCCTTCTGTCCGCACCGGTAGGCCTCGTCGAGGTCCACGATCGAGGCATAGATGGCCGTGGAACGCTGATCCGTCCCGAAGACCTGCCCGCGCGCCGCGCCGGAGGCCTTGATTCCGTGGTCGTTCAGGTAATTTACCAGCATCTGCTGGGCGGTGGTCTTGCTGGCGCCAAAGGTGGCATGGCCGAATTTGTCCTTGAGGGCGCCCAGGTCACCGACATCGCACCCCTCGCTGAGAACCACGACGGCGCGGCCGCGGGCGGCCACCATCTCATTCGTCTTCTCGGCCATCTCCGCCAGGGACAAGCCGGCTTCGGCCAGGAATATCAACAGGGGCATCTCCCGCCTGGGGTCGGCGAGGCGGGCGGCGGCGGGAATGTAACCGATCTTGCGCCCCATCGCCTGCAGGACCAGCACGGGATCCGCGGGATAGGAGCCGCGGTTCTCCTCCTCGGCATTCTGAACAATCATGGTCCAGTAGCGCGCCACGGACCCATACCCCGGGGTGTGGTCGATGAGTTTGAAGTCACTGTCGCCGACATCGTTGTCTATCGTCTTGGGAACGCCGATGCCCACCAGGTCGAGCCCCCGTTCCCGGGCCAGCTTCGCGATCTTGTTGGCGGTATCCATGGAGTCGTTCCCCCCCGTGTAAAGGAAATAGCCGATGTTGTGGGCCCGCAGCACCTCGACAACGCGCTCGAAGTCCTCCTTCTGGCTGGATTTGATCTTATAGCGACAGGTGCCGATCGCGCCGGCGGCGGGAGTCCAGCGGAGCAGGGCAACCTCCTCCTCGGACTGGACGGAGAGGTCGAGCAGGTCCTCGGTCAGGACCCCCTCGATCCCATGCCAACCGGCATAGACCCGGTCAACCTGACCCGGGTACCCGCGGGCCGCCTCGATGACGCCGCGCAATGAACTGTTGATGACCGGCGACGGCCCGCCGGATTGGGCAATGAGCAAGTTCTTCCTGGCCATCTTGTCAAGTCTCCTGATTCCGTTGATCGCGATCGCTAAAGATAGGGGGTCAAGGCCTTTTCCACAATGAGAAATAATAGCTGAACGGATGATAATTGCGAATCCTCCCGAGCTTTAATACCATCCCGCCCATGTCTCATTCAGGTACCAGCGGAACGGCCTTTCTCTATCATCCGGGCTTCCAGAAGCACCAGACCGGCTGGGCTCATCCCGAAAAGCGCCAGCGGCTCACCGTCATCCTGGAGGGGCTAAAACAGGCAGGGCTCTGGGATCTGCTCCTGCACCCCGCCGTCCGGGCGGCCACCGTGGCGGACCTGACGACCATCCATGACCCGCTTTATGTCGAACGGATCCGGACAGCCTGTGAAGCCGGGGGGCTGTTTGAACCCGACGATGTCACAATCGGCTCGCCGGGCACCTATGAGGCCGCCCTGACCGCCGCCGGGGCGGTCCTGACCGCCCTGGATGCCGTGATCGGCGGCCAAGCCGTCAATGCCTTCTGCGCCGTGCGCCCGCCGGGACATCACGCGGAGCGGGACCGGGCCATGGGGTTCTGCTTTTTCAACAACATCGCCATCGGCGCAAAATACCTTCAGCGGCACCACGGGATCGGGCGGGTGGCCATTGTTGACTGGGATGTGCACCACGGGAACGGCACGCAGCAGGCCTTCTATGATGACCCGTCCGTCCTGTATTTCAGTATCCACCAGTACCCTCTCTACCCGCAAAGCGGGCGGGCCTGTGAAACAGGAAGCGGTGGCGGAAAAGGGTTCACCGTAAATTGTCCCCTTGCGGCCGGCGCCACCGACACCGATTACCGCCTGGTGTTCCAGAACGACCTGGGGCCCGCGCTGGAGCGCTTCCGGCCGGAGTTCATCCTGGTCTCGGCTGGTTTTGACGCCCACCGTGACGATCCGCTCGCGGGCATGGCACTCACGGAGGAGGGCTTCGGGGACCTCACACGCCTGGTCATGGAGATGGCCGCGCAACACTGTGGAAGGCGCCTCGTTTCGGTCCTGGAGGGCGGCTACGACCTCAACGCGCTTGCGTCTTCCGTTGCGGCCCACGTCGGGGCCCTTCTGGAAGCGTCATGACAGCCGGTTGCGGTAATCCTCATACCCGAACCGGCGCACCACCTCGATCTGCCCGGCACCCGGATGATAAAGGGCAATGGACGGCAGTCCCACCCCGTTGAAGGTGTTATTTTTGACCATGGTATAGTGCGCCATGTCCAGGAACACCAGCTTGTCGCCCACCGCGAGCGGGGCCGTGAAGGAATAGTCACCGATCACGTCCCCCGCCAGGCAGGTCATCCCCCCGAGCCGGTAGGTGTGGGGATGCTCCCCCGGCTGTCCCGCGCCGACAATCTGTGGACGGTAGGGCATCTCAAGAACATCGGGCATATGGGCCGCCGCCGAGGTATCGAGGATCGCGATATCCATGGCGTTGTGGACAATATCCAGCACCGAAGCGACCAGCACCCCGGTATTGAGCGCGATGGCCTCGCCCGGCTCCAGAAAAACCTCGAGGTGGGGATGGCGTTCGCGGAACCCCCCGATCACCCGGCAGAGACGTTCCACGTCATAGTCCGCCCGCGTGATATGGTGGCCGCCGCCGAAGTTGATCCACTGCATCCCCTTGAAAAAGCCGCCGAACTTCTCCTCCACGACAGGCAGGGTGCGCTCCAGCGCGTCCGAGTTCAGCTCGCAAAGGGTGTGAAAATGCAGGCCGCTGAGGCCGGAGAGATCCTGTCCCTCAAACTGGTCGCGAGTGACGCCGAGTCGGGAGCCCGGGGCGCAGGGATCATAAAGCGCCACCTTGACTTCCGAATGCTGGGGATTGATCCGGATGCCGCAACGGACCGGTTTTCCGGAAGCCGACACCAGCGGCTTGTAGCGACGCCACTGGGCAAAGGAATTGAAGACCATGTGGTTGGCATAGCCCAGCACCTCGGCGAATTCGTCCCCGCGGTACGCCGGCGCGTAGACATGCACTTCCCCCCCGAATTCCTCAAAGGCCAGGCGTGCCTCGTTAAGCGAACTTGCCGCCGCCCCCTTCAGCACCTTCCGGATTTGCGGAAAGGTGCTGAACATGGAAAACCCCTTGAGTGCCAGCAGGATTTTACACCCCGTCCGGGATTGCACCTCGTCCAAGCGTTTCAGGTTCGCCGCCAGTTTTCCTTCATCCACCACATAACACGGTGTTACCAGTTTGCTCACATCCATAGTCTTCCCCTGTCCCGCCTCACCGCCCGGCATCAGGCCGGCTCCAGCAATTCAATTCCAACTTCAACAGCCAGCGCCCGCCCGATCATATCCACGTTGAGCACCACCTTGGTCCGGCCCTTGACGGTCTGAACCACTCCCTCCAGCCCCTGGAAGGGACCGTTCCGGATCAGCACCCGTTTGCCCGCCTGGAATGCCGCGCAGGCGTCCAGGGTCGGGTCAACACTCAAGGCCAGGCGGATCTGGTCGAGCTCCCGGACCAACTGCGCCTGGTTTTCCACCGGCAGGATCCGGACGATCATGTTGCTCTTGAGGAGCGTGACCTTCTCCGCGGCTGAATATTTAAGAAACACATAGCCGGGAAAGACGGGTTTATGGACGGTGACTTTTCGGCGCTGATAGATCTTGGTCTCGGACCGCAGCGGCAAATCGAAGACAAGCGCATTTGCCACGCAGTATTCCCCTAGCTTTTTCTCACACCGGGGCTTGGCATGCACCACATACCAGCGGGGGAGATCCCCCATACCCGCATCCTGAACTTTGTCTTGCACCATGAAGCACCCCATCCGGCCTATTCCGTACGCTTTTCCGCGGAACCGGTCAAGGTGATCTCGCATCCCAGCATCTGGTCGCCACCGAAAAGAAACCGACCCAGGAAGGGTTGCCCCGTCAGGGCCAGGGGCATCCAGACCCGGTCATCGGCCCACATATTATGATAGGGGATTTCAGACACGGGGAACCAGAGTGGCACCGCCTCGCGGGTTTCCTGCGGATCCCCCGACATCCCGGTCGCCGTGAACACATATCCCTGGATTGAATGGCCGTCGACAAACTGGAACCACAGCTCGCCCGCAGGGTGGACTCCGGACGGCGTGACGCAAATTTCCTCCTCCACTTCCCGGATGGCGGCCTGCAGGGGAGTTTCCCCGGATTCGATGCGGCCCCCGGGCCCGTTAAATTTTCCAGCCCCGAGGCCGAGCTTCTTGTGGATCAGGAGGATCCGGCCATCACGAATGATGAACAGGAGCGTCGCCCTCTCGCGAGGACGCCACGCCTGCCAGTCAATATCGCCGTATTTCATGGGCATAAAAAAAGACGCCGATATTGCTATCGGCGTCAATGAACGGTGATCTCTCCGGATCCCCACCCGTGGACTAACCTGCGGATCAGGATTCCTTGGCGGGGTCAGCGGGGGTAACCGCTTCTTCCGTCTTCGGCTTCCGGCGTTTGTCCACAGCCGCCAGATTCACCCACTCCAGGAGCACCATCTCGGAACTGTCGCTGCCACGCCGTCCCAGCTTGACGATGCGCGTATAGCCGCCCAGGCGGTCCTTGAACTGGGGCGCAATGCCCTCGAAAAGTTTCTGCACATGCTTGCGCTGGCGCAGGACGGTCAAGGCCTTCCGTTTGCCCTGAAGCAGGGCCACGGGGGTTCCGGCGGCCAAGGCCTTCTTGGCCACGGTCACCATTTTCTCCGCCAGCATCCGGGTCTGCCGCGCCTTGGGCAGCGTGGTCTTGATCCGTTGCTCCTCGATAAAGCTCGTCACCAGCGAGCTAAGCAGCGCTTTGCGCGCCTCAGCGGGCCGGCCCAGTCTAACCATATTCTTCTTATGTCGCATTGCTGACTCCCGAAATCATGCGGCCTCGGCGTGATTTTCCGCCCGACCGCTTCGATAGTGTTGCAGGCTTACGCCTTTTCCTTGGCGGCTTCCTGGCCCTTCAGGGCCTTGATCACGTCATCGTCGAACTTGACCCCGAGACCCAAACCGAGATCCTGGAGTTTCGCCTTGATTTCATTCAACGATTTCTTCCCGAAGTTGCGGTACTTGAGCATCTCCGCCTCGGACTTCTGGGCAAGCTGGCCAACCGTGGTGATGTTGGCGTTGTTCAGGCAGTTAGCCGCACGGACGCTGAGCTCGATTTCGTTGACGCTCATGTTCAACGTCTTCAACAGCTGCTCGCGCTCGAGGTCGACCTTCGCCTCAACATCCTCGAACTCAACCACGTTCTTGTCATAGTTGACAAACACGTCGAGGTGGTGCCGCAACACCGCCGAGGCCACCGTCACGGCGTCATCGGGGGCGATACGCCCGTCGGTGGTGACTTCCAGCACAAGCTTGTCATAGTCTGTTCGCTGCCCGACGCGGCAGTTCTCGATGAAGAAGTTCACCCGCTTAACAGGGGAGAAGATCGAGTCGATCGGAATCCGCCCGATATCCTGGTTCTCCTTCTTGTTGAGATCGGCGGGACAGAACCCGCGACCCACGCGGATCTCCAAAGTCATGTCCAGCACGCCATCGCTCGAGAGCGTGGCGATGTGCTGGTTGGGATTGAGCACCTCGATGGTGCCGTCCGTCTGGATGTCGCCAGCCTTGACCTCGCGCGCGCCCTTCACCTTGAGGTGAAGCAGCTTGGAGTCACGGTTCTGAGCCTTCAACAGAACCTTCTTCAGGTTCAGGATGATGTCGGTGACATCCTCCACCACGCCCGGCAGCGCACAGAACTCATGGGGGGCGCCCTCGATACGAACCGACGAAATCGCCGCGCCCTCCAGGGACGACAGCAACACCCTCCTCAATGAGTTCCCAATGGTCCGCCCGTACCCCACCTCAAGTGGTTCGGCAACAAAGCGGGCGAATGTCGGGGTGACCGAAGATTCATCCTTCACTAAGCGCTTGGGCATTTCGAACTTGCTCAGTCTGATTGGCATGGTTCAATCCTTCCTTGGGAACAGCCTCACCATCCCCCGGTGCGAATATCTTTATTTAGAGTACAATTCAACGATCAACTGCTCATTGACGAAGGGTGCGATTTCATCCCTGGTCGGAACGCGCAGCACCTCGCCCTTGAGGGCTTCCTTATCCAGTGACAGCCACGACGACAATTCGCCGCCGCCCTTGGCGTCCAGAACCCGTTTCACGGCATCCTGGCTCTGCTTCCGGCCCTTGACCTCGATGCGGTCTCCCGCCTTGAGGGTCATGGAGGGCACATCGGCACGCTTGCCGTTGACCGTGACATGTCCGTGCAACACCAGCTGGCGGGCGTTACGGCGCGAGGCCGAAAACCCGAACCGGAAAACGAGATTGTCGAGCCGCATTTCGAGCAACTGCAACAGCATCTCGCCCGTCACGCCGCGCTTGCGCAGGGCGCGCTGAAAGAACAGCTTGAACTGGCCTTCCTGCAGGCCGTAAAACCGGCGCAGGCGCTGTTTTTCACGCAACTGGACGCCATAGTCCGACTTTTTGGAGGGACGTGCTCCATGCATGCCCGGCGCCGGGCGCCCCGTGTCGACGGGACACTTTGACATCCGGCAACGATCGCCCTTAAGAAAAAGCTTCATGCCTTCACGGCGACAAAGCTTGCATGCTGGCCCTGTATATCTACCCATTCGAATTCTCCTGTTCTCTCAAAACCTTTTAGACGCGGCGGCGCTTGCGAGGCCGGCAGCCGTTGTGCGGCATCGGCGTCACATCCTTGATCGTGGTGACGTTCAGCCCGGCAGACTGAATGGCCCTGATAGCCGATTCGCGGCCTGCGCCGGGTCCCTGAACACGCACTTCCACTTCCTGCATGCCGCGCGACACAGCCTGACGCGCCGCTTCCTGCGCCACCACGCTCGCCGCAAAGGCCGTGCTTTTCCGCGACCCCTTGAATCCAGCGCGACCGGAGGTGCTCCATGCAATCACGCCGCCCTTGCTGTCTGAAATTGATATGATGGTGTTGTTGAACGTCGCCCGGATATGAACGATTCCAAACGGCACCACACGACCCGCGCGAACGCGGGGCTGACGGGCCGCACGAGCCGCGCCCTCGACGCCGCCCGAGGCGCCCTCAGGAGCCGGAGTACCCGCCCCTTCCGGCTTGACACCGGCCTGATCTTCACCCTTTTCTTTAACGTCTGCCATTGCGAACCCGACCTTTTTTAGTACTGATGTTCCTTACGCCTGCTTTGCGGCCGACCGCGCTTCTTTACCACGAACCGCACCCACCGTGCGCCGCGGTCCCTTGCGGGTGCGCGCATTGGTACTCGTCCGCTGGCCCCGTACCGGCAACCCCCGCTTATGACGGATGCCCCGATAGCTGCCAATGCTGATCAGTCGACGGATGTTCTGCGCGACCTCGCGCCGCAGATCACCCTCAATCCGATAGTTGTTTTGGATCACATTGATAATCCGGGCCAATTCCTCATCGGTAAGATCATCGGCCTTGGTCGCCGGATTGATCTTGGCCTGGTCAATCACCTCACGGGCCGTCGTCGGACCAATTCCATAAAGATAACGCAGCGAATATTCAATGCGCTTCTTACCGGGAATATCTACACCTAGTATTCTGGGCATGCCCAATTCTCCTTAACCTTGCCTCTGCTTGTGGCGTGAATTGGTGCAGATTACCCGCACCACACCCCGGCGGCGCACAATCTTGCAGCGCTCACAGATTCGTTTGACTGAACTTCTGACCTTCATCCGCTGTCTCCATTCCAAAAAGAGTCGGCCAAAATATCAATGGCCGCACCCGATGTCCACACCAAAATTCAACTGACCGGCAGCCTACACCGCCGTCAGAATTTCCGGCCCGTCGTCGCCGATCGCCACCGTATGCTCAAAATGAGCCGATGGCTTCCCGTCAACCGTCCGAACCGTCCAACCATCTTCCAGGACTTCCACCGCGCTCCCCCCCATGTTGACCATGGGCTCGATCGCCAGCGTCATCCCCACCTTCAACTTCGGCCCCCGTCCCGGATTCCCGTAATTCGGTATCTGCGGATCCTCGTGCATCTTCCGCCCGACCCCGTGACCGACAAAATCACGCACTACTGAAAACCCGGCATTCACCGCCACCATTTCAATGGCGTGCGACAAATCCCCAAGCCGTTTCCCGGCGCGGGCCATCTCCACCCCCGCCGCGAGTGCCAGCTCTGTCGCACGAACCAACCGGATCACCTCGGGATCGGTCACCCCAACCATCACGGTCGTCGCGGTATCACCGACAAACCCGTCAAAAACCACACCAACATCCAGGCTCACAATATGGCCGATCTCGATCCGCCGCCCGCCCGGGATGCCGTGCACCACCTCGGAATCGATCGAAATACATACATTCCCGGGATACCCGCGGTATCCCAAGAACGCGCTCTTCGCCCCGAAGGACTCCATCAGCTTCCCAGCCGTCTCATCCAGCTCCCGGGTTGTCACCCCGGGCGAGATCAGGCGAGCAATTTCATCTCGAACCCTCGCTGCGATCCGGCCGCTTTCCCGCATCTTCCGGATCTCGTCGCGATTCTTGAGAATGATCATGGCCGGACCAGCGACCCCGCGACCCGCAGGATTTCCGTCACGGTGTCCTGCCGGGCCCGGGCGGAATCCACGCGGACCAGAACACCCTTTTTCTCGTAGTACGAGATCAGGGTCTCTGTCTGCTTCGCATATACATCCAACCGATTCAAAATCGTCGCCTCACTGTCATCCGCACGCTGGTACAGCTCGCCACCGCATTTGTCGCAAATCCCCGCCTGTTTAGGGGGGATATTGACAATATGATACCCCTGCCCGCACGCGCGACAGACCCGGCGGCCAGTCAGGCGTGAAATCAGCAGATCGCGCCCGGCCTCCAGAAGAAAGACAAAATTCACCTTGGAGGCATGCTTCGCCAGCGTCTCGTCCAGCAACCGTGCCTGCTCAAGTGTCCGGGGAAACCCGTCAAACATATAGGCCGCTTCGGGATTACCCTGCGCCAAACGTTCTTCCACAATGCCGATGATCACGCCATCGGGGACCAGTTCGCCGCGTTTCATGTAGCCCTCTGCCTGGCGTCCGACGGCTGTACCGTTCTTAACCGCCTCGCGAAGCATGTCGCCTGTCGAAACATGGAGGAAAGGGCTCACGGTGCGGATTCCCTCCGCAATCGTTCCCTTACCCGCCCCCGGACCGCCCAGTAAAATGATTGTTTTCATGCCATCGCCTGTAAACAAATTAACGCCGCCCCCGCAGCTTACCCTTGCGCAGGAACCCGTCATAGTGCCGCATCAGGAGGTGGGATTCAACCTGCCGCATCGTGTCCAGCATAACACCCACCGTAATCAGCAGGCTGGTGCCCCCGAAGAACGATGCCACCAGGGACGGAACATCAAACTGCCGGTTCATGACGGTCGGAATCACGGCGATCACGGTCAGGAACAGCGCCCCGGCCAGCGTGATCTTGGTCATCGTTGAATCCAGGAATTCCGCCGTGGGCCGCCCCGGACGGACACCGGGCACATATCCGCCATACTTCTTCAGGTCATCGGCAATCTGAACCGGGTTGAATTGCGTGGCAACCCAGAAGTAAGAGAAGAACAGGATCATTACCCCGTAAAGGACCATGTGGAAGATCGCGTCAGGCCCCAGCTGGTTGGCCAGGGCGTGAGCCCACGTCCACGATTCCGGTAAGCGTTTCAGAACAATGGCGGGGAACATCAAAAGAGACTGGGCGAAGATGATCGGCATGACGCCGGAATAGTTGACCCTCAGCGGCATGTACGTGCTTTGGCCCCCGTAGACCTTGCGGCCCACGACGCGCTTGGCGTACTGGACCGGGATCTTCCGCTGGCCCTGCGTCAGAAGAATCGTCCCCGCAACCACGGCAAACAACGCGACCAACAGGACAATGCTGAAGATGGGGTTGAACTGGCGCACTCCCTCGACGGCCGTGAACATCTGGATCGCATAGGCTACCGCGGAGGGCAACCGGCTCACAATACCCTCGGTGATGATCAGCGAAATACCATTGCCGATGCCCCGCTGGGTAATCTGTTCACCGAGCCACATGATAAACATCGAGCCGGCGGTCACAGAGAGCACAGTCATGAACTTGAAGCCAATCCCAGGGTTCAACACGATCTGGTGGTTAAGCCCCATGCTCCCCGGGTTTTCCAGCGTGACGGCCAAGAACCACCCCTGAACAACACAAAGGAACACGGTAAGAATACGGGAGTACTGTGT
>Ga0007792_10000754_pt1 | contig 11699 bp, 6 predicted proteins | sample CryBogmetaGMA6M_FD_60371 | JGI IMG/M metagenome (GOLD analysis project Ga0007792, IMG submission 60371) | Freshwater microbial communities from Crystal Bog, Wisconsin, USA - MA6M | ecosystem: Environmental > Aquatic > Freshwater > Lake | place: Crystal Bog, Wisconsin, USA | collected 2009-07-06
CCCCTGCTCCGATACATTCACATGCATCTTCACACCCTAATCGTCCTTCGTGAACGTCTGCTCAAACTCTTCTTTTATGCGAAGGTCTTCCGCATGCGGTCGCAATAGTAGCGCACCAGATCCCACTTGGCATCGGGGGCGATCCGGTGGTCCGGGCAGGGAATGTATCCGCCCAGCGCCACAAGGGGCTTCAAGCGCTCGATCTCGGCGTCCACCGCCGCGCGGTCGTGCGCAAAGACAGTCTTGTTCATCCCCCCTACCCCGCGCAATTCCTTGCCGTACTTCTGGCGCCACGGAAGAATACTGGCATCCCACGTGCCGACCTCGATGGGGAACATCGTGTTCACGCCGTTCTCGAACCAGGTCGGGATCAGCGCATCAATCCACCCGTCGCAGTCCAGCGAGATGATGTCGATTCCGCTTGATTTCACCAGGTCCGTGATGCGCTTGTAGTGCGGCCCCACATACTCGCTGAACACGGCGGGACTTACCAGCGGGCCGTTCTTGTAGCAGATATCCTCCCAGAAATGCGCAAAGTCGAACGGGACACCGGCTGAGAGGATCAATTCCGTGTTACGGTAGTTCAGGTCGCCCACGGTGTCGACAATCTCCCGGAAAAGCGGCTCATCATCCACGTACAGGTAGCTGATGCCCTCCACACCCATCACATCGCGGATGTACCCGAAGAGGCTCCCGCAATGCAGGCCCAGCGGCACGTCACGGGGGATATCCTTGATCGTTTCGAGGCGCTTCATGTTCACCCGTTGCGCCGACCACTGCAAGCGCGCCTTGAAGTGGGTCTCCCACGAGGCCCGGTCCTTGAGCAGGTGATCGATCTCGGAGGGAATGCCTGAAGTGCCCGGCTGCTCCACCAGGATCACACCATTGCCGTTCAGCACATGCTGGCGCCCGTCGGGAAAAACCTCAACCACCTTTCGTTCAAATCCCGGCCGCACTCCGGAATCCCCGCCGAACATGTTCTGCCAGTTGAAGTCGAACCCGACCTTGGCGGCGATAACGGCATCCATGGCGCTTCCGTCCCAGCATCCTCCCGCCTCCTCCTTGGTGAGATGCCCCTCAGCGCACCACTTGGCCAGCGTTTCACCCCAATAGCCGAAGTGAACAATCGGCAACCGGTCATAGGGCTGATAGCGCAAGACAGCCAAGGTGCGTTCACGGTGAGTCATCGGTGTTTTATTCATATTGCTTAACCTTAAGTATCAGTATTTCCCGTATTTGTGAGCTGTTTCGTACATGGCCACCACATTCTCGGTGGGTGAATTGTCCTGCAGGGCATGCGTCGGCGCGAAGCAATAGCCGCCCCCCGGCATCATGATATCCAGAGTCTTCCGGCAGTCGGCGATGGTCTCCTCGACCGTCCCGAAGGCCACCGGCCCCGCCGTACTGATGCAACCGTGGAAGGCCAAACGCCCGCCGAATTTGTCCTTCAGGTAACGCGGGCTCATGTTCACCGCCTCGGGCTGAAGCGTATCCACGACATTGATCCCCATTTCGACGAAATCCTCATAGGCCCAGCTGCTGCAGCCGCAGGTGTGGATCATCACCGGCAGGTTGAACGACTTCGCGAGGTCGATGAACCGCTGGTGCCTCGGGCGCAACACCCTGCGGTACATATCCAGGCTGATCATCGGTGCAATCTGGGTGCCGAGGTCTTCTCCCAGCCACACGAAATCGACCCCCCCCTTGGCAATCTCCAGGGTACGCCGCATCACCTCGAGCATGATTTCCAGCCGCCGGTCAATGAAGGCCAGCAGGACCGGGTCTTCCAGCATGAGCCGGACCAGGGTTTCTTCCATGCCCAAGAGAAACCCCGTGGAATTGATGATGTCGCCTGTGCCTGGATGGCCTGTGAAAACGGCATACGAGCCGTTCTCCTTGCAAACGGCTTCGACACGACTGTAATTGTGCTGATCAGGCGATGGCATGGGCCAGTTCGCGATCTCCTCATCCGACGCATGCTGCAACGGGAAGTCGCAGAAATCCCAGTATCCGCCGGATCCATGCGCGACCCAGCGCGTCCGCTCTCCCCACACCCCGACATTGCGATCCGGAACCTTGGCGTGCAACCGGGGTCCGTTGTACCACGCGTTGACACCACAGAAATCGACCCCCAGCCGGTCCCGAAGACCCTTGCAATCCCCGGCATCCAGCTTGAAATGCGCCTTGAGGCGGGCATCGACGCCGGCGTTGGCCTCGTAGTTGATCGGCACCCGGTCAGGCTCCTGGCTGGCAAACGCCGTCAACACCCGTTCTTTTGAAGTCATCATAAGTTACCCCACCCTCCTAAAATCCCTCAACTGAATAAGACTTCAATAAACCACAAACTCCGCAAAATTACAGCAGGAATTATACCTTGGTTATCGCCATGCCGGGGGCAAATTCATCGGCCCCCGTGGAGGACGCGGTGGCCTTCACGAGCGCAAGCGGGGCCCGCAGCAGCCGCCGCAGCACCGGGGCGGGAATCTCCTGCGATGGCGTGAAGCGCTGCGAGCCGATATAATCCATGAGGCTTGTCAACAGCTGCCGCGCCTCGGGCCGGTCCTGCATGGCGGGCAAATCGGTTGCACACACCAGCAGGGATCCGTTCAGGGCCTTGCACTCGAAAATCAGCCCCAGCTTCTGGTTGCGGCCGATGTTGTCGATCACCTGCACGATGGGCCGGTACGCGTGGGGGGTATCGCCGAGGGCCAGCGGCTGGCTGGCCATCAACAAATGAAACCACTGCCAGTCGCTATGGGACTCCGTGGGAAACCCGCATAGGGCCGGATGCGCGGGATCACACAACAGCCCGGTCGTGCCCGGTTTGTTTTGGAATTTCCAGCACCAGAAATCCGAGGTAAACCCGCCCCCCGGAGTGGTCGACACCTTACCCGACTCCGGAATGAGCAGAACGCGTCCCCCCTCCGACAGGATTCTGCGCGTCCCGGCATCGAAAGAGCGGCACAGCGCGACTCCGTCCGGAAGAGACGCCGACACCTGCGCGGGATAGACCCAGATCGAATAGGTGTTGGCGGCGCAGGTACCCTTGAGTTTCAAATCAAGCGAAACCCTTACCGGTCCCCTGACGGCTGCAAGCGGAACGGTCAGCGTCCCCATGGACCGCAAGCCACCCTGCTGAAGCGTATTCACGCTCAACTCACCCGCGGCCACGGACTGCCCGTCTGTGGTCTTCAGGGTCCATTCCAGCAAAGCGGGCGTGATATCCTTCTCGCCATAGTGGGCCACCTCGATGTCGGCGCTGAAGGTTTCCTCAGTCGTCCAGGTGTACTTGTCAAATCGTGCCAGGGGGACAACCGGGCTGCAGAACTGCCGCCAGTCGGCTGGAGCGATCAGACCCTTGGATTCCATGAAGGCGTTCAGGATACCGACCATGGCGGTTCCCTGGCCTGGAAAATCCTGAAGGTCGAGCAGCTGGAACCCCCCGAAACGAGGAGTGCGCAGCGCCATCTCAATTTCCTCACGGTAGCATAACGCGGCAAGAACCCCCGAGGCTTTGACAAAGTCAGCCGCCTGGTCGAGCATACCCGCGGCGGCAAGCCTCTCGCGGATGATCTCGAAGTTGCGGGCCTGCACCACGCCCGTGTATTTCGGAATTTCACGGAAGTCGGGATACATGGAGTACTGGGCGGTCTCATGGCCGATCACCGGCACGGGTATCCCGACCAGGCTGTCACGGAAATCCCGGCGGGTATTCGGCGGCTGCCGCTGGATCACACCAGCCCCATCACCGTCATAGAATGACCCGCGAACCGGCAGTCGGGCGCTGTTCCCCGGCACACGGGTGTACATGGTGGACCAGAAATCATCCGTCGGACTCAACTGCGGGTCCCCATGATGGTTATTGGATCCATACGCATAAAGGTGGCGGGGGTCCCGGGCGCGCAACTCCTGAACCATGCGCTCCATCAGCGGACGTTCGCCTTGAATCTCGTTGCCCAATGTCATCATCACGAACGAAGGATGATTGCCGTAGTCGCGCAAGATGCGCTCCGCCTCCGGCATCAGGCCGTCATAGGTTGACTGGATGAACTCGCCCCAGAAAGGCAGTTCGGGCTGGAAATAGATGCCCAGCCGATCGGCGGCCTCCAGCGCGGCCTCGGGCGGCGTCCAGGTGTGGCAACGGATATGATTGATGCCATAGTCCTTGCACACCTGAAGATACTTGATCCAGCCGTCGGCCTCCATAGGCGGGTGGCCTGTCAGCGGGAAGACACACCCATCATGCTTGCCGCGCAGGAAGGTGGTACGCCCGTTGATGGTGAACTGGCCGCCGCGATGGCGGAACTCACGCACTCCAAAGTCGACCGCGCGCTGGTCCCGGGCCGCAGGGGCCTCCAGCGACACCGTCAACCGGTAGAGGTTCGGGTTGAACTCGTCCCATAGCCGGGCCTCCTCGCCCAGCGGGAGGGATGCTTCCACGACCCCCGCGGAACCCTCGACATGGAAAGACTGCCGGACCACGGGGGGAACATGCGTGACACCGTCATGATTCCAGCTGGAGGCCGAGAAAACCAGCGTGCCTGAGGCCGCCTGGCCGGCGGTATTGCCCACCGTAACGCGCACAAGCGCGGAACGGGTGGCTACGTCGGGATAGATCTGCAGATTGTCAATCGACACCTTGTCCCGGACCTGAAGCTCGATCCGGCCGAGGATGCCATTCCAGTTGGTCTGGGTGTTGTCTGAATTCTGGTGCGCATCCCAGCACTTCACCGGCCTGCGATCAAGGTGGTTATCCACCATCACGGTGAGCGTATGCTCTCCCGGCGCGGGGGTGCCGAGATCGTAGAGCTGCGGCACACAGTACAACACCTGGCTACCGACAACCTGCCCGTCCAGCCACACCTGGGTATACTTGGTGCGCTCGAGGAACAGGCGCACCCGCTTGCCCTGCCATGCATCGGGAATCCAAATCGTGCGCTGGTACCAGGCCGGGCCATCGTAATGGCGAACGCGCGTCAGACGATCCTCCTCGCGCGCCTGGTTCTCCGGCCCCTTGCCGTTCGTCTCCGTCGTGCCGGGAAGAGTGATGCTGTCGGTGAATTTCAATCCCGGCAATGCCGCCTGCGGCATTGCCGGAGTCGTCTCATTCAGCAGGAACTGCCAGGAACCGGCCAGTGAAAGAAAGGCTTGCTCCTCTGTTACATGCGTAGCCGACATGATTTTACCGCCGGGGAATTTCAATGCTCGGCAGAGTTCCTGGTTTTGTAGTCCTCGCCGTTGTAACTCCGGATCACGGACAGTTGCCAGTCGTTCAATTCGGCCTTCATCCGGCTGAGGATGTCGGGATGCGCGGCAGACACGTCCTTGGTCTCAGAAGGATCCGTGGTGATATCATAGAGCTCCCACGTCTCGGGTTTCGTTTTGACGAGCTTGTAGCGGTTGTCATTCCAGGCCGAGGGCCCCGAGTTGGTGTTAATGGACGACTGGCTCTCATCATACTGCCAGAACCCCATCGGCCGGGGCCTTTCCTTCATCTGGCCGTCCAGGATCGGAAGGATGTTGATCCCGTCGACCGGGCCGACCTTGTCGGGGTCCTTCACATCCGCCACGGCCGTCAGCGTGGGATAGATATCGAACACCCCCACAGGCACCTCGGTGACGAACGGTTTTTTGATCCGGGCGGGCCACTCGATGATTCCAGGCACACGGATCCCACCCTCCCACATATCGCCCTTGCGCCCGCGGAAGGGACCATTGGAGCCACCATTAGCCGGGTCCTTTGCGTTCGGCCAGCCACCGTTGTCGCTGGAGTACCAGACCATCGTGTTGTCGGCAATACCGAGCTTTCGCAACCCGCTGCGCAACGCACCCATACTGCGATCAACCCCGATCATTTCGCCGTAATACGCCGAACCGCCCGCCGCCTTCAGATCCTCGGGAAGGGGCCTGTGGGGGGAGTGGGGACTGCCGAACCAGATGAACGCCACAACCGGCTTGCCCAGCTTCGCGTTCCGCTCGATGAACTTCAGGGCCTGGGCAACGATCACATCCGAGCCATCACCCGTGGTTTTTACCGGCACGCCATTGCTGCCGAATGTCCAGTCATAATCAAAAAAGTTGGAGACCGAGAACGACTCGTCGAACCCGACGTTGCGGGGCGAAAGCGGATCGGAATCCGGGATCACCTTGCCCGGGCCCGCGACTCCGTTCAAATGCCATTTCCCGAAATGCCCGGTCGCGTAGCCGGCCAGCTTCATGCTCCGGGCCACAGTGACTTCCTGCTTGCGCAGGGGCATGCCCGGCCAGAAAACCCCCATGCGGTTCGGATGGCGGCCGGTCATCGCGCAGGCCCGGGTAGGCGAACTGCTCGGCTGGGCATAGAAGCGGTTGAACTGCACGCCCGCGGCAGCCATCGCGTCCAGGTTGGGGGTCTTGATCTGCTTGAGGCCGTAGTAGCCCATATCACCCCAGCCCTGATCATCCGTCATGCACACAACGATGTTCGGCTTTTCACAGGATGCGGCCGACTTGACTGCGGCTCCCGTACACCCGCTCATCCCGACGGCCAAAGCCGTGGCTCCACTGAGTTGAAAAATCTCGCGTCGATTCATGCCATTCATAGCTTCACACTCCCTTGATAATAAACCTTATTCATAATATCCGGACTCACAGAGGTGTGTCTTCCGGCTCGACAACATATTTTTACTCCATAACGACATCATGGCTCGGCGGGCATCGACCTCACCCCCAAAAAAACAATCGCCGCCTTATCGATGACATCAAAAGGATAAGGGTGAGGATTAGCCTTTCGCCACATGCCGGACCTTGGTACAAAAGCACTGTGAAATTATTACTGCGCCATCCACTCGGCCTTCTCATCCCAAGTCTCCAGACGGCCGTGGCGCTGTTGCTGGCGCCCCTGCCTACCCTGGCCCAAAAGGCCTCGAACAGCCCTTCCATAACCTGCCTGGAGCCTGTCTTCGACTTCGGACACCGCAACAATACGGAGGACCTGTATCACAACTTCCTTCTGGAAAACAAAGGAAACGTCCCCCTCGCTATTTCCCAGGTCCGAAGCGGCTGCGGTTGCACGCGGGCCGAACTGGACCGCAGCACCATCCCGCCGGGAGAATCCGCCACCCTATTTACCCAACTTACGCTCAAGACCATCACGGGAGCCAAGCGTACCAGTATTTACCTGCACACCAACGATCCCTCGAACCTGATATTCCAGTGCGAGCTCACCGTAACCGCCTTTGCCGAACTCGAGCTCACCCCGCCTGAAATTCGCTTCGCTGTTCCACTGGACGCCACCAACCTGACCGCGACGCTCTGCATCAGGAACAACACCGACACCCCCCTCAACCCGGTCGGCATGGAGATAAACGCCCCGTTTTGCAGCGTACAACTCGCTACGAACGTCCCGGGGAAACAGTACACGATCACTGCGTCTGTACTCTCCAACGCCGTTACGGCCTCAATCAGCGGGACCATCATCCTGCGGACGGACCATCCCAGGTTTGCCCGGATCGAAATCCCCGTCACGGCCCTGCTGATCAGGGATCTGAGCGCCTTCCCGCCCGAGCTGGTACTACAGGAGGCCCCCCGCGGCGACCGTCCCCCGGAAACCCGTTATATCGTCCTGCAGACATCAAGCAATCAACCCTTCAGAGTCCTGCGTGTTGAGGCCATTCCTCCCCGCATCCCCGTGGCATTACAGAGCCAGAGGCCAGGCTGGGCAAGACTTAAGGTGGGCCCCATGCGCCCCAACGAAGGCCTGAACGGCACGGTCATCCGGGTGCAGACGGATTTTCCCCGTCAACCCACAGTGGATATAAGGGTCAGAGTCGCACCACCCTGAATCCTGATCACTCGTGCGCAAGAGCCTTGCGAACAACGGCGGCGAGCCCGAAGCTCGTAAACGGCTTTTGAATGAAATGGAGACCGTCCTTCAGGATGTCCTCTTTGACAATCGCATCAGCGGGGTATCCGGACATGAACACGCACTTGAGGCCCGGGCACTGTTTGAGCATCTTCCGGGACAACTCCACGCCGTTCATTTCGGGCATGATGACATCCGTCAGGAGCAGATCGATATTGCCGGCCTGGTTCTCGGCGAATTGGAGGGCCTCCGTAGGCAGGCTTGCCGTAACGACCTGATATCCCAGCCTACTCAGGATCATCTTGTTCATCCGCAGGAGAACCGGCTCATCCTCCACAACAAGGATGGTTTCGTGACCGCTCTGCATGGGGGCAGCGGGAGCTTCCTCCAGTAACGACACCGCCTGGTTTTCCTGACGAGGCAGATAGATCGAGACGGTCGTCCCCTCCCCCTCCCGACTCCTGACGAGGATGAATCCGTTGTTCTGTTTGACGATCCCATAGACGGTTGCCAACCCGAGGCCGGATCCCTGACCGACACTCTTCGTCGTGAAAAACGGCTCGAACACATGGGCCAGGACCTCCGGGGGCATGCCGCACCCGTCATCCACCAACGTCAGCAAGGCATAATCGCCCGGTGTGGCCCCCTCATGTTCACGACACCAGTCACTTTCAAGTGAAACATTGCTGGTCGAGATCACAATCCGCCCGGCCCCGGCGATGGCATCACGCGCATTGACGCACAGATTGGTGAGGATCTGGTCAACTTGAGAGGGGTCAATTTTGACCATCCACAACTCAGCGCCCGGGGCCCAGACCACCTGGATGTTTTCGCCTATCAGGCGCTGGAGGATCTTGAGCATGCCCCCCACCGCCTCATTGATATTCACAACCTTTGGCGCCACCGTCTGCTTCCGTGCAAACGCCAGCAATTGCCGGGTCAGGTCAGCCGCGCGCTGGGCACTCAGCTGGATTTCATGAAGTTCCTCATGAATGGGTTGATGGGTCCTGACTTTGCCCAAGGCCAGGTCCGTGTACCCGAGAATTATCCCAAGCATATTGTTGAAATCATGAGCCACGCCGCCCGCCAGGCGCCCCACCGACTCCATCTTCTGGGACTGGAGCAATTGCCGCTCCAGTTTCACTTCATTCGAGATATCCCGCTTGACGGCCACAAAGTTCACAATGTCACCGGACCCGTTGCGCACCGGAGAAATCACGGCATCCTCATCGTACAGGGTGCCATCCTTCTTCTTGTTCACAAACTTCCCGCGCCATGTCTTCCCCTTATGGATCGTGCTCCACAACTCGCGGTAGAACGCCTGATCATGCGCCCCACTCTTGAAAAGCCCGAAGGTTTTCCCCACAACCTCCTCACAGGAATATCCAGAGGTTGCCTCGAAGGCCGGATTGGCATACAGGATGGCCCCCTTCGGATCGGAGACGACAATCGTTTCACCCGCCTGCTCAATGGCGGTCACGAGGCGTATCCGCTCCGCATCGGCCCGCTGGCGTTCGGAGATGTCCACCATCACGCCCAGGAAATACTCGCGCCCATGGATGACAATCTTTTCGCCCGAGAGAAGACCGGCCCCGACTCGTCCGTCCTTGCACCGGAACTGCATTTCAAGGTTGGCGATACTCTGATCCTTGCGCACCTGCTCCAGCGCCGCAATGTACTGATCCGGCCCAACGTAGAGACCTATTTCTTCGCTGGTCTTGCCAATGATCTCCTTCGGGGAATAGCCGAACACCGAAAGATAGGCGCCGTTCACGTCACGGAAAATCATATCCTCCAAAGACGATAACGCCATCGGCACCGGATTGTTCACAAACAACCGGCGGAAACTCTCCTCACTCTCGCTCAGGGCGGCCGTCCGCTCATCCACCAGTCGCTCCAGGTTCCTGCGCCGGTGGACAACCCCGATCAACAGGACCACCAGTGCCCCAGTCAGCAAAAACCCCGTCAACGCGGCCAGCCAAACGACATAACTCCCGCGCAGGGCGTGGAACGCGTTTCTGAGGGCGTCCATCTCTGAGTTCGCCAGTCTGCAAAAGGCGTCGTGATATCCGTGGGCGGAGTACTCGCGCGCAATCCATAAGAAGGTTAAGGCCACCCCCACCCCGAGGGCGAAAGCCAGGCTCAAAATCATCCCCCGGATGATCCCCCTAACCCATTGTGGCCTTGCGCTCATTCAGCATCCGGCGGAATCCGCAATTCAACCGGACAACCTCCCCCTTGACAGAAATAACACCGAAAACGACTGACGTTCCCGAAAATAATCCCAACACCCTCCAAGATCCACCAGTGGATGTCTGGATTATTATCAAAGCATAACTATGTCTCTTCTGAGCTGAAAAAGTCAAGCCCGTGGTGCACTAACGATCCAGCGCGTACCCCGGAAGATTGCCCCGCGACCATGCTTGACTTTGAAGCCCGCTCCGCTTTAGATCGTATCTGCTCAAGCATAAGATCGTCCCGTCTCACGAAGAGGAGTCCTCATGAAAAAACTGCTGGGTGTTGTTTGCGGGTTGGCATTGGCGCTGTGCGGCAAGGCACAGGAGATCGGGTATATCGAGAACTTCAGTCTGGCCGATGACCGTGAGGCCGCCCTTAAGGAACTGGTGCCGGGCACGGATGACTATTATTACTTCAAGGCCCTCCATGCCCAGAACTCGGACGCGCGGCAGCAGTTTCAGGAGGTGATGGACCGCTGGATTCGCGAACGGAACGGAACCGTGACCGGAGGCGCACGCGAATTACTGAACCGCCAGGCACTGCTTGATTACAGCCAGGATCCCAAAAAGACGCTCGACTACCTGCGCCGGGAGCTGAACCTGTATTACGGGCACGCCCGCAAAACCGGGGAGCGTGCCAGCGACGCGCCCACGGTGCTGGACAATACCTGCATCAGCGGCGGAACCCTGTTCCAACGCGCCCTTACCTGGGATCCCCGCAGCCTCGAGCGCATCGAGGACGCCGGGCTCGGGATCGCCGCCGGACAGAAGATCAACGAGGAGCAGCGCCGCAACCTGCTGGCGCGCCTGCGCCGCCCCGACTATCCCGGTGTGGTCGACCTGATCGTCGCCGACCTGCAATACCGCGACAGCCGCGGCTTCGGATCCCATCCCCTCCACGGCCTCCTGACCCTCGCGCAACTCAATGAACTCCTGCAGAAAATGCCGGCCTTGCGCAATGAGACCGCCTTCGTCACCACCTTCCTCTCCAAACTGCCCCCCGAAAACGAGGTCAACCTCGATACCGACTCCGCCGCCCGGGAGGCCTATTTCGACCGCGTCTGGGCCTTCGTCAAAACCCTCGATCCTGTCCATAACTCACTCAAGGCGGGCGTACTCTACAACCGGCTGCGCCACGACCAGGGCAAGGGCATCTATGACCGCGATCGCTTCATGGAGTATGTCAAATTACCCCGCGAAGTTTATTACCTGCGGCCGGAGTACCGGCAACAGGTCCCGCGTGGCGACCACTTCGCCCAGTTGAACCGGGATTTCCAACTCGTTGCCCTGCCGCCCGTCTACAACGAGGAGCCTCTGGTGCGAGGTTTCCTCCTTGAGTTTTTCAAGACCGACGCCGACATAACCGCCTTCAGCCCTTACGTCCGCGACGATTTCCTCAAGCCCCTCTTTGCAGAAGCCAAGATCGTCAACGGCGTGGGCGATCCCCAGCAGTGGGCCCCGCTCCTGACACCCGATGCGTACAAGCAGCTCAAGGAGCGCGTCGACATCGACTTTGCGGCTGACAACCCCGTTGTGTTCGGGAAGGATGACCCCGTCAAGCTGACCGCCCTCGTCAAAAACGTCCCGGCCCTGATCGTCAAGGTGTACGAAATCAACAC
>Ga0007792_10000755_pt1 | contig 11695 bp, 10 predicted proteins | sample CryBogmetaGMA6M_FD_60371 | JGI IMG/M metagenome (GOLD analysis project Ga0007792, IMG submission 60371) | Freshwater microbial communities from Crystal Bog, Wisconsin, USA - MA6M | ecosystem: Environmental > Aquatic > Freshwater > Lake | place: Crystal Bog, Wisconsin, USA | collected 2009-07-06
AATGGCATGTTGCCCATTATTTTAAGCCCAAGTATCGTGGATACGTTGTTTGCGCAGGTTGAAGCTAGCGTTGGCTATCAACTGAATGTTAATTTAGAGGCGCAAACCGTCACGACCCCTGGCGGTGAAGTGTATGCATTTGAAGTCGATGCGTTCCGTAAGCACTGCTTAATCAATGGGTTGGATGATATTGGCTTGACCATGCAGCAGCAAGATAAAATCAAGCTATTTGAGCAAAAGCATCAACTAGCGCAACCGTGGTTATTTAAATAAATTAAAACTGCTGCCGCAGTGAATGTACGGCAGTGTTTGTTTTTCAAGATTAATCTATAAAACTAAGAAAGACAGTACATGAAAATTGCAGTATTACCAGGTGATGGCATCGGCCCTGAAATCGTAGCGCAAGCGGTAAAAGTATTAGATGCGTTGAATCTTAACTTAGAGATGACTGAAGCGCCTATTGGTGGCGCTGGCTATGAGGCTTCAGGCGACCCATTGCCTGCAGATACATTGCAGTTGGCCAAAGAAGCTGATGCAGTCCTATTAGGGGCTGTTGGCGATTGGAAATACGATACTTTAGAGCGTCATCTGCGCCCAGAACGTGGCTTGTTACGCATACGTAAAGAACTTAATTTATTTGCTAATCTGCGCCCAGCTTTGCTTTATCCTGAGTTAGCTGACGCTTCTACGCTTAAGCCGGAAGTGGTTTCTGGTTTGGATATTATGATTGTACGTGAACTGACTGGGGATATTTATTTTGGTCAACCACGCGGTATTAGTACCTTAGCTAATGGTGAACGCGAAGGTGTTAATACCATGCGTTATGCAGAGTCTGAAATTCGTCGTATTGGCCGTGTAGCTTTTGATATTGCGATGAAACGTAATAAAAAAGTCTGCTCAGTTGATAAAGCCAATGTGCTGGAATGTACTGAATTATGGCGCCAAGTGATGATTGAGCTTTCTGCAGAATACCCAGAAGTTGAGCTAAGCCATATGTATGTGGACAATGCAGCGATGCAGTTGATCCGAGCGCCTAAGCAGTTTGATGTGATGGTGACGGGCAATATTTTTGGAGATATCCTATCGGATGAAGCTTCTATGTTGACGGGGTCTATTGGCATGTTGCCTTCAGCTTCACTAGACGCCAATAACAAAGGGATGTATGAGCCTAGTCATGGCTCCGCACCTGACCTTGCGGGTAAAAATATTGCTAATCCACTGGCGACAATATTGTCTGCTGCCATGATGATGCGTTATACATTTAACGATGAATTGCATGCATTAAAAATTGAAAATGCAGTTAAAAAAGCCTTAGCGCAGGGTTATCGTACTGCAGATATCGTTACTGCAGGTTGCAAAAGCGTGTCTTGTAGCGACATGGGTAATGCCGTGCTTGCTGCGCTTAATTAGGACAGGGCTAAATTATGCTTAAGGTTGGTTTTATAGGTTGGCGTGGCATGGTAGGTTCGGTCTTAATGCAACGCATGATGGAAGAAAATGATTTTGCGTTGATTGAGCCGCAGTTTTTCACTACCTCACAAATAGGCGAGCGTGCCCCTAATGTAGGTAAAGATTCTGCGCCTTTGAAAAATGCAAAAAGCATTTCAGAACTTAAAGTGATGGATGTGATTGTGTCCTGTCAAGGTGGTGATTACACCAGTGAAATATTCCCTGCATTGCGTGCAGATGGTTGGACTGGTCATTGGATAGATGCAGCCTCAACCTTGCGCATGGAAGACGACGCTGTCATCGTGCTTGACCCAGTTAATATGCATGTGATTCAAGATGCTTATGCGCATGGTAATAAAAATTGGGTTGGCGGTAACTGCACAGTTTCTCTGATGTTAATGGCGTTGCACGGCTTATTTAAGGCTGACTTAGTCCAATGGGCTACTTCAATGACTTATCAAGCAGCTTCTGGTGCGGGTGCGCAAAACATGCGTGAACTCCTTAAGCAAATGGGTGAAGCGCATTTTGCTGCCAGTGATTTACTGGCCGACCCAGCCTCTGCAATTCTAGATATTGACCGTACCGTGGCTGGCACTCTCCGCGATGATAAGTTTCCTACCGCGCAGTTTGGGGTTCCACTGGCAGGTAGTTTGATTCCATGGATTGATAAAGATCTTGGTAATGGTCAAAGCAAAGAAGAGTGGAAAGGTGGCGCTGAGACCAATAAGATTCTACGCCGTGAACAAAATCCAGTTTTAATTGACGGTTTGTGCGTACGTATTGGTGCTATGCGTTGTCACTCACAGGCGTTAACTATTAAGCTTAAGCAAGACGTTCCTTTGGATGAGATTACGCAAATGCTTGCAGAGGCAAACTCTTGGGCCAAGGTGATTCCAAATGAACGTGAGGCCAGTATGCGTGAACTTACCCCTGCTGCTGTCACTGGCAAGCTCAGCACCCCCGTAGGGCGACTGCGTAAATTAAATATGGGTAACGACTATTTATCTGCTTTTACGGTGGGTGATCAGCTTTTGTGGGGCGCCGCAGAACCTTTACGCCGCATGTTAAGAGTGTTAATTGAAAAGTAACTTGCGCTTACTCACTGCAATCGTTATTAGTTTCAGACTATTTATTGATGGTTGAAATTATGGATAGGTTAATGGTGAAGTCATTCTTATTGGCCTTGTGCCTAGTGCTGATGCCTTTTTCAGGGTTTGCTGCTGGGTTAGGTAAATTGAGTGTTTCATCCAGTTTAGGCGAACCATTTAAAGCTCAGATTGAGGTTTTATCGGTTAGCGCTGACGAGATTGACAGTTTAGTGGCCACGATGGCCTCTGAAGAAACTTATATAGCTCAAGGCATTGCCCGTCTTGACATACATAGCAATATAGAAGTTGAGCTGGCTCAAAATCCAGACGGCACACCTGTTTTAAAGCTGCACTCAAGCCAACCTGTTAGCGACTCGTTTTTAGATATGCTCATTCAGTTAGATTGGGCTTCAGGTCGTTTGCTCCGTGAATACACCATTTTACTAGACCCGCCAGATTTGAAAGCCGCTACAGATGACGCGTCTGCATTGCCAAATGCACTGCCATCAGTTGAACTTTCTGTTCAACCCGTTGCTAGTAGCAGGGAGCCTTTACCTGTTGAAACAGCAACCTTCATGACTAAGCCTGGCGATAACTTAAATGAGATCGCGAAACAATTACAAGTTGATGGCGTCAGCATAGATCAAATGCTAGTCGGTTTATTTGACAATAATAAACAGGCGTTTATTCAAGGCAACATGAACCGCCTTAAAGTTGGCAAGATTATTAAAGTGCCCAGTCACGACAATCTTGTTGCCATTGATGAACCCCAAGCCAAACAGTTAGTACAGGTGCACACCGCCAATTGGAAAGCCTATAGGGGCTCATTAGCTAGCACGGTGGCTTTAGCACCAAATGCCTTAGAAGTAGATCAAAAGCAAAATGCAACGGGGAGGATCACTGGAACAGCAGAACAGGCGGTCACGTCTAAAGCTGGTACACAGAATATTGTTAAATTGTCTGCAGGTGTTAAAGAGGCTGTCAATCCATCAAAAGAGATGGAGGCTAAACTCACAATGCTTCAGGAAGAAAATACGGCTCAAGCAAAGTCATTAAAAGAGGCGCAAGAGCGTACCGCTAATTTAGAAAAACAAATTGCAGATATGCGCCAATTATTGGCATTAAATAGCCAAGTAATGGCCGAATTGCAAAAAAATACAGCAGCGAACATTGTAAAACCAGCGGTTCAATTGAATACTTCGTTGCCGCCTTCTGACGGCGCTCAAGTGGCATCCACATCGACTTCACCAGAAACCGGTGTAGTGATGACGCCAATCCCAGCCAAGCATGCAGTACTTGCTCGCGTCTTGATGGAGATAATGTTTGGTATTGTTGATTTAAGTGTGTTCATAGCTACCTTTGGCGCGGCGTTGTTGCTAGGTATTTTGTGGTTCATACGCAATAAACGTAAAAAAGCATTAGAAAAATTTGAAGTCAACGCTTTAAATTTAGATGGAATGCACAACAAGGCTATTTTTGGCAATACTACTCATCGTAACAATGCGGCTGACACAGAATTCTTAAAAGATTTTGCTCAAAGCGCTGGTGGTAGTTTCATGGACACGCCCGATGTTGATCCCATTGCTGAAGCAGAAGTAGACATGGCCTATGGTCGTTACGAACAAGCAGAAGCTACATTAAAAAATGCCATTTCAAAATCGCCTAAACACTATGAATTACACCTTAAATTATTAGAGCTTTATCGTGCACATAAAGATATGGTGGCATTTGAGTCTTTCGCACACACTCTTTTTGCCGAGCTAGGTGCTGACAGTCCGATATGGGCTAAAGTCGTTGAAATCGGTTCAGCAATAGACCCCACTAATGCTTTATACCAAGCAGTAACCATCAGTACAAAGAAATCTAAAGCATCTAGCGTAAAAGTCTCGGAAGAGGCGCCGATTACATCGCAACAGGTTGGCGACCAATCCAAAGACGTTGTAATGGCGCATGTAGGTCAAAGTGTAGGCCATCCTGACGGAGCTGATATCTCTAATGCGATGGAAGCCATTAGCTTAGACTTCGAATTGGATTCAGCGAAAAAATCCAGTACTAAACCTGCGCCCACGCTATCCGAAGTGCTACAAGATCAGGGCATACAAAGAAATGCAAACGGATTTGATTTTTCTTCAATCAGCTTTGATTTAGACGAAGCTGATACTAAGCCAGCAGTTGCTAAGTCGATCATGGATATCGCTACCGCAGTGTCTGCATCGGATGACCTGCAGGCCTTGGATTTAAAACTGGACTTAGTCTCGGCTTATATCAATATGGGGGATACAGAAGGTGCGCGTGTCCTGCTGGATGAGGTTAAAAATATAGGGAATAAGCAGCAGAAATTGCGCGCTAAAAAATTACTAGCTAAATTAGTGTAGATTTGTAGCCCCTACAAAAAGCCGAGCCAATAGCTCGGTTTTTTTATGAGGGCGTTCAGAAATTTGATTGTGTCTCTATTTTTTGCCTGAATTCAGAGGATAATCTTGCCTATGCATCCATTTGTGAAAATATTGTGTTTTGTATTGATCCTTTTGCTGACGAATACGCTCAGAGATCAATGGCTAATTGCGCTATGTGCAGGCCTATGCCTCATGGCGACATGGTCAAATAAGCGCAATTTTTTACGCGTTGTGAGGCGTATGCGCTGGCTATTTATATCCTTACTCATCATTTATGCATTTACAACGCCTGGAGAATATATCCCGGAATTATTAGCCTATGCTTCGCCCACTTACGAAGGGTGTGTATTAGGTTTATTGCAAATTACCAAACTATTGATTGCGCTGGCTAGCCTGAGCTTGTTGTTTGCTAGTAGTTTAAAGCAAGATTTAATCGTGGGATTATATATGTTACTAACACCATTAAAGTTGTTTGGGCTGAATGTAGAGCGCTTTAGTGCTAGATTAATGCTGACACTGGATTATGTTGAGGAGTTTGCTGTAGATACTAATCATAAATTGACTTTTAATCGATTGGATGCGATACACATGACGGTCAATGAAATGCCTACACCGCAGGTCATTGATTTACAGCTTCCGGCATTTAATCAATCTGATTTTTGGGTGATTTTTACGATATTCATCAGCGTAGTCATACTCGTTACTAGGCATTTCTTCTAATGAGAATTGCACTCGGGTTATCCTATGATGGCGCTCATTTCTGCGGATGGCAAAGTCAGCCGTCGGCATGTGGCGTGCAAGACGCGCTTGAAGTGGCTATCGGAAAAATTGCTCAGCATGCCGTGCGTGTTCACGCCGCAGGGCGCACCGATACTGGTGTACATGCGCTCGGCCAAGTGGTGCATTTTGATACTGTCAGCGTCAGGCCGACATCAGCTTGGGTGCGTGGTGTAAACGCGTATCTCCCTGCTAGTGTGCGCGTGCAATGGGCTCATGGCGTTGATGACGAATTCCATGCACGTTTTTCAGCCTTTGCGCGTAGTTATCAGTACCTGCTTTATAACGCTGAAGTTGCACCTGCACTCATGGTCGATAAGTCTGGCTGGTTTCATGCGCCACTTGATTTTTCTGCGATGGCAGAGGCTGCAAGTTATTTGGTTGGGGAGCATGATTTTAGTGCGTTTAGAGCTTCTGAGTGTCAGGCTAAGTCGCCAATTAAGCGCCTACATGTTGCTAAAGTTGAAGTGCAGGGGGCTTATTTCATTTTTGATTTTTCAGCAACTGCATTTTTACAGCATCAAGTACGCAATATGATTGGTGCATTAATCTACGTGGGTAAGGGTGCATATCCGCCGCTTTACATTAAGGAATTGCTGCAAAAACGTGATCGCACATTATCACCGCCTACATTTTCGCCATGCGGCTTATATTTAACGGCGGTTGATTATGATCCTAAGTGGGGGTTACCAATTGTCCCAGTGAGCGTGCAACGGGGCATGCAAGTGCTTATTTAGCGTTACAATAGCGCTTCGTTATAGGCTAAACGCAGCTAAACGATATTTAAGAGGATATTTTTTTGAGAGTAAGGGTCAAGGTTTGTGGCATCACGCGTCTAGAAGACGCACTGGCAGCTATTATGCATGGCGCTGATGCGATCGGGTTGGTATTTTATGAACCAAGCGCTCGCAATGTCAGTATTGGTCAGGCGGTAGAAATTGCCAATCACATCCCAGCCTTTGTCAGCGTTGTCGGTTTATTTGTCAACGCGGAAGCTGATTTTGTGCAACAAGTACTGTCAGAAGTTAAGTTAGATCTATTGCAATTCCATGGCGATGAAACGCCATCGTATTGTGCTCAATTCCAGCGACCTTATATCAAAGCAATCCGCGTAAAACCTGATACAAATTTGTTACAATGTGCAGAAGATTTTTCCTCGGCCAAAGGCCTGTTGTTAGATACATATGCTGAAGGTGTTGCAGGAGGGACTGGTCATGTGTTTGATTGGAGGTTAATCCCGCAACAGCTCATGCACATGCAACTCGGTTTGTTGCCACCGGTCATATTGGCAGGAGGTTTAACCTCAGCTAATGTGGCACAAGCGATAGCGCAGGTAAAGCCTTATGCAGTGGATGTAAGTGGCGGGGTTGAATCCGCCAAGGGCATTAAAGACATAGCCAAGATGGCTGCCTTTATGCAGCAAGTCAATATTTAATAAGTGGGTAGGCTTCAGCGCTGTGATGAATCAGCGCGAGGGCTTACGCGCCTTAAGACAAAATAAATGTGGAGAATTAAACATGCAGCTTTATGACATGCCAGATGCACGTGGGCATTTTGGACAGTTTGGGGGTACCTTTGTAGCGGAAACGCTAGTTGAGGCGCTCGATGAACTACGCTTGATGTATGAAAAATATCGCCATGATCCTGTTTTCTTAGCTGAATATGCCTACGATTTAAAACATTTTGTCGGTAGACCTAGCCCAATTTACCACGCGAAACGTTTATCAGATAAAGTCGGTGGTGCGCAGATTTATTTAAAGCGTGAGGATTTAAACCATACTGGTGCGCATAAGATCAATAATACGATAGGTCAAGCCTTGCTTGCTAAGCGTATGGGTAAGCCGCGCGTGATTGCCGAAACCGGCGCAGGCCAGCATGGTGTTGCGACAGCCACTATTGCCGCCCGTATGGGTTTAGAATGTGTTGTCTACATGGGTAGCGAAGACATCAAGCGTCAAGCACCCAACGTATTTAGAATGAAATTGCTCGGCGCGACGGTCGTGCCAGTGGAGAGTGGCTCCAAAACTTTAAAAGATGCGCTCAATGAAGCCATGCGTGATTGGGTGACGAATGTGCATAATACGTTTTATATTATTGGCACGGTAGCAGGCCCACATCCCTATCCAATGATGGTGCGTGATTTTCAGGCCATTATCGGCATTGAAGCTAAACAACAAATGCAGGAAATGGTTGGGCGTCAGCCAGATGCCGTGGTTGCTTGCGTAGGTGGCGGTTCTAATGCAATGGGTATTTTTTACCCTTACATTGATGTGCCTAATGTGCGTTTAATTGGGGTTGAAGCAGCAGGGCACGGCTTGGAAACGGGCATGCACGCGGCGCCTTTAACCACTAACAGTCCTGTGGGCGTACTTCATGGCAATCGTACCTATTTGATGCAAGATAATGATGGCAATATCATTGAAACGCATTCAGTTTCAGCGGGTTTGGATTACCCTGGCGTAGGTCCGGAGCATGCTTGGTTAAAAGATATTAAACGTGCTGAATATGTCGCCATTACAGATGATGAAGCCATGGCGGCATTTCATAATCTATGCCGTACCGAGGGGATTATTCCTGCATTGGAATCAAGTCATGCATTGGCGCATGCGGAGAAAATGGCTAAGACCATGCGCAAAGATGAAATAATTTTGGTTAATTTATCAGGTCGAGGCGATAAAGATATTAATACCGTTGCCAAACTCGCCAATATCACTTTATAAAAATAAGCTTATGTCACGTATCCAAACTACTTTTGCAACATTGAAACAACATGGCAAAACAGCCTTAGTCCCCTACATTACTGCGGGAGATCCTCATCCTAAGCATACGGTTAATTTGATGCATACATTAGTTAAATGTGGCGCAGATATGATTGAGCTTGGTGTGCCTTTTTCTGACCCAATGGCGGATGGCCCGGTCATTCAGCGTGCCAGTGAACGAGCATTAAAACATAAGGTTGGTTTAACGGCAGTTTTGCAGATGGTGAAAGACTTTCGTGCTGTAGATCAAAAAACGCCGATTATCCTGATGGGTTATGCTAACCCGATTGAAGCCATTGGTGCGAAAGCGTTTGCCGATAGAGCCAAAGCGGCAGATGTAGATGGTGTGATTACCGTGGATTATCCTCCTGAGGAATGTGCTGTTTATGTGCAAGAATTGCGCTCACGCGATATTGATCCTATATTCTTGTTATCACCGACCACTGAACCATCTCGTGTCGACTTGATTGTTAAACAGGCTAGTGGCTTTGTTTACTATGTCTCACTCAAAGGCGTTACCGGTGCCGCTAATTTAGATATTAATGAAGTGTCTGGACGCGTAGCCGAGATTCGTAAGAAAACAAATTTGCCAGTGGGTGTAGGTTTTGGTATTCGTGATGCAGCGACCGCTAAAGCAACCGCTGCAATTGCTGATGCTGTAGTGGTTGGTAGTCGTATCGTGACCACGATTGAATCTTCAACTGATGAAAATTTACTTCACAATGTGGCTGCATTGATGACGGAATTAAAAACTGCAGTAGATGCTGCTAAGCAGTAATCAGCATAAATATAAAGGGATGCCCAGATGAGTTGGTTAAATAAATTACCGCAAAAAATTAAACGTGTTGTTGGCGGAGATAAAAAAACAGTCCCTGAAGGACTGTGGAGCAAGTGTCCAGCCTGCCAGTCGGTTTTGTACCGTAAAGACTTAGAAGATAATGCAGAAGTGTGTCCAAAATGCGCGTATCACAACCGCATCGGTGCCCGCGCTCGCTTAGCGCAATTACTGGATGCTGATGGTCAATTTGAAATTGGCGCTCAAGTACAACCGATTGATCCACTGAAGTTTAAAGATAGCAAAACCTATGCGGAACGCATCAGAGAATCACAAAAATCAGTGGGTGAAACCGATGCGTTAATCGTGATGCAGGGCAGCATTAAAAGCGTGCCTACTGTGGTTGCTGCTTTTGAGTTTAAGTTTATGGGTGGCTCTATGGGTTCGGTCGTTGGTGAGCGCTTTGTGCGTGGCGTACAAACCGCGATTGATAATAAAATGGCCTTCATCTGCATTTCTGCGAGTGGCGGTGCGCGTATGCAAGAGGGTTTGTTATCCTTAATGCAAATGGCAAAAACCAGTGCAGCGTTAACACAGCTAAGTAAAGCTGGGTTGCCATACATCTCAGTATTGACCGATCCTACTATGGGGGGTGTTTCAGCAAGCTTTGCGATGCTAGGGGATGTGATTGTGGCTGAACCACAAGCTTTAATCGGATTTGCCGGACCGCGTGTGATTGAGCAAACTGTTCGTGAAACTTTGCCTGATGGCTTTCAGCGCGCTGAGTTCTTATTAGAACATGGTGCTATTGATTTCATTATAGATCGTCGTGAAATGCGTACTCGTTTGGCTTCATTATTGGCTAACTTAATGCGCTTACCCGCAGTTGCTTAATAGGTATGCAAACCCCTAATTCACAGCGTTAAAGTGTTTGATTTTGCGACTATTTTAATGCCATTTAAAAATGGTATAAGCACTTTTCTTATGGCTAAACACCAGTGATGAGCAAAAATCTACAGGCTTGGCTGACCTATATTGAGGGTCTGCACCCTAAATCAATCGCGATGGGATTGGATCGCGTTAAGGTCATGATTGATCGCTTGCAATTGCATCCGACATTTCCCATTGTTACTGTGGCTGGGACTAATGGCAAAGGCTCAACCTGCGCCATGTTGTCTCAAATTTATCTTCATGCAGGTTACCAAGTTGCTTGTTATAGTTCACCGCATTTAATGCGCTATAACGAACGCGTGCGAGTCAATGGTATTGAAGCCACGGATCACGAATTGTGCGCAGCCTTTGCTGCAGTTGATTCTGCAAGACTCAGCGCAGGGGCTGTGATTGAACTCACTTATTTTGAGGTCGGTACCTTAGCGGCTATGTGGCACTTTATGCAGTCTGGTATTGATGTTGCCATCATGGAAATTGGCTTGGGCGGAAGGCTGGATGCAGTCAACGCATTTGAACCTAGCTGCGCCATTGTCACTACCGTTGATTTGGATCACCAGGACTTTTTGGGCGATACGCGAGAGGAAATTGCGTATGAAAAAGCTGGAGTCTTCCGCACTAGTGTGCCGGCCATTTGTGGTGATGAAGATCCACCAAAAAGTTTAATTGATTATGCCAACAGCATTGATGCTCAACTTAAATATCTACATCATGACTTTGATTTTATTGGTAGTGATAATGATTGGCGTTTTTTTGCCGATGATGAAGTGCTGGGGCATGTTAATTACACGTTACCTCTACCGGCGCTGACGGGACGTTATCAGCTCAATAATGCAAGTTGTGCACTTGCTGCTGTTTCCGCTTTGCAGGGAAAGCTGCCAGTTGAACCTACGTCCATCGCGGTTGCTTTACAGGAAGTTAAATTGGCGGGGCGTTTCCAGGTAATCCCAGCCTCTACAAACAATCCTGTGCCTTTAATTTTGGATGTAGCGCATAACCCCCATGCGGCGCAGGCTTTAGCCGACAATCTGTATCACTACAAATTATCTAAGCCAGCAAAAACAGTGGCTGTTTTTGCGATGTTGGCAGATAAAGATATTAATGGTGTCGTTAGCGCTTTGGTCGATGAGTTTGATGCTTGGTATGTTGCTGGAATTGATCACGTACGTGGTGCATTAGCGCAAGATTTATCCAATATTATTCATGCGTTACATCCGAGCGCTCAAGTTAAAACTTTTATTAATGCCGCTCAGGCCTACCAGCAAGCTTGCTTGGATTTAAAAGCTACAAATACTACGGAATCCTGTATACAGATGAATGAAAATGATAAAATAGTCGTGTTCGGTTCTTTTTACACGGTATCAAACGTTATGCAAGTACTTTATACGCAATCAAAAAGCTAATCTTTAAGGAAGCAGTAATGCCACCTGACTTACCTAACGAACAAGAACTCAGCCTAAAAAAACGTGCACGCCGCCGTTTAGTAGGTGCCATTGTGCTAGT
>Ga0007792_10000759_pt1 | contig 11682 bp, 8 predicted proteins | sample CryBogmetaGMA6M_FD_60371 | JGI IMG/M metagenome (GOLD analysis project Ga0007792, IMG submission 60371) | Freshwater microbial communities from Crystal Bog, Wisconsin, USA - MA6M | ecosystem: Environmental > Aquatic > Freshwater > Lake | place: Crystal Bog, Wisconsin, USA | collected 2009-07-06
CCTCCTCGCTCAAGTTCAGTTCTGTTTGACGCATGACTACTCCAAGGTATGCTGGTAAGCGGCTTACGGAGTATATTAATGTTTCGTTATTTACGTGTCAATGTACTAGTGATTTTTCCAGTCGAAGAAACCTGATGCGTAAGGAACGACTTATGTGCGGCACTTGATACGGTTTATTGAGAATCGGCAACTCATAAGCACTTCAACAAACCCAAAGTATTCAATTGGCGAAACGTTAAAGACAACGCCAGTCTTTCTTGGAGTAAGGCTATGAAAATCATTTCAAACAGCAGCAGGGGACAATGCCATTGGGCGAAAGGTATTTTGATCGTAACAACGACCTTGTTGTCCATGAGTTCCCCGATACAGGCGCAACTCGAACATCGAGTCAGCCCCCCCAAAGTGGAATGGAGAAATTAACAGGTTCCATGAGCATGACTGGGATCTCTGGTAGGGCGGTCATTAGGCGCACGCCCGTCACCGAGGGCGCATGGGTTGGTGGCGGGTCCTGGGGGCCAGTTGGTACTTTTATCCCACGCCGGTTTATCCCTACCCCAATCGAGCCGCCCCCCGCCGTTTTGTTAGCGCCACCTGTCGGCACGGCACCACCACCGACTCAATACTGGTATTACTGCGAAGCATCACGCAACTACTACCCTTTCATAACGTTTTGGTGCCAGCGCAGGTTGGAAATTTTGGTGAATAAATCCGCGTTTCACTAGCAGTGCATGTATTCCAGAGGAAATATGGTGCCGACTTACGCTTATGCCATTAGCCGGTAACCATCCCATCAACCACCTCGATAGTCTTGTCACACCGGCCAGCCAGTGCGGCGTTGTGGGTCACAAACAGCACGGTCGTGCCATGTTCACGGTTAAAGCGGCGCAGCAGTTCAAACACCGTATCGGCGCTTTTGGTATCCAGATTGCCCGTAGGCTCGTCGGCCAGTAACAGCGCTGGGTTCATGGCCAGCGCTCGGGCAACGGCCACGCGCTGCTGCTGGCCGCCACTCATGTTGCCGGCGAGATTGTTTTGCCAGGTCGTCAAACCAACGCTTTCGATCAGGGCAGCTGCGCGTTCCCGCATCGCCTGATTTGGAAATTCTGCTGCACCCAGCATCGGAATCATCACATTCTCCAGAGCGGTAAAGGCCGTTATCAAGTGGTGGTACTGAAACACAAAGCCGATATTGTGTCCGCGAAGCCGCGTGAGCGCATGGTCATCCAGCCGGGTGGTTTCTTCACCACACACTTGCAAGGCGCCCGCCGTGGGCCGGTCCAGCAGCCCCACGATATTGAGCAGCGTACTTTTGCCGGAACCCGACGGCCCCATCACGGCGCAAAACTCGCCCTTGTGGAGCGTCAGATCAATGCCTTGCAGTACCTCCGTCTCAATTGGCAAGCCGACGTTGAAGGATTTTCGCACCCCAGTCAATTGCACCACCACCTCAGGCGCGGCCACGGTTGCGTTATTGGCAAACACTGGCAACGGTGACTCAACCACGAATCGCCACCACGGGGTCGAGACGCGCAGCGCGTAGCTCTGGGGCAAAGGCAGATGCCAAGCCGGTCAGCGTCGCCAGGATCAGCGCGGCGATGAACATCAAAGGGTCAAACACCAGTGGGAAGAGCGGTGTGCCGTCTGCATTGCGTGCCAAGCCTTGCCACAACCACAAGCCCAATGCGCCGATGGCACATCCAGCGACTGAACCACCCAGCCCGAGCAACCCGCCTTGCAGCAAGAACACACGCAAGATCTGTCCCTGTGAAATTCCCATTGCACGCAATATACCGATCTCACGCGACTTTTGCACCACCGAGACCACCAGCACGCTGGCGATGCCAAACGCAACGGAGAGACCGACAAAAAAACGAATCGACGTATTGGCCGTGGTCTGTGCGCTGACCGCCGCGAAGAACTGGGCACTGGTCTTGATCCAACTGTCCGCCTCTACACCAGTGGTCGCTCCAATTTGTTGCGATATTTTTTCTGCTGCATAGATGTCATGCACGGTCACTTCAAGGCTGGTCACGCCACCGGGCAAGCCAAGTAGACTTTGTGCGGTGTGCAGCGTCGTGTAGGTGTTACGTTGGTTGGGGCCCTTGTTGCCAAGGTCAAATATACCCGCGATGGTCAAGGTCACGGCAGCCCCATTGGCGGCGGTTACCCGCAGCTTATCTCCGACGTCAACCCCCAAGTCACTGGCCAAGTCGGTGCCAATCAGAATGTCGGTGGCGGTGATGCGAGCGTTGCCACGCAGCAACTTGTCGCCCAGATCGACGATGCGGTAATACTGTTCTGGTTCGACACCGAAAATCGTGACTGCACGGCTTGCGCTCCCCCGCACAATCAGCACCGACCCACTGGCCACCGGCGACACCACCAGAACTTCGGGCATCGAGCGCACCTGAGTGGCAACGGACTGCCACTGGTCAATACCTTTGAGCCGCTGCAGCGGCGGCTGAATAATGGCACCTTCCAAGTCACCACGCTCCGTATCAGCACTGCCACGCAGGGGGCGAGTCACATCCTGTGGCGGGAGTAACTGGATATGAGACTGAGCGGACAAAACACGGCGGATGAAGTTGGACTGCAAACCGGCCAGCAGTGCCGACATGAAAACGATCACGCCAACGCCAATCGCTACGCCGGAGACGATGAACAGGGTCTGCATTCGCCCCTCACGTAAAAATCGGATAGCAACGATCCACTCAAACGGCAGCCAGGTGGTAAACATGCTGTTCGCTTTCAGTCCGTCGAAGCTGTCGCCCGCACCCGTGCCCCTGCCGTGATGCCCGCCGATGCGGGTATCACCAGATCGCCTGCACTCAAACCATCCACCACTTCGGCAAAACCTGCGCTGCGCAATCCGAGTCGAACCGGGTGCCGTCTGGCCCGGCCATCCTGCAGGCGTAAAACCCAGGGCGCAGCGCTGTCAGCGTCGTGGAGGGCATTGCTGGAAATCACGACGGCGTTGGGCTGTCGCGCGACCTCAATATCCACCGAGACAGTCATATCCTGCTTGAGAAATTTGGGTGGTGCGGGCACATCCAGCTTGACCTTCACCGCACCCGTCTGCGCGTTTACTCCCGGGTTGATGTAGACCAGTTCGGCCGGAAATCGTTGCTTTGGATACGCATCTGCGGAAACCAGGGCCTTTTGTCCAAGGGACAGCAGACGAAGATTCTTCTCATCGATTTCCACCACCATCTGCGTGCTGCCATCAGGCGATAGCATCATCAGCACCTTGCCTGGCTGCACCACATCGCCGACTTCGACACTGCGACCAATCAAGGTGCCGTCCACCGGCGCACTGATCACAGCGTAGCGAGTGCGGGCATGTGCAGCCTCAACGTTGGCCTGCGCTTGAACAACCGCAGTTTCTGCCAGAGCATAGTCACTGCCAGTAGGACGAACGGTTTCGACTTGTTTCTGGCTTGAGCGCAGTTGGGCATCTGCCAGTTCAACTGCCTTTCGCGAGTCTTCCAACGCCGCAGCCCCAATAAAATTTTTATCGAATAGTTCCTGATTGCGGTGTAGGGCTGATTGCGCGTTGTCCAGGTTGACCATGGCCTGGCGCTGCGCTTGCTCTGCTACCGGCGCCTGCACTTCACGCAATTGTCGCAAGTGGGCTTGCGCCTGAAGCACGGCTGCGTGAGCTTGACGTTCGGCGGCTTGCAACTCGGCAGACTCCAATTCAATCAGGGTTGCGCCCGCCTGCACACTTTGGCCTTCTGAAACTGGTATGCGAACCACTGTACCCGTCATCTGTGCACCAATGTCAACCCGGTGTGGCGTCTCGACATGTCCACTGGCTACCACGGATTGAACAAAATCACGCTTTAAAACAGTCTGCGTGACGACCATAGGCCCGAGCCACCAGCGCACGGCCAATGAAGTGAGCACCACAACCATAAGCAGTACAAATAGAAGCTTCCAGCGGTACTGGCGTATGAATGTTGAGATAACCATTGCAAATGCTTTGGGTGCGTATTGATCCAATTTGATGAATTGCAAGCCATGTTGAATTAAGACGCGATGTATAACAATCAAGAACAAACCGATTTAGATCGGCGGTAGTTGTCAGTCACCCTGCATCAATTTTCCGGTCGAACATATTCTGAATGTCAAACGCATTGACTCTGTCGTTTGATTGGCCCAAAACTCGTTGCTCTTTGGTATGTTTTTGTATGGCAAAAGCAAGCTTTAATTTTGACTTTGGGTCTACAAAATTGCTTGCGAATTCTCAACGGAATCGATGTCCTTGCGAAGGTCGCTTGAGGGCAATGCTTAACGAGCTTGTAACCGCCATTGGATTCTCGACTTCCAATGGTTTTATTCGCCTGAATAATGTTTATAAAAATTGCCAATTACCGATCACTCTTTACCATCGCTTCATTGAATTGGTACAAAGGGGCACATTTCCAAGTTCAAGATAGATGGCAAGAACCTAATCAGTGAGTGAATCCATGAAAAAACTACTTCTTTTGTCTGCGTCTCTGGCGGTGTCAGGTCTTTGCCTGGCGCAGGAGATGGCGCGCGTGATGTCGGCCAGCCCGGTCATTCAGCAAGTCAGCGTGCCGCGCAAAGTGTGTTCCAGCGAACAGGTGGCGGTTCAGCAGCCCAAATCCGGTGCCGGAGCTCTCATGGGTGCCATAGCAGGTGGCGCCATGGGTAATGCGGTGGGTGGCGGCAATGGCAAGGCTGCAGCGACCGTGCTGGGTATCTTCGGCGGGGCAGTGGTCGGTGACCGGATTGAGGGAGCACCCGAGGCGCAGCTTCAAAATATTCAGCACTGTTCGATGCAAAACTTTGTTGAGAACCGCACTGTCGCGTACAACGTGGCGTATGAATATGCGGGCAAGCACTATTCAGTGCAAATGCCGTTCGACCCGGGTCCATCCATCCAGGTGCAAATCACGCCTGTGATATCAGGTCCGCAAACGGCATCCCCTGTCAACGCTCAGGGTTACCCGCCACAGGTTTATTCCCAACCGCCTGTAGTTGAATACCGGCAGGGATATCGCAGGTACTAAATTTCAACGAAATATCGGCTTTTCATCTTTAAAGCAGTCTCCATAGTGCAATTTATTCACAACATGAAATACAAACTTCAAGCCCGAAATCGCCCGACAAAAACCGCGGCGATCTTGTTTTCGGTAGGGCTTGCATGCTTGGCAGCTTGCGAAATCAGCAGCGCCCAAACGATCTCCAGTACGACAACCGTGGCCCGAATCCCTGGCGCACTGCCAGACATGACGAGCATCGCTGAAAGTCTTTCGCCAACGGTCGTGAACATCAGTGTGCGTGGGACGCGCAAAGTATCGACCGCCGCTGAAACATCGGGAGACAAAGGCAACGACGCGCAGAGCTCGCCAGAAGAAAATGCAATGAACGATTTTCTGCGTGAATTCCAACAGCGTTTTGGCGGTCTGCCGCCCTTGATTCAAATGCCCGTGAGGGGAGAAGGCTCTGGTTTTGTTGTTCGCGCTGATGGGATCGTCCTGACCAACGCACACGTTGTCAGTGATGCTGAGGAAGTCGTTGTTAAATTTACGGATCGGCGTGAGTTCATCGCCAAGGTGTTGGGGTCAGATAAGTTGACGGATATTGCGGTCCTCAAGATAGAGGCCAGCAATCTTCAGGTGGCTGCGCTCGCACCCACGTCACCGCTTCGCGTCGGTGAATGGGTTCTTGCCATCGGATCGCCGTTTGGCTTCGAAAGCACCGTAACCGCAGGGGTCATCAGCGCCACCCGACGCTCACTCCCCGGTGATGGATCCGTCCCGTTTATTCAGACTGATGCCGCCATCAATCCAGGGAATTCAGGAGGTCCGCTGATCAATATGCGGGGCGAGGTCGTTGGCATCAATTCTCAAATCTATACCCGTACCGGGGGCTACCAAGGTTTGTCGTTTGCCATCCCGATTGATGTGGCGCTGCGTATCGAGCAGCAAATTCTGAGTTCGGGTCAGGTTCATCACGCCAGGCTTGGCGTGGAAGCGCAGGATGTCGACCAGACCTTGGCGGAGTCGTTCAAGCTCGCCAAGCCGACAGGCGCCTTGGTCGTCAACATCGAAAAAGACAGTGCGGCCCAACGCGCGGGCCTGCTGAGTGGCGACATTGTGCTGACATTTAATGGGCATCATCTCGAATTTGCGGGTGATTTATCTGCAAGCGTGAGTCAGGCTCAGCCGGGGGAGAAAATCGACCTTGAAGTATGGCGTTTGGGAGCGCTGAAGACTTTGCATGCGCAACTGATGGATGCCAAATCACCGGCACCAGCAACTTTCGACGTTGAAATCTCGCTGCCATCGGGCCGCTTTGGTCTGGCGCTCCGTCCTGCGAAACCCGAAGAGTTACATGGTTCCGGCGTTGTTTCGGCCTTGCTCATTGAGCGTGTCAGTGGGCCCTCCGAGCGGGCGGGGATATTGCCTGGCGACTTGTTGCTGGCCATCGATGGATTGCCCGTGGCGACCGTGGCACAAGTGAATGTTGTCGCGGCTCGGTCAATCAAGTCGGCAGCGCTGCTTGTGCAACGGGCAGGAATGAAAATTTATGTTCCGATGCGATTGCTATAAGACGCGTGTAGTCGGCCCGCAGCGGTAACACCACACGCGACTTCGCCAAAACATCAACGGGCATTCGTCGCACCAATCGGTGCACGAGGAAGCACCTACTCTGAAAACATATGAAAAAATTGATTTGTTTGCTACTTGTTTGGGGCCCGCTCATGGGGCAGGCGCAATTGGCTGAGAAAGACGCAGTGATGCAAGGCGTAAAAACAACCGGCAGCAGCCATATGACTCCATCTCTCGCCAAGCCCATCGTGATGTACGACCTCAGTTTGGATCAGCTTCATGATCGACTGGTATTGACTCCGCAGCAACAAGATTTTTGGATCGCTTACGAAAACAAGGTGACTGCCTACACAACTGCGTATTACCGACAAAGACCGGTGCTGCCATCGTCCGATGTTGTCGCCCCGCTTCAAGTCAGCAGACTGGTTGATAATTTGCAGAACCGACTGGCCGCATTGGAAGATGTTGAGTCTTCGGCAAAAATACTTTACGCGAATCTGATGCCTGAGCAGCAAATCATCGCTAATCAAATGTTGCTACTGACGATTCCAACATTCTCACCATCCAACCTGCCTGCTGAAGATACGCACCGCAAAGACTCGAAGGCAGAAGTAAACAAACGTTCACGCCGTGGTGGTGCTGGAACTGGCATGGGCGGACCGATGTTGGGGAACTGATTCGAGTCGAATTTTTGTAAATTAACTCAGTCTCAAAGGGATGGCTGTCTGTCTTTTGTTAAATTGTTTTTAATGCTCTCAAAAATCAATTGATACGGCAAACCCGTACTATTAACCCGGTAATTTTAATGACTCCGCTCCCCGATAGCTCAACTGGTTCACTCATCTTAAGCAAGGGCGCGTGGGCGCGACTTTCGCAGCTTGGACGTGCTTGGCCTTGGCTGCTAGCAACCTTGCTGGTGGCGGGTGGCGGCGGGTTCTGGTTGTGGAAAGCGCAAGCGAATGATCCAACCAAAGTAACGTCGACCCCGACGACCAACACACCAACAGCTGGAGGACGGCGTTTCGGAGGCGGTAACAATGCGCAACCGGTGTCCATCGAGTTGGTTCGGCGGCAAGACATTCGGGCCACGGTCAGCGCTATCGGCAACATTACAGCATCCAACACGGCAACCGTGCACGCGCAGGTGAGTGGTGTTTTGCAGAGTCTCAATTTCACGGAAGGCCAGCAGGTCCGGGCTGGTCAGTTGATCGCACAAATTGATCCGCGCGCTTTTCAGGCCAATGTGAACCAGGCGGAGGGGAGCCTGGCGCGAGACCAAGCGCAGTTGGACAACGCCAAAATTGACCTTGCCCGCTACCGCGACTTGCTCGCTCAAGATGCGATTCCCAGGCAGCAGCTCGACACCCAAGCGGCACTGGTGCGCCAGCTTGAAGGTACCCTTAAGCTGGATCAGGCGGCCGTGGAAACGGCCCGACTGCAACTGTCCTACGCTCACGTCACGGCCCCCATTTCTGGGCGCGTTGGCCTCAAGCAAGTCGATTTGGGCAACGTGGTGCAGCCAGGGGATGCGAACAGCCTAGTGTCGATCACGCAAACCCGTCCCATTGCACTGATATTTGCCGTCCCTGCGGCTAATTTACTCGGCATCACCGCTGGGTTGAAGGGCAAACAGCCCATGATGGTTCAAGCTTGGGATCGCTTTGGCAAAAAGCAACTGGCTGAGGGCAAAGTTGCATCGATCGACAACGCAATCGACCCCACCACAGACACCATCAAGATCAAGGCCTTGTTTGCCAATACGGACGACACCTTGTTTCCTAACCAATCGGTCAGCGTCTCCCTGCAACTGGCCACTTTGAGCCAGGTGTTAGCCGTGCCGCAAGCCGCCGTTCTGCGTGGTGCGCAGGGTTTCTATGTGTATGTGGTCAACCCGGATAACTCGGTCAGCACCAGGGTGGTCACGCCTGGCACCGTCGATGGCGGCTGGATGGCCGTGGACGGACCGCTACAAAGCGGCGACAAGGTGGTGATTGACGGCACCGACCGCCTGCGCGAGGGCGCCAAAGTGGAAGTGATTGACGCAAGCACCGCCGCCAGGGGGGTTGCCAAAGCTGGCAAACGAGGTGTTGACCGCGCTTCTGCGCCCGCTGGTTCGGCCAGCGCAATCGCGGCCGATGTCGGCGCAAGCGCGGGCAGCCGTGTCACGGCGACTCCACCCGCGACGCCGGATGCCGCTGTCAACAAGCCCGAGCGAGGCCGCTGGATGGAGGGCCTCAGCCCTGAGCAGGTTGAAAAAGTCAAAGCCATGAACCCGGATGACCGCCGTGCCTGGATTCGTCAGCAGCGACAGCTTTCTGGCGATTCCGCAAGCCGCTGAGCCGCGTTCCATGAACCCCTCACGCCTCTTTATTGAACGTCCGGTTGCCACCTCATTGCTGATGCTGGCCATCTTGCTGGCGGGCCTGCTGGCTTACCGGCTGATGCCCTTGTCGGCGTTGCCGGAGGTGGACTACCCCACCATCGAAGTCACCACGCTTTACCCAGGCGCCAGCCCGGACGTGATGTCCACCACCGTGACCGCGCCACTGGAGCGCCAGTTTGGCCAGATGCCGGGGCTGAACCAGATGACCTCCACCAGCTCGGGTGGGGCCTCCATGATCACGTTGCGCTTCTCCTTGGGTCTATCCCTGGATGTGGCCGAGCAGGAAGTGCAGGCCGCCATCAACGCCGGGGCCAACTTGTTGCCCAGCGACTTGCCCATGCCCCCGATCTACAGCAAGGTCAACCCGGCCGATGCGCCGGTGCTGACGATTGCCATCACCTCGCCCTCGATGCCGGTCATCAAGCTGCATGATCTGACCGAGAACCGGTTGGCGCCCAAGCTCTCGCAGGTGGATGGCATCGGGCTGGTGAGCATTGCCGGTGGTCGGCGTCCGGCCGTGCGCATTCAGGGTGACCCGCAAAAATTGGCATCACTGGGCCTCTCGCTCGATGACGTGCGCACGGCGATAGCTAGCGCCAATGTGAACCAGGCCAAGGGCAGCTTTGACGGCGCACAGCGTGCAAGCACCATTGATGCCAATGACCAACTCAAGTCGGCCGCCGAGTACCAGAACCTCATCATTGCCTGGAAGAATGGCAAGCCACTGCGGCTCAACGATGTCGCCACCGTCGTGGATGACGCCGAAAACCTGCGCCTGGCCGCCTGGTCTGACCGCACGCCGGGGGTCATCCTGAACGTGCAGCGGCAACCCGGCGCCAACGTGATCCAGACCGTGAATCGGGTCAAGGCCCTGCTGCCCAAGTTGCAAGCCTCGCTGCCGGCCTCGGTCGATGTGCAGATCATTGCGGACCGCACCACTACCATCCGCGCGTCTGTCGACGACACCGAGTTTGAATTGCTGCTGTCAGTCGCGCTGGTAGTGATGGTGATTTTTATGTTCCTGCGCAGTGCCAGCGCCACACTGATTCCGAGCGTGGCCGTGCCTTTGTCCTTGGTGGGCACCTTTGGTGTGATCTATATGGCGGGATTTTCGATCAACAACCTGACGCTGATGGCGCTGACCATTTCAACTGGTTTTGTGGTGGACGATGCCATTGTGATGATCGAGAACATTGCCCGTTTTGTCGAAGCGGGCGATTCCCCGATGCAAGCGGCGCTCAAAGGCTCCAAACAAATTGGCTTCACCATCATTTCGCTCACGGTGTCACTGATTGCGGTACTCATTCCACTGCTTTTCATGGGTGACGTGGTTGGGCGTCTGTTCCATGAATTTGCCATTACCCTGGCGGTGGCCATTTTGATCTCGGCCTTTGTCTCGCTCACACTGACCCCGATGATGAGCGCGCGGCTATTGCGCCCGGAACACGAGGCCAAGCACAGCCGGTTGGGGGCCTGGAGTGCCAGTGCGTTTGATGGCATGGTTGCGCAATATGGTCGGGCACTGGACTGGGTACTGGACCGTCCACGTGCCACGATGGGCGTGTTTGCGGTGACTTTGGCGTTGACTGCGGGGCTTTACGTGATGGTGCCCAAGGGGTTTTTTCCGGTGCAGGACACCGGGCTGATCCAGGTGATCACCGAGGCCACGCAAACCACCTCGTTTGAGTCCATGGCAACACGCCAGCAGGCGCTGGCCGATGTCATTCTGAAAGACCCGGATGTCGATCACCTTGCTTCTTTCATTGGTGTCGACGGTGCTAACCCGACGCTCAACACCGGGCGCATGCAGATCACCCTGAAAGACTTTGCCAAACGCACCGCATCGGCCAGCGAGATCATCATCCGCCTGACCGTGGCCACTTCGCACGTGCCTGGCATCACGGCTTTCATGCAACCGGTACAAGACCTGACCATTGAAGACCGGGTGTCCAAAACCCAGTACCAGTTTCTGCTGAGTTCGCCCGACATGAAAGACCTGAGCACCTCAACTGCCAGACTATTGGAAAAGCTCAAAGCACTGCCCGACCTGCGCGATGTGGCGAGTGACCTGCAAAACGAGGGTCAGCAGGCCTTTGTGCAGATTGACCGCGAGGCCGCAGGCCGCCTTGGCGTCACCGTGGCAGAAATTGACACTGCGTTGTACAACGCCTTCGGCCAGCGCTTGATCTCCACCATTTACACCCAATCCAGCCAATACAGGGTGGTGCTGGAGGCGGCACAACAGGGTGCGCGGCGAGGCCCGGCAGCGCTTGAAGGGCTGTATTTGCCCGGCGTGACGAGCACCGTCAATGGCCTCAGCAGCACCGTTCAGGTGCCGATGACGGCTGTGGCTCAAATCATTGAGCGGTCTGCGGCGCTGGCGATCAACCACGTGGCGCAGTTCCCTTCCGCCACCGTGTCGTTCAACCTGGCACCGGGGGCGTCACTCGGGGCGGCCGTCGAGGCCATCAAATTGGAAGAGGCAAAACTGAACCTGCCGCCCAGTGTAGAGACCAGTTTCCAGGGGGCTGCTGAAGCCTTTCGCGCCTCCTTGTCCAGCACTTTGCTGTTGATTCTGGCGGCGGTGGTCACCATGTACATCGTTCTGGGGGTGCTGTATGAGAGCTACATTCACCCGCTCACCATTTTGTCCACCTTGCCCTCGGCCGGCTTGGGCGCCTTGTTGGCCTTGTTGCTGGCGGGGCAGGACTTGGGCGT
>Ga0007792_10000760_pt1 | contig 11678 bp, 9 predicted proteins | sample CryBogmetaGMA6M_FD_60371 | JGI IMG/M metagenome (GOLD analysis project Ga0007792, IMG submission 60371) | Freshwater microbial communities from Crystal Bog, Wisconsin, USA - MA6M | ecosystem: Environmental > Aquatic > Freshwater > Lake | place: Crystal Bog, Wisconsin, USA | collected 2009-07-06
GAGCGGCATCAGTTACGTCGACAGTGCGGGAGGCACGGCTCGCCAGAATACTTGTGTTGGCAATGCAATGCACGGCATCTGTGTTATCGAGCAGTCCCAGCCGACTCTGGAGGCCAATACCTGCCAGGAGAATCGGCAAGTCGGTATTTTCTACACCGGTAGTGCGGGAGGAACGTCACGTCAAAACACATGCATGGGCAACGAGGAGAATGGCATTTACGTTGGGGAGCAGGCTCAACCGACATTGGAGGTCAACACATGCCAGCAGAATAAGGTGGGCGGTATCCGTTATGGAGGTAGCGCACGCGGCATCGCTCGTCAGAACGAATGCTCCAGAAACGTCCAACACGGCATCTACGTTGCAGAGCAGGCTCAGCCGACCCTGGAGGCCAATACATGCCAGCAGAATAAAGGGTCTGGGATCACCTACTCAGCTAGCGCGGGAGGAATAGCTCGACAGAATACGTGTGCCAATAATGGAGTTGACGGAATCGCTGTGTGGGGGCAAGCCCAGCCAGTTCTAGAGTCCAACCAATGTATCGACAATTGTGGCGATGGCATCTCAGTAGCAGAAACGGCTGATTCTACGCTCAACGATAACCATTGTACTCGTAATAAGGGACAGCAGGTGAATGATCTGCGGAAGAGGTGGTGGAAGCCGTGGTAGCAAGGATAGGCAACGATGGATCAGAGCCAGCACCTGCGCCAGGTGTGCGCCAATGCAATTCGGCAACTGACGCAGGCGGAACAGAAAGCCAAACAGGTGCGTGATAGCGCCAGTCAGCAACGTCAGGCTGCGCTTGACTCTATTCGCCAGCAGCATACGCAGAAGCGCCAGAAAGCCGAGGAGCTACTCAAAAGTATCCAGGCGCTTGCCCAGAAGGGTGATCAGGTTCTCAGCACGATCAGCCTTACGCCGAGAACCAGCCCAGGTGTTCCGCCGCTTGCTCCTGGAATTGGGCCTGATGCATTGGTCGTGCTGCTCAATCAGCACTATACCGAGGCTCAGGCGGCGCTGACGAACCTTCAGACCACCGCCAGCGACCTCGTCGTGGAACGCCAGAAATGGTGGAAGTTCTGGTAACGTTCGCTTATTTCGCACGGCGCGATGATCAGCAACAGAGGAGGGAGCTCTATGACGATGCAGAGTAACGTTCCTGAGTGGGCCAATGTTCAGCCGGCAGGCGGCGAACGGCACTTGCCCGTTTATCTGCTGTTAGACACATCTGGGAGTATGGACGGCGCCCCGATCGAGTCGGTGCGCCGAGGCGTGGAACAGTTTCAGCAAGAGACATCGGTTGACCCTTTTGCCCGTGATGTCGTGCGGATAGGCGTGATTACCTTCAACAGCGATGCACAGATCGCAGCCGGAGGGCTCGTTCCCATCAGCACATTCCAGCCACCACAACTTGTTGCAACCGGCGTGACTCGTCTTGACCTTGCCTTTAAGAAGTTGCTTGAGTCACTGGATCGTGATGTGGTCAAAGCAATCAAGGGTGGTCAGAAGGGCGATTGGAAGCCTGCCGTCTTTATCCTAACCGATGGCTTTCCAACCGATGAGAACGGCAATATGACGGATCGCTTGTGGCGGCCCGCACGCGAAGCCCTCACCAACCGACCCAAAGGGCAGATCAAACCCAGCAGCATTGTGGCAGTCGGCTGTGGCCCCAACGTGGATGACGCCACACTCAAGGCGATGAGTACGGGCACGGCCTTTCGGATGGGGACCAGCGAAGCAGCCTTTGCTGCACTCTTCCAGTTCCTCTCGCAGAGTATCACCAGCTCGGTTCAGCCTGGGGGCAACCTCGATGACCCGTTCGCCGATATCCAGCCTTCCTCGGATCTTATTCGCATCCCATAGGAGGTCGTATGATGCTAAACGGCTTTGTGTTTGGGGATCGTGGGTTGGGTGCCTCCGGTGATACCCATCCGCTATGGATATTGGGCCATGCGCTGGCTGATCCGTACCTCGTACTGGGGGCGAGCGCGGTCGGGCAGATTCATCTGGCGCGCGGACTCCCACGCGATGACGCCTTTATGGTGCGCTCGCTTGGTCCTTGGCTAGCGATTGGGGTGGCCGATGGGGTGGGGTCGCGCCCGCTCTCGCGCTATGGTGCTACCTATGCTGTTGAGGCACTCACGGCGCTCCTGCTGCGCCCCTTCGCGGTACCGTTGAGCGATCTCCGCACCAGCCATAGTGGGAGCGCGGCTGCACCGGCAACGCTTGCTCCACCGGCAATGATCGAGGATGTCGAGCTGAAATGGCCATTTGCCGAGAAAGAGCGAGGTGATGTACGAGCATCACCACTCGATTGGGTGCCGGAATTGCTCAGGAAATTGATTCGCACTGACCCAGTACCAGCGGAGCCAGCGCCAGCAACGCCCGATGCGCTTCAACAGGGGGCGTCGGTTGGCTGGTGGCTCTCCACAGCAGAATCGGCGACTCTTTCTGAGCCATCAGCCCAAACCCCTACCGCGACTCCCCTACCACGTCCTCCAACCGGCCCATTGCGCGGGCCGTTCACCGATGATAATCCGGTTCCTACTGCAACTACGTCTCGACCATTGCCGCCCCCTGGATCGGTGAAATTCTCCGCGATACCAGACGAACCTGATCTTCGGAGTGTCATGCATCAGGCTTTTGAGAAGACGCACATGGGCCTGCGTGGACATGCGCAGGGTCTTGGTGTTGAACTGTCCGATCTGGGCTGTACCGCCTTGGCTCTGCTGCTTAATCGGGAGACGGGATACTATGCGGTCGGTCAGGTCGGCGACGGAGCCATCCTTGGTTTGACGGCGCGGGGCGAGGTCAAGGAACTGGTGGACGCCCCCGACCCCGGTGATGGTCAGGCCACGTATACACTGAATCGCCCCAATTTCCAGAACTATCTCGTGGTGCAGGTGCAGCAACCGGCACCCGCGAATCCTTTTGTCGCTTTCTATGTGATGACCGACGGCCTTTCGGGTGATCTGCTCTTCTCTGCACAACAGGATGCCCTGAGTAAGTGGGCGCAAGACGTGGCGCGGAATCTGCGCCAAGCGGCTAGTCCGGCCCAGGCCGCAGCGGGCATGTTGAACTGGCTCGCTACCTATCAGGTCAAAGGAAGCTGGGACGACCGCACCCTGGTCGTCGTTACCCAACGGGAGCCCAACGATGACAACCGTTACCCTACTGGCGGGCAGTCGGGGCCTATCTAGTCAACTCACTATCAATAGCCAGGCTTCCCATCGTGGAGGGGAGGGGAGCGTCTATTTCACGACCGATGGGCAGCATGTGGTGAAAATCTATCACCACACATCAGGCGATAAGCAGAAGATGCTTCAGCAGGTACTCGATCTGGGCAAAAACCTGGGCGAGGACGAGCAATTTCTCGCATGGCCACTAGGTATCGTCGAAAAGCTTGATGGCAATCCGTCTATTGGCGTAATCACCCGGCGAGTACCCGCATCGCATGGCCCGCTCTACAAACTGATCTATAGCCCGGTTGATGCCGTTGAGCAATTTCGTCAGGGGCGAAGTTGGCTTGAGTACCTAAAGATCGCTCGTGGAACCGCCGCAGCGGTGCGGACGATTCACGGCAAAGGCATGGCCCATGCCGACATCCACCTGAAGAACTTCTTGACCAATCCGGTTTCAGGCGAAGTCGTGCTGATCGACCTTGATGGGCTGGTCGTCAAAGGCTTTTTGCCGCCACAGGTGAAAGGTATGCCCGGTTTCATCGCGCCTGAAGTGATGATGGGCAAGAGTAAGCCGGAAGAGTTGACGGATCGGCATAGTACTGCGGTGCTGATCTTGTGGACGCTGCTGCTGCGGAATGTGATGCAGACGCAGCGGTGCTACGATGATGAAGATCAACAACGTGATGATGATCTCGGCTATGGCCAGTATGCCTGCTTCAGCGAACACCCTAGTGATCACCGCAACGCCATACCGCGCGTGGGTACCCCGCTCTTCCGCAGCGGTGTCCTCTCCTATCGGGCGCTTACACCAAAGCTCCAGGATCTGGCGGAGCGAGCATTGATCATCGGACTCCACGATCCTGTAAAGCGCCCGCAGGTCGTTGAGTGGGAACGCGCCCTCGCCGAAGCCTACGATGTGATGGTTGGCTGCCCAACCTGCCGACAATCGTTTTTCTACCCCTACTGGCTCCAGCCCCAGCCTCGGCGGCAATGCCCGTTTTGCGGCACTGGTGTTCGGGCACCTTTCCCCGCTGTCCTGGAGTTGATGGAAGCGCGGGCAAAGGGCGTGCATGTACCCGTTCGACCGTTGGTGCTTTACCATGGGTTGCCACTCTTCGCGGATGTGATTGAACCGGGGCGCCTCCCGCCTTTTACGCGGCGTGGCGTCCCGATCATTGGACAGACGATCTGGGATGCCAAGATGGGATGCTACCGATTAGGTAATTCGAGCGATACGCCTTGGCAGGTACTCGGCGGGAGCGGCGGGAGCGTAGGACGGGGAACGTCGGTGCCGCTACGTCCTGGCGTGTTGATCAATTTCGGCGACGGCAAACGATTGGCGCGCGTTCTGGAGTAGCACGTATGCTGATCTGCAAAGGTTGCCAGCACGCGATCATGGGTTCCTATATCACTGCGTTAGGCGCAACCTGGCACGCGGCGCACTTCTGTTGCGCCGCGTGTCGGAAGCCCATCGACAGCGCCGGATTCGTTACGCATCAAGGCGTCGTCTATCACCAGGAGTGCTACCAACTTCAGGTGGCACCGCGCTGTGCCTATTGCCAAAAGCCGCTACTCGGTCAGTATCTCGTGGATTGTTGGGGGACGAAATTCTGCCGCGAGCATCAAGAACAGTTCCCCGCATGTCGTTTCTGTAGTCGCTTGGTGCCCCTCCCATATCAGGGTAATCCTAGGAATCAGGAGACGACACGCTGCCCTATCTGTCGCGCAAGCGCCATTGAACAGATCTCCCAGGCCCAACCTATCTTCGCCCATCTGATCCAGTGGATCAATCACCAGGGCCTACGCTATAACAACCTCGACCTGCGCATCGAGCTACGTAATCGCGCACAGTTGGCCCAGTTTTTACGCCGTCCCGGTGATACGCAGGCGTTGGGCGCGGCGCTGAGCATCACCTATACCGAGAACGGACAGGTCATTCGCACCGAACCTTCGGGCGTCGCGATCCTGCGCGGTTTGCCCAGCACGCTCTTTCAAGGGGTAACCGTCCATGAGCTAGGTCATGTCTGGCTCACGGTGCATCAGGTAACAGGCATGCCTGCATGGGTCGAGGAGGGTTTTTGTGAGGTATTGGCTCATCGTTTCTGGTCGCAGGTGAATACGCCCGAAAGTCGCTATCACGCCGAAACCACCGAGCGCCGTCCCGACCCGGTCTATGGTGATGGATTTCGGCGTGTGTTTGCCGTTGCCAAGAGCAGTGGCTTTTCGCGGTTTGTCGCGACGATTCGTACAACCAGGCAGTTCCCATTGGCCCATTAGCATACGTCTCGAAGGAGGCTTCCATGTCCCAAGTCGTGAACGATCCCGCCGAAATTCGCCGCTTTCAGGTCGCACTCCGCCAGTTCAATAGTGAAGTCAACGGGAGTACGAGCCGCATCCGTAGCCAGTTACGCAACTTGGGCAGTACTTGGCGCGACCAAGAGTACACTCGGTTCGCCCAGGAGCTAGAGGCCGCCATCCAGAACTTTGAGCGTTACCTCCAGAGCGCCGATGGCTATTTGCGCCACCTGGATGCCAAGGCAACACCGCTGGAAGAGTATCTGAAGCGTCGGTAGCTGTTGGAGTTCCCCCATGTCATCCTCGCTCTCCGCCGAACACATGGCCCAGATGGTTCCGCTGCTGGGCAGTCTCGCCCGACTGATTGCCGGTGGCTCTCCACTGAACGAGAGTAGCCTGCACACCCTCCTCCTCGGGGCCGATCTAGAGTCTAACGCAGCGGCTCTCGACGAATTGCGGCGTTGGGGTCGGCTGCTGCGTGCGGTACGGCAGCAGCCAACCGATGAACAGCGTCAGGCCACGGTTGAGGCGCTGCGCTTGCGCGGGTTGCCGGAAGCGACGGTGTTACTCGCCGTTGCCACGGTCGTTGGCAGCGGGGTTGGGACGACGCAAGCTGTGGCATCTCCCCCCACACCTGCCCGCCTCCAGGCAAGCGTGACCAATCTGGACTTTGGTAATCTGCGCTCCGGCCAAGGGGCCACGCAAGACTTTGAGGTGCAGGGCGGCCCCGGCCAAGTCATCGTGGAGAGTGATCAGGTGCAGGTGACGCCAACGCAGTTCGAGGCCGGGCCAACCCGCCTACGGGTGGCGATCAAACCACTGGCGAGTGGACTGCTCTGGACGGTGCTGAAATTGGTGACGGCGGGCGAGACGCTGGAGCTGCCGGTGGTAGCACAGTGGCAGGATGAGCCTGCGCCCGCTCCTCCACCTCATCCTGACATTGGCGCACCGCCCCCGCAACAAAGCTCGCGCCAGCCACAGCCCCTTATCCAGCAGTCACCACCGCCAGTCACGGTTGTATCTCCGCTACCACAAGGAGTAAGACCGGCTCCAGCGCGACGCTTTCCCTATATCGTCGTCTTCTTACTTCTCGTGGGGCTAGGACTAGGCACAGTGTTGAACCAGAACCGGAGCCTGCCCGCCGCAGTGAGACCCACCGATGCACCGATCAGGGCAACAGTTATACCCACCGCTGCACCAACTACAGCACCAGTCATACCCACCCCACTACCTGTCTGGGTGCCTGAGACGGTCGGGGTGCCCGCTGGCTACTTCCTGATGGGTAGCAGTGACGCCGATCCTCAGGCTGACAGCGATGAAAAACCCCAACACACACTGACTCTGCCGACCTACTGGATCGGCAAGACCGAAGTAACCAATGCCCAGTTCCAGCCCTTCATCGAAGGTGATGGCTACACGAATCAGACCTACTGGGAGGCAGCCGGCTGGCAGTGGCGTACTGACAACAATGTTAGCCAACCCAAATGCTGGAGCGCTCAATGGAGGAATGGTGACACTGAACCCATGGTGTGCGTCTCGTGGTATGAGGCGATGGCCTACACGCGCTGGCTGAGTGTGCAGACCGGCCAGGCATTTAGTTTGCCGACCGAGGCCGAATGGGAGAAGGCGGCACGGGGGACAGACGGGCGGATCTACCCGTGGGGCAATACGTGGGAGACCAACCGCACCAACAATGGTGGGGCCGGTTTAAAAAAGACCGTGCCTGTCGGCCAGTACCCCAGCGGGGCCAGCCCCTACGGCGCGCTGGATATGGCCGGAAATGTCTGGGAGTGGACGCGCAGTGTGTACAGTCCTTATCCGTACAACCCAACCGATGGGCGGGAGGATCTGAGCAACGCAGCAGGAAAACTCTTTATACTACGCAGTGGTTCAGACTGGAACGATAGAACATATATTCGCTGCGGGGCGCGGGACTGGGCTCATCCCGACAACAGGGGCGACGGTTACGGTTTTCGGGTGGTGATGTCCCCTCCACTTGTACATTAATTCTGTATTCTATATTCTGAGTTCTGTCCGGTGTAAAGCGGTCTCTGCGCGATCCAAGACAAATGGGTGCCACAGCCCCAAAGCGCCGTAGGCGCGGAATCGCGATGCTGATGCGGCATCAATCGTCATAGAGGTACTCCCGCGATGGCGTCCCAACTCTCCTCAGAACACATGTCCCAACTCGTTCCGTTACTGGGCAGTCTCGCACGGCTGCTATCCCAGCATGGCACCATTGCCGACGAACAATTTCAGGTGCTGCTCGACGCGACTGACCTTGACGCGCACCCGGCAGCGCTCGCCGAACTCCAGCGCTGGGCACGCCTACTGGCCCGGATGCGTGGGGCGGAGAACCCGGCGCTGCGGCAGACAGTCGTCGAGAGCTTGCTCCTGCGTGGCCTGCCCGAAGCCAGCGTATTGCTCGCCGTCGCCACGGTGGTGGGCAAAGGAACAGATGCGACTCAGGTAACGACAGCACCCGCCATGCCGGGGTCCGCCCGCCTCCAGGCAAGCGTGACCAATCTGGACTTTGGTAATCTGCGTTCCGGCCAAGGGGCGACGCTGGAGCTTGAGGTTCAGGGCGGCCCTGGACAGGTGATTGTCGAGAGTGACCAGATCCAGGTCACGCCGACACAGTTTGGGGCCGGACTAACGCGCCTACGGGTGGAACTGCACCCGCTAACGAGCGGATTGCTCTGGACGACGCTGAAGCTGGTGACGGCGAGGGAGACGCGGGAGGTGCCGGTCACGGCACAGTGGCAGGAAGGGGGGCCACCGAGCAGAATCGTGATGCCCCCGCTCATCCAGCCACCCCCTGGCGATGCCACACCGCCCCCGCAGCAAAGCTCACGTCAGCTACAGCCCTTTATTCAGTCGCCACCACGTAGGCCCACCGCATTGCCCACCTGGGTGCCTGCAATGGTCGAGGTACCCGCCGGTCGCTTCCTAATGGGCAGCACCGATCAACAGATCGCCGATGCGATCAGCCAGTATGGGAGGAATGAAAATCCCCAGCACACACTCACACTGCCTACGTATTGGATTGGCAAAACCGGAGTGACCAATGCCCAGTTCCGGCCCTTCGTCGAGGGCGATGGCTACACGAATCAGACCTACTGGGATGCCGCTGGTTGGCAATGGCGTACCGAGAATAAAGTTAACCAGCCCGGGTGTTGGAGTGACTCGCAATGGAACAGCGCTAATCAACCGGTGGCATGTGTGACATGGTACGAGGCGATGGCCTACACGCACTGGGTGAGTGTGCAGACCAGCCAGCGTTTTAGCCTACCTACCGAGGCCGAATGGGAAAAGGCGGCACGGGGGACAGACGGGCGGATCTACCCTTGGGGCAATACGTGGGAGGTCAACCTCGCCAACAGCAACGAATCAGGGATTGGCAAGACCACACCGGTGGGCCAGTACCCTAGAGGGGCCAGCCCCTACGGCGCACTGGATATGGCCGGGAATGCCTGGGAGTGGACGCGGAGTATCTACACGCCCTACCCGTACAACCCAACCGATGGGCGCGAAGATGGGAGCAATCCAGCACAAAAAGGCTTTACACTTCGTGGCGGAGCCTGGAGCAATCTACCGATCAACCTGCGTGCGTCCTCCCGTGTCATCCGCACGCCCGACTACCACGATCCTTACGTTGGTTTTCGGATTGCCCAGCACTCGCAGCAATAACCGATGGCTCCAGGAGTAACCCATGTCCTCATCGCTCTCCTCCGAACACATGGCCCAACTCGTTCCGTTGCTGGGGAGCCTTGCCCGCTTGCTGGCCCAGCATGGCACCATTGCCGACGAACAGTTTCAGGTGCTGCTCGACGCGACTGACCTTGACGCGCACCCGGCGGCGCTGGTCGAGATCCAGCGCTGGGCACGCCTACTGGCCCGGATGCACGGGGCGATGAACCCGGCGCTGCGGCAGACAGTCGTCGAGAGCTTGCTTCTACGTGGCCTGCCCGAAGCCAGCGTATTGCTCGCCGTCGCCACCGTGGTGGGCAGTGGGACAGGCTCGACTCAGACTACGGCGATACCACCCGCCCGCCTTCAAGCGAGCGTGTCCAGCCTGGACTTTGGTAGCTTGCGTCCCGGCCAAGGAGCGACGCTAGAGCTTGAGGTGCAGGGTGACCCTGGACAGGTAATTGTTGAGAGTGACCAGATCCAGGTCACGCCGACACAGTTCGGGGCCGAACCGACTCGCCTGCGAGTGACGATCAAACCGTTGGCGAGCGGATTGCTCTGGACGGCGCTGAAGCTGGTGACGGCGGGGGAGACGCGGGAGGTGCCGGTGGTGGCGCAGTGGCAGGATGTGTCTGTATCGGCTAGCCAGCCAGTCTCCGCGTCATCGAACTCCATCAGCCAACAGGCACAGCCAGCTATCGTAGCCACACCGTCGTCAGGGCGCGAAACAAACGCGTCGGCAGTAGCATCAGCGCTGCCAGTCATATCAGCGCCACCAGGATTGGTGTGGCAATCCTACGGCTTGGATCTAGACATGGTCGAGGTTCCCACTGGCCCCTTCCTGATGGGGAGTAGCATCGCCGATCCGCAGGCCCAAAGCGACGAGCAGCCCCAGCACACACTCACACTGCCTACGTATTGGATTGGCAAAACCGGAGTGACCAACGCCCAGTTCCGGGCCTTCGTCGCGGGCGATGGGTACACCAACGAGACCTATTGGGATACGGCTGGTTGGCAGTGGCGTACCGAGAAGAACCGTACTCAGCCTACGCACTGGAATAATGCGGATTTCAATAGTTCCAACCAACCGGTAGTGGGTATCTCCTGGTATGAGGCGATGGCCTACACCCGCTGGTTAAGCGCACAAACTGGACAGATCTTTAGCCTGCCGACAGAAGCTGAATGGGAGAAGGCAGCGCGAGGCACGGACGGGCGGATCTACCCGTGGGGCAATACGTGGGAGGCTGGACGAGCTAATAGCAGTGAGGCACGTATCGGCAAGACCACGCTGGTCAGCCAATACCCCGGCGGATCCAGCCCCTATGGAGTGCTGGATATGGTTGGCAATGTCTGGGAGTGGACACGAAGTATCTACACGCGCTACCCCTATGAGCCAACAGACGGACGGGAGGATCTGAGTACCTCCACAGGAAAATGCTTCTCAATTCGCGGGGGTTCCTGGTTTCTCAATGCCCCCAACCTGCGCATTGCACTCCATGACTTCGTGATGCCCGCCATCGGAGATCGAAATATTGGCTTGCGGCTTACTCGGTACCCGCAGCGATAGCCGATACGTTAATAGCTTCAGGAAGTAACCCATGTCCTCATCGCTCTCCTCCGAACACCTCTCTCAGCTTGTCCCACTGCTCGGCAGCTTGGCACGGCTACTGGCTGATGGCTCCCAGCTCAACGAGAACGAACTGCATGTCCTCTTGCTTGGTGCGAGCCTAGAGGATAACCTGGCGGCCATGGACGAGATCTCGCGCTGGGGGCGCTTGCTCAAGGCACTCCAGCAAGCGTCAAGCGATACCCAACGCCGAGCCACGATCGAGGCACTACGCCTGCGCGGGTTGCCGGAAGCGACGGTGTTGCTCGCCGTTGCCACGGTGGTTGGCAGCGGGATAGGTGCAGCGCAGACCACGACAGTATCAGCTTCGCCGGGGTCCGCCCGCCTCCAGGCAAGCGTGACCAATCTAGATTTTGGCATCTTGCGTCCCAGCCAAGGGGCTACACTGGAGTTTGAGGTGCAGGGTGGCCCCGGTCAGGTGAGCGTCGAGAGTGACCAGATCCAGGTCACGCCGACGCAGTTTGGGGTTGGGCCAACCCGTCTGCGGGTGGAACTGCGCCCGCTAATGATCGGATTGCTCTGGACGACGCTGAAACTAGTGACGGTGGGGGAGACGCTGGAGGTACCCGTCACAGCACAGTGGCAGGATGGAGATACAGCACCAGCGAAGCTTTTGCTGAACCCGATGATTCCCTCCGCTCCGCCTGCTCCGCCCACTCCGCTCCACGTTCCGCGTCAACCCCGGCCCATCCCCCGTGTGCCCGCCACCGAAGTAGTCCAACCGGTGAGGCAGACGACGACGCCAATGCTGGTGTTACCGATTCCTTCGGGATCACCCGCCCTGACACGGCAATTCTACGTCTGGATCTGCTTGCTCGCACTCTTCGTCGTGGTCGTGGGGGGCGGATTGCTGAACCAGAACCGGAGCGTGCCTGCCGCTGCACCG
>Ga0007792_10000761_pt1 | contig 11675 bp, 8 predicted proteins | sample CryBogmetaGMA6M_FD_60371 | JGI IMG/M metagenome (GOLD analysis project Ga0007792, IMG submission 60371) | Freshwater microbial communities from Crystal Bog, Wisconsin, USA - MA6M | ecosystem: Environmental > Aquatic > Freshwater > Lake | place: Crystal Bog, Wisconsin, USA | collected 2009-07-06
GGAAACCACGGTAAAAAGCTACCGCAGCAAGTTCCCGTCCTTTCTGCCCGTGGCCCGGGAAGGCAAGCCTGTGCGCCTGCACCCCGAGGCCCTGGATGTCTGCCAACGCATCCGCGATCATTTTGCCGACGGTCTGACGGTCATTCGGACATCAGAGTTGTTACGCGCTGAATTCAAAGAGTATCCGCACAATCGACGCTTATCGATATCAAAAGTGTTGCCCGGCGCGAGCGGCCTGGAGCTTGGCCTGGGGGAGCGCCTGGAGGGCCTGGTCCAGGCCCAGGAACTGGCCAGCCAGCGCCTGGAACAGCTGGAGGCTGCGGTGCGCAACCTGGCCACCCTGGAGGCCGCATCCAAGGCGCTGGTGGCCGAGCTGCTCCAGGAGCTGCGCGCGGCCAGGGTCGGCCAGCCCGTGGCCTCCTCTGCCCTGGGCCGCGAGCCCCGGCCCGAGGCACCCTTTGGACCGCCCACCCGGCCCGGTCCGGACTTTCTGGGACTGCCCGCGGTGATCCGCTCGGAACGCGGCGAGCTCCTGGGCCTGCCCGGCGGCCAGTCCGTGGCCCGGCTGCTGGAAATGCTGACGCCCCCGGGCAGCGGGCCGGTGTCCTGGCGCCAGGAGGGTCCGGAGGCCTGGACCTGCGTGCTGCCCCTGGCTCCGGCCCTGACCCGCGAACTCTCCTTTGAGCGCACCACTACCCCGCGCGGCAACCCAGTGGGCCTCCTCCGGCGCCTGCGCACGCGCTCCGGCTCGGGCGAGACCGAGGCCAGCCCGTCAGAATTGCAGGAAATCTTACGCCAGGTGCGCGGCCAGCCGGGCTAGGGCGCGGTTGGCTAGGCCGCGTCGGCCTTCAGCCGCTCGCGCTTGAGCAGCGCCGGAAACAGACGCATCCACAGGACCACCACCACCAGGGTCGCCACCCCGCCCAGCACCACGGCAGGCACCGTGCCGAACCAGGCCGCCGTGACCCCGGACTCGAACTCCCCCAGCTGGTTGGACGTGCCAATGAACATGGCGTTCACGGCGCTGACCCGGCCGCGCATCCCGTCCGGCGTCTCCAACTGCACCAGGGACTGGCGCACCACCACGCTGACCATGTCCGCGGCGCCGAGCACGGCCAGGGCCGCGAGCGACAGCGGGAAGGAGCGCGACAGGCCGAAGACGATGGTGCAGAGGCCGAACAGCGCCACGGCCGCGAACATGATGCGGCCCACGCCGCGGCGCAGGGTGCTGCGCGCCAGAACCAGGGACATGCACAGCGCGCCCACGGCGGGCGCGGCCCGCAGGAGCCCCAGACCCCAGGGGCCGGTGCCCAGGATGTCGCGGGCAAAGACCGGGAGCAGGGCCGTGGCCCCGCCGAGGAGCACGGAAAAGAGGTCCAGCGAGATGGCCCCGAGGATCTCCGGCCGGCTGCGGATGTAGGTGATGCCGCCGAGCACCGAGCGCAGGGTGGCGGGCTCGCGCTCACGGATGCGCGCCGGGGAGCGGACGCCGTACAGGGCCGCGATGGACAGGGACAGAACCAGGGCGCAGACGCTGTAGACCGTGCCTGGCCCGGCAATATAGAACGCCCCGCCCAGGGCCGGGCCCACGATGATGCCCACCTGGCGCCCGGAGGCGCTGAGGGCCAGGGCCCGCGGCAGCTGGCGCGGCTCGACCAGGGCGGGCAGGAGCGCGGACATGGTGGGGTAGATAAAGGCCCGGGCCGCGCCCAAGACGCAGGCGCAGGCCAGCACGGCTGCCTCGGTGAGGCTGTGGGTAAAGCTTCCGGCGGCCAGGAGCCCGGCCACGACGAGCAGCACGGCCTGGCAGACCAGGACCACGCGGCGGCGCTCGAAGCGGTCGGCCACGTGGCCCACCACCAGGGTCAGGGCAAACTGCGGCAGGAACTGGGCCAGGCCCACCAGGCCCAGACTGAGCGCGCTGTTCGTGAGCTCGTAGATCTGCCAGCCCACGGCCACGGTGAGCATGTTGTAGGCCAGGTAGTCTGCGGTCTGGGCGCAGACAAAGCGCGGGAACGCCGTCTCCCGCAGGCCCTGAAGGTGCTGTGTCGTGTGCTCCATGCCAGACCCCCTTGCGGCCGGGGGAAACTACGCCTTCCGCTGCCAGGGGGCAACAGCCAAGGGGCCCGGGGTTCCGGTCCGGCTAGCCCACAACCTCAAAGCCGATCTTCTCGATGGCTCGCTTGACCACGGCCGGGTCCACGGGCGTGCTCTCCCCGAAGCTGGCCTTGCCCGAGAGCAGGTCCACGTCGACCTTGATCACGCCAGGGATGGCCTCCAGGGCCTTGGTCACGGACATGCGGCAGTGGTTGCAGGTCATGCCCTTCACGATGATGCTCGGCATGGGGGGCTCCTTGGGGTTCAGGTTGGAGTGAAAAAGCGCAGGCGCAAGGCGTTGCCGACCACGGTGACGGAGCTTAAGCCCATGGCCGTGCCCGCGAGCACGGGGTTGAGCGTGGGCCCGCCAAAGGCGAAGAGCAGCCCGGCAGCCACCGGGATGCCGATGGTGTTGAAGGCAAAGGCCCAGAACAGGTTCTGGCGGATGTTGCGCATGGCCGCGCGCGAGAGCGCGAAGGCCGTGAGCACGCCGGTGAGCCCCTCGCGCATGAGCACGATGTCCCCGGACTCCACGGCCGCGTCTATCCCTGAGCCCATGGCCAGGCCTACGTCGGAGCCTGCCAGGGCCGGGGCGTCGTTGACCCCGTCGCCGACCATGGCCACCCTGAACCCGCGCGCCTGGAGCCCCGCGATCTCGGCGGCCTTGCCGTCCGGCAGGACCCCGGCCACGACCTCGTCCAGCCAGCCCCCGGCCTCGCGCGCCCGCGCAGCCACGGCCGCGGCCGTGCGTTCGTTGTCCCCGCTGAGCATCACCAGCCGCAGGCCCAGGCTGTGCAGCCGCGCCAGGACCTCCGGGGCCTCGGGCCGGAGCCGGTCGGCCACGCCGAGCACTGCCGCGGGCCTGCCGTCCAGCTCCAGGCACAGCGGCGTCATGCCCAGGGCTGACAAACGCGCCACGGCCTCGGCCAGGGGGCTGCCATGCCCATTGGGGGCGAACCCCCCGCCAGCAAAGGCGGCGTTGCCGATGCGCAGCTTAAGCCCGGCCACCACGGCCTCCACCCCGCGCCCGGGCAAGGACTGGAAGCTCTCGGGCACGGGCACGAACAGGCCGCGCCTGGCGGCCTCGGCCAGCACGGCCTGGGCCAGCGGGTGCTCAGAGCGGCTCTCGGCCCCGGCGGCCAGGGCCAGGAGCTCGTTCTCGGAGATGCCCAGCTCCGGCGCGCTGACAAACTCGGCCAGCTCGGGCCGGCCAAAGGTCAGGGTGCCGGTTTTGTCAAAGACCACGGCCTGGATGGCCCCGGCGGCCTGCAGGGCCTCGCCGCTCTTGATGAGCACCCCGAGCTGCGCGCCCCGGCCCGTGGCCACCATGATGGACATGGGCGTGGCCAGCCCCATGGCGCAGGGGCAGGCGATGACCAGCACCGCCGTGAAGATCTTGAGCGCGAAGCCCGGCGTCTGGCCCGCCAGGAGCCAGCCCAGCCCGGCGGCCACGGCCACGGCCATGACCAGGGGCACGAAGACCGCGCTGAGGCGGTCGGCCAGGTTGGCGATGGGCGCCTTGGACCCTTGCGCCTGCTGCACCAGGTCCACAATGCGCGCCAGCAGCGTGTCCTCGCCGGTCTTCTCGGCCACAATGGTCAGCGCGCCCGCGCCGTTCAGCGTGCCTGCGGCCACGCGGCCGCCCGGCTCCTTGGCTACGGGCAGGCTCTCGCCCGTGAGCAGGCTCTCGTCCACGGCCGAAATCCCTTCCCGCACCAGGCCGTCCACGGGCAGGCGCTCGCCCGGGCGCACCAGGACCACGTCGCCCGGGGCCACCTCGGCCGCTGGCAGGCGCACCTCCTCGGGCCCCAGCGCCCCCTGGCGCAGCACGGTGGCCGTTTCCGGGGCCAGGCGCACCAGGGCGCGCACCGCGTCCGAGGTCTTGAGCCGGGAGCGCGCCTCCAGGTACTTGCCCAGCGAGATCATGGCCAGGAGTACCGCCGCGGACTCGAAATAGAGGTCCTGGGCGCGGTTCAGGGCGTCGTGCCCGAGCCCCTGCGACAGCCCCTGTGACAAAACGATAAGCGCGGTGTTCCACAGGCTGTGCACAAAGGCTGCGCCCGTGCCGATGGCCACCAGCGAGTCCATGTTCGGCGCGCGCCGAAATAGTGCCGGAAGTCCGCGCAGGTAGAAGCCCCGCCCGGCAAAGAGCACCGGCAGGGTAAGCAGGAGCTGGGTGCAGGCAAAGACGGCCGGGCTGTGCTCCGGGTGCAGGGACATGGGCAGGGGCAGGCCCGCCATGTGGCCCATGGACAGGTAGAGCAGGGGCAGGGCAAAGGCAAAGGCCGGAATGAGTTCGCGGCGCTGCGCGGCCAGGCGCACCCCTGCGGCGCGGCGGCGCTCCTCGAACAGCGCGGCCGAACGCGAGACGATCTGCGAGCCGAACCCGGCCTCTTCGATGAGCTGGCGCAGGGCCTGGGGCCGGGTGAGCCCCGGGTCGTAGACGATGGAAGCGGTCTCGGCGGCCAGGTTCACGTCGGCGGACAGCACACCCTCGGCAGCGCGCAGCACGCGTTCGATGCGGGCCGAGCAGGCCGCGCAGGTCATGCCCATGAGGGCCAGGAACAATGTGGCCCCACCGCCTCCGGCCGGGGACTCGAAAAACGCTTTGAAGCCGGCGTCGGCGATGAGGTCGGCCATGGCCTCGGGGCTGGTGCGTTCAGGGTCGTAGACCACGGTCAGGCTCTCGGCGGCCAGGCTCACGTCGGCCTTGGAAACACCCTCGGTGGCGCGCAGGATGCGCTCGATGCGCGCGGAGCAGGCCGCGCAGTGCATGCCCTCGATACGCGCCCTGGCCGTAACTTCCTGTCCCATGAATCCTCCCGGAAAGCCTGTGCCGACCCCCAGAGATAATACCGGGCCAGGGTATGTAAAGCCCCCCTGGCCCCATTCTCCCTACGCCCGGCCCGGCCGGTCCGCAAGGGCCGGGATTCCCGGAGCCGACCTTGCCTGCCGGGCAGGACTGCGCTAGGAAAACGACTGGCCTCTCTTCCTTCAGCCCGGAGCCCCGCGTGACCGACCCATCCCCTGTTGCCCGGCCTGAAACCGGCCCTGGCCTGCGCCCAGGTTCAGGCCCAGGCCCGGGCCGCCCCCTGTCGCCCGCCGGTGTGCTGGTGGCACTCTCGACCGCAGCCCTGCTCGTGTTCCTGCTGCGCGGGACCCAGCTTCCCGAGGGCGTTCTGCGCCTCGTGGTGCTGGGTCTGGCCCTGGTCCTGGCCGGGGGCCTGTTGGCCCAGGCCGTGGCCCTGCGCCGGGCCAGGGCCAGGCTCGCCGACCTTGAGGCCGGCCAAGAGGTGGGCGTGGTGCGCGACATCTCCCAGCGCCTCAAGCTGGAGGCCAGCCTGCGCCAGGCCCAGCTCAGCGTAGACAGCGCGGGCGACATGATCTTCTGGGTCGCCGTGGCCGACGCACAAATCCGCTACGTCAACAGCGCCGCCTGCCGGGCCCTGGGCTATACCTGCGCGGAGCTGCTGAACCTGCGCGCCTGGGACATCAACCCCGCGCGCACCATGGAGAACTGGCCCGCGACCTGCCTTTTGGTGCGCGCCACCGGACAGACCTCCTACGAGGCCGTGTTCCGCACCAAGGCCGGGCTAGACCTCCCGGTGGAGGTCAACGCCTCCCTGGTGGAGCATGAGGGCCAGGAGTACATCCTCGGCATGGTGCGCGACCTCTCCGAGCGCAAGCAGGCCGAGGAGCGCCTCCAGGGCGAAGTGCTGCTGAACCGCCGCCTGGCCGAGGTGGCCCGCGCCCTCATAAGCGCCGAACCCGACCTCACGAACATCACGAACACGCTGCTGGAGAGCGCCCGGGAGCTCACGGGCAGCCGCCACGGCTACGTGTCCATCATCGACCAGCGCACCGGCAACCTGCTGTCGCACACCTTGACGGCCATGGTGGCCGGCGCTGGGTGCGCGGTCCCGTCAGGGCCGCCGGTCTTCCGGATGAACGCCGACGGCTCCTACCCCGGCCTCTGGGGCCATAGCCTGAACACCCGCCGGGGCTTCTACGACAACGCTCCGGCCGAGCATCCCAGCGCAGGAGGCCTGCCCCAGGGCCACATGCCCCTGCGCCAGTTCCTCAGTGTGCCTGCCGTGGTCAAGGGTCGCCTGGTGGGGCAGATCGCCCTGGCCAACCCGGACCGCGACTACGACGGCGTGGACCTGTCCGCCGTGGAGGCCCTGGCCGACCTCTTTGCCCTGGGCGCGGAACAGATCCTCTCCCACGGCGCGCTCCAGGAGGCCAAGGAGGCTGCCGAGGCCTCCAGTCGGGCCAAGGGCGAGTTCCTGGCCAGCATGACCCACGAGGTGCGCACACCCTTGAACGGCGTCCTGGGCATGCTCCAGGTGCTACAGACCACCCCGCTCGACCCTGGCCAGCAGGAGTCCGTGCGCATCGCCCTTGATTCCGCCGAGCGCCTGCACCAGCTCCTGAACAACGTCCTGGAGTTCGCCCGGCTGGACTCCGCCCCGCCCGAACGGCCGGATTGCCTGAGCTTCCCGGCCTCGGACCTGCTGCACAGCCTGGCCGCTGTCACCGCGCCCAAGGCCTCGGCCAAGGGGCTTACCTTCCGCACCGAGGCCGAGCCGGGCCTGCCGGAGTTCATGTGCTCCGACCCTCTGGTGCTCACCCAGTGCCTGGAGCACCTGCTGGACAACGCCGTGAAGTTCACCGAGACCGGGCTGGTGCGCCTGAGCGCCGGGCCGCTCCAGGATCTGGACGGGCTGCCGCGCGTGGCCTTTTGCGTGGAGGACTCGGGCATCGGCATCCCGGCGGACAAGCGCGAGGCCATGTTCGAGGCCTTTGCCCAGGCCGACGCGAGCATCACCCGCACCTTTGGCGGCGCGGGCCTGGGGCTGGCCATCGCGCGCCGGCTGGCCCGGCGCCTGGGCGGCGAGATCACGGTCCAGGACCGCGCGGGCGGCGGCACCGTCATGACTTTGACCGTCCCGGCCGACTGCTCGCCCCGCCGCCGCCCCTGAAGCCACCGGCCGACCTGGGCTGCGCGCCTTTTGGCGCGAACATTGCTTCTCCTCTTGCGGGGGCGCCGCGCGTGAGCGGCCGAGAGCCCCCAAGGAGGAACCCCATGACCCGGCCCGTACAAGCCGCCATCCTGCCGGCCCTCGCCGCGGCCCTGTTCTTCTCCCTGGCGGCCCTGGCCTCCCAGCGGGGCGAGATCAGCGAGATGAAGCGCCTGACCCAGAGCGAATACCGCGCCGAGGTGGCGCACATGCTCGTCTCCGACCCCGAGTACCTGCGCCGCCTGGAGCAGCAGAGCAAGCCAAACGCCCTGGTCACGGTGACGGCCTACAACGCCGACCCGGCCCAGACCGACAGCGACCCGGACATTACGGCCAGCATGCGCCATGTGCGCCCCGGCACCATTGCCGTGTCCCGCGACCTTTTTGACAGGGGCTGGGTCTTCGGCCGCAAGGTGCGCCTGGAGGGCCTCGGCATCTTCGAGATCAACGACCTCATGGCCGCCCGGCACAACCACGCCGTGGATGTCTTCATCGGCAGCAACAGCGCGTGCGTGGCCTTTGGCAAGCGCCGCGCCAAGGCCGCCCTGCTGAACATCTAGCCCTGCCCCAGCCAATGTAAAAGGCCCGCCCCGGAATGTTCCGGAGCGGGCCTTGCTTGCGTTTGTACGGCTGGCCTAGGGCTTCTTGGCCTCGGCCGCGGGCTTGGCGGGCTCGGCCGCGGGCTTGGCCTCAGCGGGCTTGGCGGCGGGCTTGGCCGCGTCGGGCTTGGCCGCATCGGGCTTGGCCGCGTCGGCGCCAGCAGCAACAGCGGGCTTGGCGTTCAGGTCGATGGTGGTCTTGTTGAACTCTTCGATGACCTTGTTGGTGATGTCGCTGGACTCCTCAAAGGACAGAACCACGTCCTTGGCCAGGACCACGTCAACCTTGTTGTCCTTGCGGTACTTCTCCAGGATCTTGTTGAAATTCTCCTGCAGGAGGCCGACCACGCGCTGCTGCTCGGAGCCCATGGTGGTCTGGTACCTGGTGATGGCCTCCTGGAAGGCGGCGGCGTTCTCCTGGGACTGCTTGGCCTGGACCTTCTCCTGGGCGGCCTTGGCCTCGGCCTGGAGCTCAGTGCTCTTGGTGCGCAGGTAGGCCATGGCGTCCTGGCCGGGCTTGGACTCGCGGAAGACCTTGGCCCCGTCGACCACGGCGATCTTGGGGGAGTTGTTGCAGGCGGCGAGCAGGCTGGCCACAGCCACCAGGAGCAGGAAGGTGCAGAATTTCTTCATCTTGTGAATCCTCTTTGTGTTTGGCGTCTATGCCTCGCGCCCCTCTTGCATGCCGCCAGGGACGGGCAGGGCTTGATCATTACCCCGCATCGCTGCCCTTTGCAAGTGCGCAACCCGCCCCAGGCCCGGCCCGGCGGGGATTTGACGCGAGCGGCGGGCAGAACTCCGCGGCCTCGGGCGTCAGGCTCCCGTCCGCGGCATAGAGCACGAGCGGGGCCAGGAGCGTGAAGTCCGGCCGCCCGGTACGCTGCCCTCTGCGCTGACAATCCAGCAGCACCAGCCGGGGCGCCTGGCCTGCGCGCCCCTGCACCGGCAGCGCCCGCCGAGGCGCAAGGCCTGAATCCCCAAGGAGACGCAGGAGCTCCGGCAGGCGCTCGGCCAGGTGCACCAGGAACAGTCGGCCGCTCGGGCGCAGGCTCCGGGCCGCGCAGGCGGCAAAGGCGGCGAACCCGCCCGGCCCCTCGAAGCGCGCCCGGTCCCTGGCCGCGTCCGGGCAGGCCCGGCCCGTGCCGGGCTGGCGGAAGGGCGGATTGGCCAGGGCCAGATCCATGCCTGGACCTGGGCCTGGGCCAGGGCCGGGGCCGGAGCAACGAAAATCCTGCACCTCGGCCAGCTCGGCCCGGAAGCGCTTGTCCAGGGCCAGGCTGCGGGCGTTTTCCCCGGCCGCGGCCACCATCTCCGGACTGCTGTCGATGCCCGTGAGCATGAGGTCAAGATCCGGCCGCACCACAAGCAGCCCCAGGGATGCTGCGCCGCAGCCCGTGCCCAGGTCCAGCCCGGTCAGGCGCTTGTCTCTTCCCGGCTTGGCCGGGGGCAGCGCCCGGGCAACGAAGGCGGCCAGCAGCAGGGTGTCGGCCCCGAAGCGGAACCCGCTGGCAGGCTGTACCAGTCCGCGCGGGAAGTACGCGCGCCGGGCCAGGGCATCGTCCGGAGGTGTCTCGGGCCTCGGCGCAGAGGCGGCCGGCTTGTCGGCTTTGGCTGTCACTTGAGCAGGCCTTTGGACCGTCTCGCCCACGATCTCATAAACGGTCTTGCCAACGGTCGCATCAACGGTCTCGGCCACGGCTTCGACAACGGTCTGGACAACGGCAGCCCCATGCCCTTAAGCGCCGAGGCAGGCGGGCTCAACGGCCGTTCCACCAACGGCCTTGCCAACAGTCTTGCCAACGGTCTTGCCGACGGGCAATTCTGCGCTCTGGCCAATGCGCTACTCAACAGGCTGCGGGGTCAGGTCGCGCACCTGGCCCTTGGCGCGCTCCAGCTCGGCCCGGGACATGGTCTTGACCAGGGCCTCCTTGTGCAGCGCGGCCATGGCCTCGCCGCCCTGGGCAGCCAGCTCCAGCCAGACGTAGGACTGCACGGCGTCCTTGGGCAGGCCGCCCGCGCCCGTGGCATAGAGGGTGCCCAGGTGCAGCCGGGCCTTGGCGTCTCCGGCCAGGGCCGCCTGCTTGAGCTGGCGCGTGGCCTCGGCCAGGTTCTTGTCCCCGCGCACCTCGGCCTCGGCCAGGGCGAACTGCGCCTTGGCCGGACCATACCCGCCGGCCACGGCCATGCGCAGCCAGCGCAGGCCCTCCTCGCGGTCCTGGAGCACGCCCTCGCCGCGCAGGAGCAGCAGGCCCAAGGTGTACTGGGCCTCCACCACGCCCAGCCCGGCGGCCAGGCGGCAGTTTTTGGCCGCAGCCACGGGGTCGCGCTTCACGCCCCGGCCCTGGGCCTGGAGGGTGGACAGGTTGTACATGGCCTTGGCGTGGCCGCTCCGGGCCGAAAGCAGCAGCAGGTCATAGGCCTCGGCGTCGCTCTTGCGCACCCCGGGGTCAGTGAGCAGCATCAGGCCCGCGCGGAACAGCGCCTCGGCATTGCCCTGGGAGCCGCTGGCGCGGTACCAGCGCAGGGCCTCCTCCTTGTCCACGGCCCCGGCCTGGCCCAACGCCCACATCTCGGCCAGGTCGAACTGGGCCAGCGGGTTGCCCTGGCCCGCGGCCAGCACGAACAGGCGCAGGGCCTCGGCCGGGTTCGCCGGTGCGCCCAGGCCGCCGCGGTGCATCGCCCCCAGCCAGTGCTGGGCCCCCGCGTGCTTCTGCTCCGCCGCCAGGCCGAGCCAGTGCCGGGCCTGGGCATAGTCCCTGGGCAGGCCCCGGCCTTCCAGATAGCGCGCGCCCAGGGCGTACTGGGCCTCGGCCTTGCCCGCCTCGGCACCGGCGCGTTCGGCCGCGATCTTGTCCGGCGCGTTGTCGGCTTCCAAGGAGGCCGGGGTCGTTGTCTTCTGCTCGGGCTTGATGCCCCACTTGAGCTGGGCTGCGGCCGAAGCCGGGGCCAGAAGCAGGGCGGCTACGACAAGGACGGCGAGGACAGGGGTGATGACCGGGGCAGGGATTTTGACCATGCGCGTCTCCTGGGGAAGGCATCGGAGCCCCAATATGCCAGGAACGTGCAGGGGTGTCGAGGGTGCAGCAAAGCCGGGGGCCGGGCGGACGCTACCGGGCCAGCCCGCCCCGACATCCAGGGCGGGCCATTTAGGACGGTCGAGGCCGCTGGACTCAGGCCACGCGGGCCAGGATCGGTCCGCCCAGGATGGCGTTCTGGGGGGCGGCCGGGGCATCGACAAAGACGAGGTTCAGGATGCGCGCCGGGGCCTCGATGGTGTTCTGCACCATGCGCTCGTTGGTCACGGAGTTGTCGGCGTTCACGGTCTGGGCCAGGTTCAGGTTGACCGTGCTCTCCCGGTTCTCCGGGAAGCTGTAGGTCAGGTTCTTGTTGATGGAGTTGTCCAGGGTCAGGTTGCGCTCCTCAAAGAAGGAGTTCTGGACCGTCGTGTTGCGCGTCAGGGACAGGTCCAGGTTCAGGCTCTGGTTGGTGACCTCCGTGAGCTGCATGGACGGGCGCGGGTTGGCCTCCACCAGCGGGATGGCCACGGGCCGCTCGTCCGGGAAGATCACGTGGGGCACCTCATAGCTTGAGGGCTTCACATAGTCCGAGGCCAGGAAGGCCGGAGTGGCCGCAGCCGGGCGCGGCTCCCAGACCGTGGAGGCCTTGTAGGGCTTGTAGGCGTCCTCATGGATGACGCGGGTGTCCACGTGCATGGGGTGGTGGGCCACATGGCTCGTCTGGGGCGCGTGGAAGCGCGAGGCCGGGCCGGGCTGCACAAAGCCAACCGGACTGGGCACCACGCGGCCGCCCGGGGTCACGTCGAAACCTCCCCCGGTACTCGGGGAGGGCGGCATGCCCGCCGCGGCCTGGCTCACGGCCTGGCCCACGTGCAGCTCCATGGGCGGAAATCCGGGCCCGCCATAGCCCACGTAGCTCATGCCCGCGCCCTGGCTGGGAC
>Ga0007792_10000762_pt1 | contig 11672 bp, 11 predicted proteins | sample CryBogmetaGMA6M_FD_60371 | JGI IMG/M metagenome (GOLD analysis project Ga0007792, IMG submission 60371) | Freshwater microbial communities from Crystal Bog, Wisconsin, USA - MA6M | ecosystem: Environmental > Aquatic > Freshwater > Lake | place: Crystal Bog, Wisconsin, USA | collected 2009-07-06
ATATACTTCATTTGCAATTAAACTGGAGAAGGAGCAAACAGTGAAAATTCCAATAGCAGACAAGATTGAATTGCTCAAAGCAAAATTGTTTGGTACAAAGATAGTGAGGCAAGACCTGTCACCACCCAAAGGAGACAGAGCAACTGAGGTTACAATGCACATATACAAGGGTAAGATATATGTAACCAACATCAAGTACAAGCAATAACAGTTGACACCACAGACAAAGAAACCAAACAAATATTTGGACAAATCAAATACCCAATATCCTGCCTAAGAATAAATCCCTAGACTTTCAACTCACCTCAAAGTAAAATACTACTCATTGATTATCACAACAAGGAAGTAACTCAATGAGTCACAACAAACTAAAGAGAAAAGCACACCCACCTAACCCAGTGGGTAGACCGAACCAGTACGAAAAAAGGTTTACCAAGATGGCATATCGCTTCTCATTGCTAGGAGCTACAAAGGCTGAGATGGCTGATGCATTTGGAGTTGTTGAATCAACAATCTACGACTGGCAGAAACACATACCAGAGTTCGCAGATGCCATTAAGCAAGGTGGGATGGAAGCAGACAGCAAAGTAGCAAAAGCATTGTATGAACGAGCATTAGGGTATAGCCATAAAGAGACTGATATCAAGTGTTACTTAGGTAAGATCATCAAGACAGATACAATTAAGCAATATGCTCCTGATACCACCGCAGCGTTCATCTGGTTGAAGAACAGGAGAGCATTGGGAGAAGAGTTCAACAACACCTCCCCTAATCCTAGAGCAGCCCTCAAATGGAGAGATAAGCAGGAGACTGAATTGTCAGGCCCAGGTGGTATCCCTCTGAATCAACCAAACAACGATGAGCGAGCTAGAGCGACGAGAGTTGCCTTGCTTCGACAACTTGAAGACCAAGGAGAAGAGCGATGAGTCAAGCATACCAGAATGGCCAAGCAAAAGCCCAGCAAGAGATAGCAAACAAGCTTGAGACAGGTTGGGGTAAATCAGGCATGGGAGCTAATATCAGACCAAAACCACCAACCTACTATAAAGGAGCTGAATTTGCTCCTATCAGTGGTGGCAAGATGCGCATACGCAAGTCCAATGGCGACCTGGAGGATATAGAAGGAGATGAGAAAGCAGCAAGAGCCCATATTGATAAGTTCAAGAACGTCAATGTAACAGTTGATGTGAGCAAGGAAGCAATAACTAACTTTAGCAAGAAACAAGTGTGGTCTGAAAGGGGCTGGACTGTTTATGAAGAAGATGGATTGATGTCAAAGGGTAAAACCACTTATGCTTGCTTTGGTCCAAAAGGCACTATTTACAAGAGAACTGATGATCAGGCTTCAGCGGTTGCTGCAGCTAAAGAAGGTATATCCAAAGGGTACAAGAAGTATTAAATGTCTGACTTTCCTTCACTTGTCGATTTTTGGCGTTTAAAGAGGCAGCAAGAAGGCACTGTTTGCATAGTCAAGCCCTTCCACCATAAGATTGCTCAAGCTCTGACCAAGCTTATGCTGGGTACATTAGGCAAGGACAACTTGATGATACTGATGCCTCCTAGAATGGCCAAGACAGACCTTGGAGTCAAAGGCTTTGTACCTTGGGCTCAATCCTACTTTCCTGATTCAGAGTTCATATTAACCAGTTATGCCTCTGACCTAGCAGTAGCCAACGCAGTAGATATCAGACAGACCTTATCCTCAGAGTGGTATCTTTCCATGATTGATTCAACCTGGGGAGCTAATGTGTTGATGGTAGGAGAGAAGGCAGGAGGAAGACAAGACTACTTCCATACGCTAGAAGGTGGCTCAGTCAAGGCAGTAGGTATGGGTGGAGGCATCACAGGATTTGGTGCTGGCAAGTTGAGGGAAGAATTTGGTGGGGCTATCATCATAGATGACCCTCTGAAGGCTCAGGATGCTCGCAGTGCTGCTATGAGGCTCTCAGCCATAGAGTACATCAACAAAACTCTTAAATCCCGCAAGAACAACAACAGAACACCAATCATACTCATCATGCAACGACTCCACCCAAGTGACCCAGCAGGTGAGCTTCTCAAGGAAGAGCGAGACAAGTGGTTTGTACTGGAGATACCTGCTCAATCCGAGGATGGCAGTTCAATCTGGGAAGATCGTATATCAGCCAAAGAGCTTGATGAGATGAAGGAAGGTCAGCCAGACCTCTATTGGTCTCAATACCAGCAAACACCTTCAGAGAGTGCTACTACCATATTCAAAGAGAGCTGGTGGAAGTACTGGTATGATCTCAAGGAAGTTGAGAAGAGGATAACACTCAAGATCATTACAGCTGATACAGCATTCAAGGCCAAGGATAGCTCAGACTTCTCTGTGCTTCAATGCTGGGGATTTGAAGGTAGTATGGGGTTGTACCTACTTGACCAAGTCAAAGGCAGGTGGGAATTCCCTGAGTTGATGAGGCAGTCCTCGTTATTCTGGGAAAAACACCATATTCCAATCAATGGCGTAACTCCAGCTACTGAGTTCTGGATTGAGGACAAAGCTTCTGGCACTAGCTTGATACAGATGTTCAGGCGAGAAGCCAGGATACCAGCTAGACCTTGGTTGCCTAAAGACCCAGACCGTAACTACAACCAAGACATCAATGACAAGGTAAGCAGAGCAAATGGATGCACCATGCCTATCTCGGCTGGCAGAGTATTTGTGCCTTATTCCAAGATGGAAGGTTATCGTTGGGTGGATAGTTTTGTCAACGAGCACTCAGGATTTACCAATGACGACAGTCATTTGCACGATGACCAGGTGGACTGTCACACTATGGCCAACTTGGTGTGGCAACGTAGAGGTGGGGGCAGAGGCAATATTCCTACTCCATTTGTTCAGCCAATATCTGAGTAGGCTTAATTGATACAGATTGATTCAAGGTTATTGAGAGATAAACTGTGACACCAATCAGTACAAACTGGCCCAAGAAACGACTTGTTTTCCTAAGGGGTTAACGACTACACTAGCTTCAGTTTAACCACCTCAATTGAAGAGAGGCCAATTATGATAGTACCAAAGACGACTCCATTAGCAAGAGAGCACAAATGGTGTTTCAAGGAAGAGAACTACGTTACTCCTGATCATCCTTGTGGGACATGCAACCTCTGTAAGCTCAATAAGACATTTCTATGACCAGGCATGAATGCCCGGTGCTAGCAATCTACGGGCATTGTGGCAAAAGCGAGAGTTGTAAAGGTTGTACTCTAAGGAGCTAACGTGAGAGAGTCATTCAAGCTGGATTCTGGTTGGATCATTGATATTGAGGACAACGGTTACAAGACCTGGTCTGTAACAGTTAAGAGGTCAGATGGCGTAACTATTGACTCTGATATAGTTCATAACATCCAAGAGGTTACTCAACTTACAAGGAAATATGGCAAACTGCCTGGCAAAGTGTTTGACAAATTCAAGAATAAAAGGAGCAGCAAAATGAAACAGAGAGCTGAGAATGCTAGGCCAACGATCGTAAAGATTGCTGGTGGCTTTGGTCTGAAGGTAAATGATAAAATTGTATATGAAGGAGTATCACAACAGGCTTGTATGTCTTATGCCAAAACTAACAATATTACTGGTTTGATTCAATATTCAGATTCATTCTCCAACGGTCAGGCCAGAGCAACCCAGGAAATAGCCAATAAGCTTGGTAAGGTTGAGAACTCTTTGTCAACCATTAAGTCTGACTTCAAGTCTAGCAAGATTGACGAGCAACAAGCCATCAAAGAAATTGTCAAGGATCAGAACCGTAGGAACTCAGCTGGAATGGAAGACAGTCCCCACCAGATGATCAAGAAATGGAAGGTTGAGAATGCTGAGCAAGGTATCACTGAAGAGTTCATGGGTTACGAGATCATTGGAAACAAGGACGGCACATTCTCTGTGAGAGACAAAAATAATAACATACTCTGGAAGAACGGTCTCAGAAACTTCATCTTGGCCAAGCAGTACATCAAGGAGTTGGATGCCAAGCTCAAACAGCAAAAAGAGAAGTCTGACAAACAACGTGAAGAGCGCAACAACCGCACTGATTCTGGTGTTAATCGTTGGGGTCAAGGGCGCAATGCAGTAAGAGGTTCTGGCAATGGTGGTTCAGGACTACTCTGGAAATAAAGGACAATCACTATGGCTCCAATTAGAAAGCCTCACCTAGCAATACAGAACTCAGCAAGCCAGCCTATGCCTTTCAGGAACAACATTGCCATACCAATGAGAGGTGAGTTACCAATCAACACCTCTATGAGAGTGCGCAATGCTTCATTCTCTGGGGGCACCTCTGGTATGCTCGGAGCTGGCGACCGAGGGATGAACCAGTACGTACCAGATTTCACCAGTAATCCATATGACTCCCAGGATTATGTGTTCCGTTGGAGGCAATATGTGCATCTTTATGAGTTGTCCTGGGAAGCTCGTAAGATAGTCAGGATACCTATTGAAGATGCCCTGCGCAAGCCCTGGGAAGCTCAAGATATACCTGAGCAAATGGCTGAAGGCATCTACAACAAGCTCGAACAATTGGGCTTCATGCAAGTACTCAAACGATCATTGATGTTAGAGCGTTTGCTGGGTGGATGCTTAACATTCTTAGGGCTTGAGGACCTCCAAGATGACCCTGCTAAGAAGTACCATCCACAAAATGGTGACAGGCTCAAGTTCTGTAATGCCATACCAATATCAAGAATCTCAAGAGTATCCTGGGATACCAACCCTTTGTCTGAAGGCTATATGAGGCCTGATGTGTTTCTGGTCAATGGCCAGGAGCTTCACGTTAGCCGAGCTTTGGTTTGGGATGGTGAGCCTTTGTTTGACCCCTATGACTTTGCTCTGACCAATTTCAGATCAAATCTCGCTGGCTTTGGACCAAGCAAACTGGCACCTATCTGGGATGATATCATTAAGGCAGTAGGCACTCGTCAAGCAGCCTACCAATTAATACAAGTCAACAATGCAATTCTCATAGCAGTCAACGACATGCAAGACCTCAACAGCACCAACCCAGGCCAAGCCAACATGAATGCTCTGAAGGATGTAGCTAATCAATTATCAGTCTATCGTGCTGCCATGATTGACAAGGAGAAGGCCACCATCACTCAAAGCGCAGCTAGCTTTGGTTCTGTACCTGAATTGATCATCACATTTATCCAGATTTTGTCAGCAGCAAGTGATATACCGGCTACAAGGTTTCTGGGTCAAGCTCCTGGAGGGTTGAATGCCACTGGTGAGTCAGACCTTGAGAACTACTACAACGTCATTGATGCTTTCCAGCAACAGCGCATAGCTCCTGCTCTCAAGAGAGTATATGATATCATAGGATTCCAACTGTATCCCAACCTTTGGGCCAAAGAGCGAGTCAAGCTCAACTTTCATTTCCCGCCATTGTGGAACGCCTCAGAGCTTGAGCAAGCTCAGACCGCTTCAGCTGAGATTGACAACGTGCTCAAGCTTCACGAGCAAGGGTTGATCACTCCTGAGAAGGTATTGGAAGAGCTTAATGCCAAGGGAGCACTATCCGTTAAGCTTGACGACCTTGATCTGGCTAACTTGGAGGACATGCAGGACGAGCAAAAGCAGATGCTCGAAGACCAACAGGTGAACCCAGATGAAGAGATAGCCAAGCTGAAGGGTCAGAGCAGCACTGGGAGCAAATTTGGTGGTCAGCCAACTGGAATTAAGCAACCATCAGAGAAGAAACCTGAGACACCGATTCAAAACACTTTCCACAGCGAGTTTTTGTCCGGCATGAAAGATGAGCAGGAACATCTTGAGGAAGTGAATGGCGACCAGAACAAAATTGCTCAGATTGTGCTAGACCACCTGAAAGATGATCCACAGTACTACAGCAAGCTCAGAGCTGCTGGGCTGATGAAGATAGACACCCATAGCAAGACAGTAAGCGGTGAAGAGCTTGTCAAACTCTTTACTAACCAGTTGCCTCTTGAGGTTCTCTCAACCCCAACACAAGCTCAAATAGATGCTGGCAACTACAGGAAGCATCACCTGAGACTCCATGGAATGGACATTGCGGTGGAGAACCCAAGAGGCAGTATTAGAACTGGCATTGGTTCTGATGGAGAACCCTGGCAATCTGAGCTACCAGCTCACTATGGCTACATCAAATGCACTGAAGGAGCTGATGGCGATCATGTTGATTGCTATATAGGTGACAATGAGGATTCAGAGCTCATATTTGTCATTGACCAGTTAGACCTTGATAGTGGTGAATTTGATGAGCATAAGTGCATCCTGGGTTGCTTGTCTGAACGTGAAGCTTTGTCACTCTACAAAGCAGGATTCAGTGACAACAAAGGCAAAGAGCGTATTGGCACAGTAACTCCAATGCATCTGGGTCAGTTCAAGAGCTGGTTATCTGAAGGAGATACCACTCAACCATTTGTCAATGAGGACTTTGATGAATCTAAGCACAGCAGAACCAGTGATGGTAAGTTTGGTTCTGGAGGTGGCAAAAAGGCAACTACAAAAAAGTCTGAAGTGGCACCAGTATCGCATACTGAGTCTGATGTCACAGCTCACGCTAAAGCCAAGGAATTAGGCTTCAAGATAGCTCCTAGTTGGACTGACGTTCAGATAGGTATCAATGCCAAGGGTGAACAGAGAGTAACCTGTAAAGATGGCAAAGGCCAGACTCAGAGGATTTATCTTCAAGATCACCACAACAAGGCAGCGGCAGAGAAGTTTGCACGGCTCAAAGCCTTCTCAAAGGATTACCCAAAGTTGATGAACAAGATCACTAAGGACATGGCTACCTCTGAGGAAGCTAAAGCTCTGTACCTGATAGCTCAAACAGGGTTCAGAGTAGGTGGAGAGAAGGACACTAAAGCAGATGAACAAGCTTATGGAGCAACCACGCTTACCTCTGAACATATCAAGGTTGAAGGCAACACAGTGACATTTGGTTTCACTGGCAAACATGGCAAGGCTCAACTACACGAGATAAAAGACCCCAAGCTGGCTAGTATCTTTATGGGCAAACAAGGTAAGGTACTAGATACTAACAATGTCAAAGTGCTCAAGTACCTCAACACTTTGGGTGGTAGCCAACATTACAAAGTCAAGGACTTCAGAACTCAGGTAGCTACTGGTACAGCTTATGAGATGGTTGGGAAGATGGAAGCTCCCAAAGACTTCAAGAGCTATGCCAAAGTAGTAACCGCAGTATGCAAAGTAGTATCCCAAAAGCTAGGTAATTCAATCAAAATGGCCAAGGATAGCTATATTGATCCAATAGTATTCAAACAGTGGGAACAGTTCTCACAAGGAGCACATTAATGATTGCTTACGACGCGGTACTCAAATTGATAGAGACCAACCATTATCAGGACGAAAATGGTGAGGAAGTCACAGACCAGGGTGAAGAAACCCCAGACGAAGAATAACCCAAAGGAGACAAGATCATGAAAGAAAAAATGTTGATAGGACTAGTGATGCTGAGTTGTATCGTGTTGCTAGGAGCAGGGTTATTCCCTACCCCAACTAACAAAGGAACAGATGGCAATGGCAACTTCATCCAAGATGGGGTTCCTTCAGCTTTTGTAGTTTTGGAGACAACAAAGGCTGCTGTCAAGTATAGTGTACGATCTTTGGCAGGTATCAACGTCAGAGCTACTGCCAACAGTTCTGTGTATTTGAATGGCACTGGTGGTGACTGGCCTTTGGATGCCAATGTGGCACAAAAGTTTAGAACTTTCAGCAACATATCCACGATGGTGTTTACTTGCCAGTCCTCAGCATCCACCAAATTCAGGATACAACAGCTATAAAGGCTGAACAATGCCCATTTATCTCAATAAGCAGGACAAGATCAAACTCCAGTCAAAGGTTAGATCCAAACTGATGACCCCAATACTGCCACCCAAGAAGGTTCAGCAGGAGTTCTCCAAGAAAGCTACCGAACTCTGGACCAGAGTGTTGTTTCCTGCTACAGAGCGCATCAAGCAAATGATCAAGGATGAGGCATCTTTGTACCTGATTGCTGAGGAGATAGAACGCACCCTCAGATGGGCTACTAACGAATACGCAACGTACTCCAAGCACCTGGTAGATCGTTGGAGAGCTTCAGTGGATGAGCACACCAGAGGCCAGATGAATGCCGCTCTGAGAAGAGCTATTGGCCTTGATATGACCGCAGTGTTTGAAGCTCCTGAAGTCAAAGAGGCTCTGGCCATTGGAGGCATGGAGGCAGCAAACCTCATCAAGAGCATACCTGGTCAACACTTGGGTAAGATTGCTCAAGCTGTAGCAGACAACTTCTCAGGCAGAAGATTGCCAGAAAACCGATCATTGCTTCAACAAATACAAGAGATAGGCAAGGTCAGCAAGAAGAGAGCAAAGCTCATAGCTCGTGACCAAACAAGCAAGTTAACTGGGATGCTCAACGAGGTAAGGCAAACAGCTATAGGCATTGATGAGTACATCTGGAGAACCTCTGGGGATGAAAGGGTGGTAGGCAATCCAATGGGACTGTATCCTGAAGGTAACAAAACCCATGGAGACCATTATCACCGCAACGGTAAGAAGTTCAGATGGGATTCTCCACCTCAAGACGGCCATCCAGGAAGCGCAATCCAATGTCGGTGTTACGCGCAACCTATAATTGACCCACAAAAGATAATTGCATTAGCCAGAGAGCAATAAATAACTGAAAAGGAGGTTTGTAACCCAAGTAACAATAAAAAAGATTAGACGTATAAGTGCTGTCAAGAAATAATATCACCATTCAGTTTAAACACAAACAAGCACAGAGGAGGATTGCACATGAAAAGAATTATGATTGCGTTGTTTATGGTTATGACCCTGGTGATTGCTGCTGTTGTGTATGCGGGAACTTCTGGCGGTAACACCCCGGCTATTGGTACATTTGCTGTTCCTCTGACTGTCCCCAAGGTGGCAGGTGCAGTTTGTACTACCATTGGAGCTGGTCGTACAACTGAAGGGACAATCAACGTAGCTGCTACCAAGATGATCAGCTGGAAAGCGTTTTCAACTACTGACGGTGCTGCTGTAGTGGTCAAGCGTAGGCTGGCTTCTGCCAGTACCGCATATATGCCGTCATCTGGGGAAACCAATTTGCCGGTTGAAGCTGCTGCAAGTACCTTCGTATTCCAGAGGTACACAGGCAACGCCACTATCACCCTTTGCGCTGACAAGAACTAACATGGCCACCCGCATCTCAAATCAGTTTACTCAGGTATCCGTTGACAGACCTCGTTGGGAGCGTACTGAAGACGGATTCTTGCGTTGTCCAGCCCGTATCCTGAGGGAAGGTATCATGCCTTACCACAAGAGCGAGCTGGCTGGGGTGCCTGACAGCATTTCCGGTGACGTGGTGTCCATGTTTGTAGGTATGGACACAATGAGTTCCGCGCAATCGCTCAGAACTCTGGAAGGCATGCCGGTAGTGGTAGGAGATCACTGCTGGATAACACCTGCGAATGCCGCTGCAGGACGTCATGGGAATGTTGCTGGGGCACCAAGGGTTGAAGGAGCTTATATTGTATGTGATTTGCTTATCACAGACCCGATGGCGATGGCTGATGTTGAAGCTGGTAAGTACCCTGAAATCAGTGCTGCCTATCACGCTGATGCTCAGTTTGAAGCTGGAAATTTTGACGGTCAGCCCTACGATGCTAGGCAGATAGGAATCAAGTACAACCACATAGCGGTAATTGCACAAGGTACAGGAAGAGGAGGGACAGACGTTTGTATCCTCAACAAAGACAAATCAAAAACAGGAGGTAGAACGATGGAACTGGTTAAAGTAAGACTCCGTAATGGTAAGTTCATCAATACGGATGAGGAAGGAGCAGATGCTATCGCTGAGGACTCTGCAGCATCAGAGACCACCAGTAAATCGCTTGACGCTTCCATGGACGAGCTGGCCGGTAAGAATGAAGATATGGCCTCGTTGCAGGCTGAGATCGAAGAGCTGAAAGGTGAACTCAGCGTGTACAAAGAGAAACTGGATGAACTGCTTTCCGATGAAGCTATTGAGGGCAAAGCGGCTGAGATGAATGCAGAGCAAGCTGAGTCTGAAGAGATTCTGGAGAACTGCGCCATCAAGAACGAGAAGGGTGAAGAGCTGCCGGAAGAAGACAAACTCAAGGTCAAGAACAGCCTCAAGTCGCTGCATGGTGAGAAGCTTCATCGTGAGGTGTTGACCCTGACCGGCATGAATACCGAGAACATGTCTCCGGAATGTGTACGTGGTGCTTTCAAGGCACACGTCCAGATCATTCGTAATACCAAGAACACCAAGACAGTAACCGGCGCCAAGCTGATGAACAGCATGGTTACCAAGACTGAAGAAGTCAAGACTGCTGAGATCAAGGTGCGTAATTCCAGGGAGCGTTTGGGCCTGAAGTAACGGCGCCAGTAAGTAAATAAGCCAAGCAACAATAAATACAAAGAGAACAAGGAGGACTTAAAATGGGATTTGCATCAGGATTCAGAGGTACTGTGGGAGGCTCTGTCCAGGCCAACTACACTGATCAGCCAAGTCGTGGACTGGCTGGTATGCTGGCATTTGCCAGTGAAGAAGCAGTTGCCAATATCGACAGCGTGATTATCGCTGAGACTTTGGGGATTGCTTGTGGCAAAGGCGTGACATTTGCTCAGGCTGCTAGTGTTGCCACCGATATGCAGCTACCCGACGTTCTGGCCAGTCTGCCGGTTACTGGGGACACCGTAACTAATTTTGGTGGTGTTCTGCTGTTTGATGCCACTGCTCAGTCCAACGAGAATGGTGTTCCTGGCTATGCTAAAGGTCGTGTTGGTCGTATTCTGCGCCCCAAACGGTCTGGTGGCAGAGTATATGTCAAAGCGGTTGACACCATTGCTGTTACGGACACCGTCTATATGTGCACTGTGGCAAGCACTGATGGCACTTATCAGCCTGGTGATTTCACCAATCAGAACAGCGCTGCTGGTGGTACGTTTGTAACTCTGGCTACTGTAGCCAAGTGGGTTATGCCCGCAACTGGAACTGCTCTTGTGCCTGCACTCAGCCTCATCGAATTCGGTCTGGTCTAACACTAATAAAGGATAGGAGGTAAACCAATGTCTTACTCATTTGCACTTGGCGGTAGCACACAGATTACTGCCACTGAACTGATTGTCAGCGTCTTTGACCAGGTTGAATCTGGTTTCTATGACGCTCTTTACCCTGAGATTCTTTGGAGAGAAGTATTGCCTCCTGAGTCCATTAAAACCGACATCAATCCAGGCGCCATCAACTACGTATACCGTAGCCGTGACATCAAGGGGATGGGCGGATTCGTCAATGGGGATTCCAAGAACATCCCTCGTGTTGGCCAAGTCGTAGGGCAGGTCACTGTACCTATCCTTGATGCCGCTGTTGGAGCCATCCTTACTGACTCTGAAGCTCGCCGGCATCAGTTTGGTTACCAGTCAGCTCTTGCCCAGGACTATGGCGAGATCATGAAGAAAGCTGGCGAGTACCATATTGAGCGTACATTCTTCTTCGGCAATGCCAACGCTGGCTTTGTGCCGTTCCTGGACTATTCCACAGTTGCCAAAATTCCGGTTGCTGCATGGCTGAATGGTACTCCTACTGATTGGGTGGCTTCTATCAATGACGCTATCAGCGCAACCTGGACAGCCAGCAAAACGGTTCATC
>Ga0007792_10000766_pt1 | contig 11657 bp, 11 predicted proteins | sample CryBogmetaGMA6M_FD_60371 | JGI IMG/M metagenome (GOLD analysis project Ga0007792, IMG submission 60371) | Freshwater microbial communities from Crystal Bog, Wisconsin, USA - MA6M | ecosystem: Environmental > Aquatic > Freshwater > Lake | place: Crystal Bog, Wisconsin, USA | collected 2009-07-06
TTCCAGCTTGGTCCACAGTTCCGCGTCATAGGGGCTGATCGCGGTAGAGTGCATGGTCTGGCGGAGTATTGCCCGGACCACTTCTTTGTTGGTCCCCACCTCTGGCGACAGCTGCCGGATCGCGTTATAGGCTTCGATGATCTTTTCAGGCGCTTCCTCGGACAGCACAGGGTCATTGGTTATGAGGTCTTGCAGCATTATCTGGCTCTGCACGTTACGGAGCCGATCGCTTAAAGCTTTGGCGTCCCGTTCCTGGGGGGCCGTGAATGCACGCTCTATCCCGGTCTCCATGTAGCTGCCCATCGACTTACCGAGCCCGCCGCCCACGGTATCGGCCACCATATCGTGGATGCCGGGTCCCGCAGGCTTATCGACTTTTTTTTCGGTCGGTTCTCCGAAGATATTGCTTGTTGCTGGCTTATCGTCCTTGGCCCGCTTGAGGATCTCGGGCCGGATAAAGTCGCCCAGGTCGTCTGCCTGGGTGGTCCGGGCCGGGGTCACGACAGCAAGAAAATCGTGTTCAAATGAATCGGCCTCTTTCTGGAGTGTGCAGACTGACGCCAGAAGTTCAGCCTCGGTCTCGAGATAATCTTTGGCTTCCTTGAGAAGCTCAAGGTGTTGGCCAAGATCGCGGTCATCGATAACGGCGTCCAGTCCGTATCGAGCTACCAGGGATTCAGGTGCCTTATCCTTACGGGACATGAACTCAGCAAACTTATCGACAACCGGCCGATGCTCTGGGTTCTTGCCGTAGCCCACTATTAGGCGGGCGTGCTGATCCTCAAGGAGTCCCTTGTTGGACCCAATGGCAAATAGCCCCGCTAGTTTGGTCAGACAGAATGCCGCGCTGCTACCCGCGATCCTGGCTTCCTCGCTGGCTAGCTTGGCGGTTTGCCGGAGTCCCCGGATCGACTTCATGGCCTGTGACGCAACATGGTTCAAGGTAACCCCATACTCGGTCGGGGTAGTGTCCCACGCCGAGGCAGCTTTTTCCATCTTTACATTCTTGTGCCAGTCGCGTTCGGGCTGCCGGTACACCGAATAGTCGGCCGCCTGTGCCACCTTTTCTGGCCCCTTGACATCAAATAGTCTCGCTACAACCTCATCGGGGTCGGCCAGACAGAAGTTAGCTGTACGGTCCGCGGCACTCTTGTAGTGGTAGATCGTGCGGGCCGTATTGAAGGTCTCGACCAATCTACGGGTCTGATCGATATTAAAGTCGTGCTCGTGGGCCGCCTTCACGATAGCGCCAGTAGGGTCGTTGCTATCATTAAACGATTGAACTGCAGAATGCAGTGCGACGATAAGACGATCTTTGAAAGGACTCATATTGTTACTCCTGCTTGGTCTTGAACTCATTCTGCATACGCTGATTAAAAAACTTTTCCCCTACCTCTTTACCAAGATCGTTGATGTCCTGGCCCTGAACGTTACGCTGTGCCGCCATTCTTTGCGCGATCGCGGTAGTCTGGTCGTTCAGCTTATCGACCTCTACCGAGCCGGCCACGATCTGGGGCACAAACTGCTTTAGGATTGCCAGCATGGTGTTGGTCTGTCCGCCATCCCCTGAATCCGTGGTCCCTAGATTATGCTCCATTTGGTAAATATCCGCCATAGCTTTTATAGCGTTGATAAGATCGAAGTTACTGATCTGCTGTTTCGCGATCCGGGATAGCATAACCATCTGGGCTACCCGCCATGTATCCTCGACGACAAATTTACGGCTTTGCTTGGCTAACCCATGGGCATCGCTCCACATCCACATGGTGACCAGGGCCCTGTACCCGATAGTCGCCCCGATGGTTCGCCAGACTTGTTCGATCGGGGTGTTCTGGCTTGCCTCGGCGGCATCAGGAAGCGCAAAGTACATTCTTAGCTGACAGTCCCGGAACGGCATCCCGTCAGGGCGCCGACAGTTAAAGTAAAGGCGTTCGTATGTCTTAAAGAAGTCAGGGCTAAGGGGTTCGTCGCCGCCGCCCTCAAGATCCATGGCCAGTACCCTGTATTCAATCGGGGTCAGCAGCAGGGCCTCTAGCTTGAACTTAACGTCAGAGGGCCTATTGCCTTGACTGATCGTGGACGCCAGTCTATTGAACTCCATGGCCTTCGTGATTCGGCCTCGTGGGGTTCTAGCGGCAGTCAGGTACCCGACCTGGTTCTTGATCCAGATATCGTCCCGGTATGACCGGTACAACGGATCCCAGGCAGTATCGGGAAAATCCGTCGCAGCAGTCGCGACCGCGTTACGCCAGTCGGGATCGTATTGCAAGGGATTATCCCTCGGGGTCACAATCGTGGTGTTGCCAATTTGCATAGTTATCTGATAGGTTTACTCGCAGTCGGGATGGCGCTTACCGCTGCAGGCTGAGGGAGCGTGTAAGTGTAATTGCTCGGTGGTGTGTACGTTCTGTACGGATACAACCCATTTCCCCCTAGACTACTGGTGGAGGGCCAATTCCAATTACCGGTCCGAGAGTCATATACTTTACCGTTTCTTTCCATCAGTTGTTTAACTTCCGTGGTAGGAGCCGCCGGTAGGCTTTTAAATGCATCTTCGTAGGCCTGCTGGGTGTTTAACGGTCTGCCAGTTATCTTTTCATGCCATGTATTGGCATCCGGATTTATACGGGTAGGGTCATACGACCTAGCCGTGCGCAGGGATTCCCCCATACCCAAATCGACACCTAGCTGTTGCTTATCCCGCATAGTGTTACGGGCCATTGATCGACTCTCGGGTGTAGACAATCCGGTGATCGTGGTCAACCCCTGCCCTAAGTTTCTAAAACCAGCCTCAAATCTGTTTCTAATCGTAGCCAAGGGGTTATTGGGATCCTGGACAGGAATAAAGAAGCTAGAATTACTGGACTGACTGGCCCGCCGATTTTTAGCATACTGGGCCGCCGCCGCATCCACCCAGTTTTCATCCTTGAGGGGCGCCGGGGCAGCCGGCGGAGCCGAGGGCGTAGACGGAGTCATAGAGGCAGCTTGGGCGGGAGCAGACTGTGCCACTTTGACACTATCGCGACCTCGTGCTTTACAGGCTTCGTTGAACCCAGCCTTGTAGCAAGACTCAATGATTCCTGGTTGAGGGATGGCCGAACCGGCCTTCTCGAAAGAAGCTCTTGGGGCAAACTCCCGCCCTATGCCGGCTATTGCCTGCATGGCTGCCCCCAGAAGATCTGGGCCGGCACCTGCAGCTTTAAGTAGTGTTAGTGGGTGGATCGCCGAGCAAGAAGCTTCGCCCAGGAATCCATCCAGCCATGCACGATCTGCCTTGTTCATGATATGCCTCCTGCCTCAATGGTACTTGCGTCGCCGCTATCAATAGACTTTTTACGTAACTTAAGCACCAGTTCCCCGAATGACTTAAAGACACTGCGGATAAGATCTTCCATTTCCGCGATATCGCCAGAACCATAGCGTTCAGCAAAATCAGCATTCTTCCAGTAATACAGGAACAGGATACGGCCTAGACGGTCCAGCGATTGCATAAGTTCCGGAACATACGAGTCCAAGACCGCACCAGTATCGTACAGCTTACTGAGTCCCCCAATAGAGGCATGATCGAAGACTTTCTTCTGGCCTGCCTGACCGGCTTGCTGGGCCAGGTTCTGGGCCCCTATGTCCATCTCGGCTTCGCCGCCAATGTTAATCCCATACTGGTTGGCGTTTGGCTTAGGGGGCTGCCCGGTAAGGCTACCTACCTGAAGTTGCTCGTATGGGGTAATGTAGGAAGGAATTCCCGTGTAGGGGTCAGTGGCCGCAGTTGGCTCTCTAGGGGGCGGCATATTGACGCCAACCAAGCTAGAACTCGGGACAGCCTGGGCGAGCTTGATGGTTCTACGGCACTTGAAGTGTTGAGCGGCTTCCTTGAGGAGCGTTTCGGTATCTTCAACCGATAATCCGAAACGTGTTACAAGATCCACGTATGCCCGCTTGTAACTCATCGGGGGCGTACTGGGTCTGTCGTCTAACCGGAAATAGAAGTTACGGCCGTCATCGGATGCTGTGGTGATCCGGTAGAAGGCGTTCTTGTTCATGGCCTCCCCGACATCAATAAGGCTACCTAGCTGAAACGCATCTTCGGTGGCCCGCTGGGTTTCCCATGAATTCTCTTTACCGTCGGCGGTATAGAGCTTAAGGGCTTTCCAGTTAGCAGGTAACACCAGGGTATCATCATCTTTGTTTTTGATATTACCGTTATGGTCTGCCAGTTCAATATACTGACGATCACAGCCAAGGGGGGAACAAGAATTAAACTCGTCATCCTCGGGCTTATCGAACTTCTTGCGCCGCTCGGGGTTTCTCAAGGTAGCAAAGTCGTGGGTGTACAGGGGACGCCGTACCACAGTATCGGGAGTCCACCGGACAACAAGCCGTGTGCGCTTATCGGGATAACCCAGAACAGACTTAAGGGAAACAGCCCCTGTCGAATGCCCTTTGTCGTCAATCAGTAGATACTGGGTGTTGTACTCCATATCGCGCAAATCTACCGCTTGCTTGTATGCGTCCTCGGTGGTGCCGGTCATGTCATCGCGCACATAAATAGCCGCAGGTTCCGCGACCCGGTAATGCAGTCCGCTTTGTTCCACCACGACGGCAGCACCATTCCGGGCCGCTATAGAGGGTAAAAAGACCCAGCACTTAGTAGCACATCCACTCTTTAGTAGCACCTGGTAGGTACCCGATAGTTCGGGGTTGCTGAACCGCTTCTCGTAATCGACCGTGTAGATATCGCTCTTGGCCGACTCGGGCCGTGAATCCACGACGGTAAATCCATCGCGTACTAGGCGTTTCTTGGCTTCGCCATCCACATAGTCGGTTATCTGGGTGGTGACCTTGATCTCGGCCCCAACCTTATCGGGCATCGCGGACTTCGAGAAGGTATTGACGTACAGGGACGCTACATCGGGATAGAATGTAAGGGCCGCGTTGGCAAACTTAGGGTTACCGGTAAGGGCACCCAGGAACGCCGACATAGCTTTCGGGCCGCCCTTTTCGCCAATCCACTGTTTGAGCGTGCTGGCTTCCCCGGACTTCTCGACGACGAGGGGCTGCCGGGCCAGCCTGCAGATAAATCCCGCGTAGGCGTCCTGGAACATAGCATCCTTCTCGATCATATCGACCAGCTGGTCCTGCATGTGCAGCCAGGCTTCCTGGAGCGACCAAGGGGTCTCGTCGGCCGCTACCTTGGGGGTTTCACCGGACGGGTTAGGGTAAAGGGGCGGTACCGCCATAAAGCGGAAATTGGGATTCTCGAAGTCGCGCTGCACCTTTGCGCCATCGGTATGACCACCAAGCTCGATGGTCTGGCGGTTGATGATATGGTTGATCCAGTCCTCTTGGAGCGGGACAAACATATTGGTCTTCTTGTTGAACAGCAGATCGATACCCTTGATCTGGTTATTGATAAAGAACGCAGGAACATAATAGTATTCCTTGCCGATCTTAAACCCGAAGATCCCGATGGCCTTGCTGCCGTCTTCCTCTCGGTTGACGACTTCAAACCCCAGGATGTACTTCATCAGCGGGGCTGCCCGGTCCTGAACAAACATATAGGCCAACTTCGAGAAGTCCTGCTCGAATTGAGTTTGATCGGGGCCCTCTACTGTCTGGGCCTCCTTGTAACCAAACGGCTCCATGCTGGCAGGAACTTTCGCCAGTAACGCTTCAAATCTCGATGTTGCCATACTGATTCTCCTAGTCGGTTGATCCCTATATCCTATTACTTCGCTTTTGGTGGAGGCATCACGTTCTTGTTGATAGTGTCTTGATCCCTGGTGCCTGTAAACCACGGGTCACCCGATGGTTTAACGGGGGCTGGTTTACGTATCGCCGGGGCCGCTCTTGGAGGAGGCATCACGTTCTTGTTGATAGTGTCTTGATCTCTAGTACCCGTAAGCCATGGATCCTGTTTAGTGGCAGGCTTATTGGTTGCTTGTGCCTTCTTGACCAACCCTTCGGGATCAATACCCCGGGCTGCGCATTTATCGATGAACCCTTGTGTATACGCTTGCTGGAGTGATGTCATGCCGTTATTCCTTACTTGGCCATATTGTCTACATCCCGGGCCATATTTTCATAGCGTACTGCTTGTCCTGATCCGGTAGCCAGGAAGGGCTTAGGTTGTGGGGCGGGTGTAGCGGCCAAAGGCTTGCTGGGCGGAGTGGGCGGAGATAGCATATCTGCTATAGGGAGCAGCATCTTACCAAATGCCAGCCCGGCTCTACTACTCAGTGATTCCTTGGGGTATGGCGGCGGGCTACTATCCCAGACAGGGGCTGGAGCTTTAGCAGGCACCGCATTGGTAGCCATCTGGGCACCTTTAACCAATCCCTCGGGATCAATGCCACGGGCCGTACAGCTATCCATAAAACCTTGTGTGTATGCTTGTTGGAGACTATTCATAGACTGCTCCTAAACTTGTGTTACCAGGTACTGCCCGATCCCCATCTGGGTGATCTGGTCCTGGGCGGTCGAGATTTCGTCGACGTGATCGTCTTCATCCTTCACGATAGATTCCAACATGGCCCGGGTCACGGCATCGCCGGCTTTAATGGCTTGCTGGATCGCGTCGTTGTAATCCTGGACCGCCCCAAGCTCCTTGGCCTTATCGAGTTCAAATTGCTTCGGGACCGTTTTACCCACCTCGGCATCGATCTTGCCATCCACGGTCGGGTCTCCGCCCAGGAATACAATCCGGTACGTCAGCATATTGGCGTGCTTAAGTTCATCGTCGAGACGTTCTTTAATGCCAGCAGCCAGCTTATTGTAGCCCAGGTTCTTGGTCACCGCGTAGTGGCCCGTGTATTCATGGATAGCAATAAACTCCCCGGTGAGAAGTTTGTTCAGTGTAGCGGTTAAACTCTTGCCTGGAAGTTCTGCAGCCGCAGATTTTACTGCACGGCATTGCTCGATAGCAGCAACAAGCTCTAACCTTTTAATAGTTGACATTATAAAGCTCCAATTACCACCACTATATCATAATCTAAGAGGGCTGTATAGATTCGAGTTTAGGCTTAACCTTGGTACTTTTATCCCCATACACGATACCTTGTGCCAGGCCCGGCAATGGATTGGCCCCATACGGATTCGAGGTAGCGGCCCTGTGGACATCTTCTAGTAACCGGGTCTTCAGGTAGCTTGAACTAAGCCGAGCCATCCAGTCATCGCTGTACTGTGGGGTGTTGACAACCGACACCATGGTGGGCGCTACCCCGACTGGATCCTGGTGGGTCAGGACATCGTTGATGTTTTGCTGCTTCAGGGCGTTGGCTACATTCTTGGATATCTTGGTCCCGATCGTGTAATGGAGCGCCGGCTCTTCCAGGTACCGGCCTATGGATTGCCGGGGAGCCTGTCTGGTCGCGGTACTGCGGGGCCGATAGCCATAAGCCCAATCACTGTACGTTACAACGTCACCAGGTAGGTGTTCCCCGGCAGCATCGGGATCCGTGATCTGGACATGGTTAACTATCGACCGGGCCAACGCCTCTGCGTTTCTACGGTTAGCCCCCAGGTTGGTTTCCCGGAATGCTTGGGTCATCCTGTTGGCAAAGTAAAGGCGCCCTTCCCCGATCCCCTTATACTTAACGGCGTCATCGGGAGTTATAATACCGTCCGACAACTGATCGCCCGCTTCCACGGTATCGCCTTCCTGGACCTTAAGGGCCATGTTGGCCCCCACGTAGTGCTGCTGGCCCCCGACATCAACATGGTAGCCACCCTGCGGGGCTGCCCGGATGGCGGTAATGTCACCGTCTACTTCCGCGATAGCGGCCCGGTCTGGGAATAGCTCGGGCGATGTAGCGAGATTCTTGATTACATCGAAGCCCGCATACGTGACGTTACCTTCAGATTTTTTCCCGGAGTGTTTTATGTTAAGTGCCTGTTGGGCAATCTGTTCCGCTAACGCGGAGGCCGCGTTTAGCCCGATATGGTAGCCTAGCTCCGGGAAATCCCCTGACTCGCGCTGGCCCGCGCACTGCTGACAAACACCCTTATGGGTCCCGCAAGTAATCGTGGACCGCAATACCACGCTATCTACTTTATCGCCAGCCAGCTTGGACATCACGCTGGAGCTCACCACGGTACCGGCCGGGAACCCCGCGATATCACGGGCCAGCACGGCCCCGAGATTATCGGGATCGTGGGCATCAACCGGTATCCCGTACGGGGTCTCGCAATCAGGTTCCGTGACCACCGAGTCCATGACCGCCATGCCCATTAGCTTGCCAAGATAGCCAGCACGTCTGGTTCCCTGCTTGTTCGATATCACGCCTTTACGGGCCCCGTAGGACGCCGCAAAGTATTCGTGGGGTGCCAGTCCATGCGCGTAGCTGTGCTCGATGAATAACGGGATCGTCTTATCGTGGGAGTCCTGGTAGACCCCCGGGGTAGACAACATGGAGGCCAGCTGTCCCGGTGTACCCCTGGCCCTGGACTTAACCTGCAGGGCCAAGGGATTATTGACCGCCAGGGCGGCCTTCATGGTACGGTCCTGGATATCCTGATGGACCTCCCCGTACAGCGAATCCAGTGCGTCCTGCTTGTCCTGCGGGCTCATTGTCTTGTCGCGCTTTATCGCTGCCTCTCTGAGATGCAGGGCCGCTACGTTAGGCCGGATATCGATATTGGGGGCAAGATCCGATAGCCGGAGCGTGGTGCCTTCATCGAACGAAGCATCCTTGCCGACCTGCATCATGCGGAGGCTAATATCCCGGTATCGTTCCGGGTACTTGACCGCTATCGCTTCTAGCAGCTTATCGGTCTCGCCCTTAGTTAAATTACGGGCATGATCCCGGAACTCCTCCGGGATCTCGTTGTTGACTATGATCTGTCCTACCGTGGTGACCATTGTTATTTCTTCCTAAGCAGTTCAACTATGATCCCGATCACGACCGGGATAGTGGCCCCGATAGCGCCCCACAGGGCTGCCTTGGTCTTCAGTACCGCGATCTCAACCTTCAGCTCCGTGATCTCTTTCGCGACCGCGATGTTGGCATTGATGATAGTCTCGGTTAACTTCTGCTGAAACAAAAGCAATTGAGCGTCTGTTTCCTTACGGTTCAATATAGCGCCTTGAGCCAGATCGATCGTGAACGTAGTCAATCGCTCTATCTCGGCTATGATGTACTTGGCCCACTCTTTCCAAGGGCCGAGCACATTTTGGTCTTGATTGTTCTGTGGCACCATACTATATACCCTTTCCGTTACTGCGCCGACGCGGCGTATTTCACTGCAAACGGGCATATCTCGGATGTTGGATATCCGGCGGCAGGCGGCATCGATACTGACCACCATACGACGTTCGTTACTGCTCTAAGGTAGTGGACTCTTCCCGGCCCGACCCTGACGGCTTCATGGGCTTCCAGTCGATGGGGCACATCGGTGTCCTCGAATATCACTTCAACGGTCCCGCTAACAACCCCAAACCACTCATAGTTGATAGAATGCTGATGCCAGTCCAGGGTACTATCCCGCACCATAAATCCCCGCATAATCCCTAGATCGCTATCTCGGTAAACCCCGACCCCGTAGCCCCTGCTATCAGCCCCGGTCCGGGAGTTAAAGGTAACGACCGGTCCCCCAACAGGGAACTCGATATCGCTGAGTTCCGGTAACTTATCGGTAAGATCTATCAAGGCGGCGATTTGTTCTGTCATGGCCTCTATCCTCTATCCGGGGTTGTTCCCATAGAATTGGTTGCCTCGCCTTTGACTGCCTCCGGGTATTGACTTCTTGTTGGGGCGTCATTGACAGGGCTGTTTGGTTTAAGGTAGTCGAGCAGGATCTGCTTGATACGCTGGATATTGCCGGCGTGCTTGATCAGCTGGGTGTAGTCGACCGCTCTAGTGCTACACTCAGTCTTAAAGCCTACAAGATAGGCTCCCTCTTTATCGAGAATACGATTTGTCATTTGTTGATCGACTAGCCCGCGTTCAAACCCAGGATCTCTCCTCCGTCCTTGCGCGTCGATAGGATAGCGACCGTCATCAATAGTTTGACCATCAGCGTCGGTAGCTCGCCCATTACGGGTGTTTGATCCTGAGTTAACCCGCTTGACTCTATTGCGTTCAGACTCGGCTCTATCCCGGTCGGTATATCCCCACGCTTGCCCTGGGTTAGTTGCTGCTGCCTGCTGGGCAGTCGCAATGCCTCGAGCACGATACGCGTTCTCGAGCGCGGCTGCACGCTGTGCGGCAGCACGCTGTGCGGCAGCTTGCTCCTGAGCCTGGGTTGCTTGCGCCTGGGTTGCCGCATCTACCGCTCTAATCTCAGCTTGTGCGGAGGGCGAGAAATTACGAGACAGGTCAAGCTCTCGTGCTTGTTCCCGGGTAGGCAAAGTCATTCCTGGCGTCCACGCTTTTCCACCAACCATAATTGTGGGTTGTGGTGTGGTCTGGGCGGGTGCTGGTCCTTGCGCTGGTGGTACTGGTCCTGTGGTTGGGCTCCAGGCCGGCTGTGCTGGTCCTTGCGCTGGTGGTACTGGTCCTGTGGTTGGGCTCCAGGTTGGCTGTGCTGGAACTCTTGGGCCTTGTTGTACAGGGGGCGTATAGGACGGTGCTGGTGGGGCTACAGGGGCAGGCTTAGGCACGATAGGGGCAGGCTTAGTTCCTAGTATATTTTTAGCCATATCGCCATAGTACTTACCTGCAGTGCCTAGTGTATCTTTAAATTTCCAGTTATCACTTATACTAGGTATATTTTTAGCCATATCGCCATAGTACTTACCTGCAGTGCCTAGTGTATCTTTAAATTTCCAGTTATCACTTATACTAGTTGATAGCGGTTTGTATAGGTCTCGTGGTGCTGATTGCACTGGAGGCCTGGGTCCTGCCCCTTGCATTGGTGCCACTGGTCCGGAGGTTGGGCTCCAGGTTGAAGGCTTTGGGAGTCTAGGCCCAAGATTAGGTTTACCCGCAGTAGGTAACAATGACTGTCCTGCTTTCTCGAAGCTATTGCGACCGCGATTACCAAATAGTTGGGTATAAATCTGTTTAGCCGTCATCGTTACCTCTAGTTGTTATTAATCGCTATTTTGTCGACTGCATCCTTGAAGGAGATTCCTGGTTGTAATCTGGATAGCCCGTACCTGAGTTTCATGGCCTCCCAGTCTTCATCACCTTTAGTTACTAGTCCCCAGGTGTCATCGGATAAGATTCGAATCAGCAACGCCATTGCTTCCCCGAACCCATCGTAGACCTCTATTATTTGTGCTTCAACACTATCGAGCAGTGGGGGCACCATAAGGTTGTTGCCCCGCACCACTACCCGGCCACGTTGTGTTGGGTCAGGCATAATTATTGTAAGCGTTTTAGCATGGAATTTCCAGCCAGGCGAGCCTTACTCCCTGCGCTTTCAAGGCCTCGGACCGCATTATCCATTCTCACGCTAGGTCGTACCCTCTGGAGCAGCTTTGCTATCTCAAATTGGGATGGACGAGCGCCTATATCTACAGGAAGATAACCACCACGACTACGAATACCTAATTTGGATGCTAGACTGCCGTTAGGTTGTTCAGTAATTGGCCTAGAAAACGGACGCTTCGAAAACGGATGCTTCTTCAGAGCACCGGCTACACCTAAACGGTCTACTGCGGGAGCTAAAGCCCCAAGGTTGGCATCGCCAACGTTTTTAAACGCGGCAACTAGTTG
>Ga0007792_10000767_pt1 | contig 11653 bp, 22 predicted proteins | sample CryBogmetaGMA6M_FD_60371 | JGI IMG/M metagenome (GOLD analysis project Ga0007792, IMG submission 60371) | Freshwater microbial communities from Crystal Bog, Wisconsin, USA - MA6M | ecosystem: Environmental > Aquatic > Freshwater > Lake | place: Crystal Bog, Wisconsin, USA | collected 2009-07-06
AAAATATTCTAACATTAGTTTTAATGTTTTTGTTAAAATATTTATATAAATTTATTAAATAATGCTTGCAATTAAAATTTTAATCTATATAATGAACTTATGCGTTACTTATAACGCTTTTACTAGGAGCCACAAAATGAATTTACAGAACGTCATCAATGAACTTCAATCTGCTACCGCAGAACTCAAGGCTGATAATGATGCAGCCGAACTCAAATCAAAACTTACTTTTGAAAATCCTATTAATGCTCGTGATTGGCAAAATGGATTAAATAAAGAATACGCAGACCAATTAAATTTAGAGTCAATGTTTGGAGATTATTAAAATGAATAAAGTAGATAAATGGGTAGTTTTTTGGACTGTATTAAGTGGAATTTTCTTTGTGTATAGCTTTGTGAAATGGTGGTATTACTTATGAGCGAACAACAATTCCAAGCTGAAGTGATGGACGAACTTAGACAAAAGGAAGAAAAAATGAACACGTTTGAAAAACTATCGAAACTAAATGTTTCAGACCACGTTGAAAAGAAAGGTCGTTTTAGTTATCTTTCTTGGACTTGGGCTGTATCAGAATTGCGTAAGGCTGCGCCCGATGCAACATGGGAAGTAATCAAATATGATGGTATGCCGTTCTGCAAAACAGAATGTGGTTACTTTGTAGAAGTAGCAGTAACAGTAGATGGAATTACATTAAGCCAAATTCATCCTGTGTTAGACAATAATAATAAAACGATTCCTGTACCAAATGCTTTTCAAATCAATACAAGTATTCAACGCTGCTTAGTTAAAGCAATTGCGCTACATGGTTTAGGTTTGTATATCTACTCAGGCGAAGATTTACCCGAAGAAGAAACAAAAGCTGCGCCAGTTGCCAAGCCAGCACCAGCTACGCAAAAATTAGAACCGCTTGAATATTACAAAGGTCACATTGGCAAAACAAAATCTTTAGCAGAATTGCAAAAGGCTTATAGTGAAATTTACCCTGTGATTAAAAATCATCCAGCAATCTTGACCGAAATTAATAAAGTCAAAGAAGATTTAAAATCATTATTTAACGAAGCAACTAACGTTTAGGAGTTTAAAATGACCTCACTTTATGAACTAAGCACAGAATACCAAGCAATTCAAAACAAACTGCTTGATTCTGATTTCGATGAACAAACTATTGCCGATACATTAGAAGGTGCTGCTGGCGAGTTAGAAGTTAAAGCAATAAACGTAGGTATGTTTATTCGCAATCTTGAGGCTTCAGCCGATGCAATTTTTGAAGCAGAAAAACAAATGGCTGAACGAAGAAAATCGTTAGCAAAGAAAGCGGATGCAATTAAAACCTATTTAAAAAACAATATGCAAGCCTGTGGCATTACAAAAATTGAATCGCCATACTTTGCCTTAACTCTTAAAAAGAATCCGCCAGCCGTTGTTATTGACGATGCAGGACAGGTTCCTAGTAATCTTTATGTATATCCTGAGACTCCTGCGCCTTTTCCTGATAAAAAAGCAATTGCAGAATTGTTAAAAGCAGGTGAAGTAGTAAATGGCGCACATTTAGAGCAGGGTGAAAGATTGGAAATTAAATGAGTTCAAAACTAGAAATAGCATTTAATAAATTTCACGAAGAAAACCCAATGGTATATACATTGTATATACGATTTGCTAGAGAAGCTAAAAGCAAAGGATATAAACATTTTGGGATTGCTTCAATTACTGAGCGTGTTCGATGGGAAGTAGCAATCAATACAGTAGGTGATAAATTTAAAATTAATAATAATCATCGTGCTTTTTATGCAAGGTTGCTAAATGCAACTCCTGAATTTAAAAATTTCTTCAGAACTCGTGAACAACATTAAGGAGTGAAATAATGGAATCAAACTTAATAATCAAATCACTTTATGGCATGACAAATCCAAAGCCATCAAAAGAGCATCAAAAGAAATTACAAGCTGCCATAGATTATCTTGGCAATAGATATGTTTTAGCAAATCCAATTCAAAGAAAAGGGAAATAAATAATGGCTTCAGTAAATATCACTCATATTATCGGTAACGTAGGAAATGACCCTGAGGTAAAATATCTTCCTAATGGTGACGCAGTAGCAAATTTTTCAGTAGCCACCAGCGAAACATGGAAAGACAAACAAGGTCAACGTCAAGAAAAAACTCAATGGCATAGAATGGTATGCTACCGCAAGCTGGCTGAAATTGTAGAAAGCTACGTTCGCAAAGGTTCAAGCGTTTACATTGAAGGACGCATTGAATACAGCGATTACACCGACAAAGAAGGTATTAAACGTTACAGCACTCAAATCGTGGCTAACGCATTACGCTTATTAGATAAGAAAACTGACTCTCAAGGCGCAGGTACAGAACCACAAAATAAAGGCGCAGGTAATACTAACCCTGCTGACTTTGAAAACTTTGAGGATGATATTCCGTTTTAGTTTTATGGGCGAAAGCGCATTTAGTCTGACAGGTCAGACCATAATATATTGCGCTCACTTTATATTAACCTGCGTGAGTAGCCCACCTTATTGGAGTTTAAAAATGAAAAAAATGGATTTTTACGATAAGTTAATGAAGTTTGAAGAATACAAGTATTCAATGTATTTAATGTTAAAAGAAAAGCCAATGTGTATTCCTGATATTTTAGATTTTTTTCCATTGACTCGTTCTGCAACACAAAACATGATTGAAGCATTTGTAGTTAAAGGTCATTTAACTTTCTTTATAGACATAAATCCCAAAACGGGACGCAAATTAAAATTCTATAAATATGCTGGAATTGAATATACAAAAAAGACTCGTGATGACTTTATTGATTTTTTTGTCAGAAACGGAACTTCTAAAGAAGAAGTAAAAGAAACTAAAAAGCCTGATTGGTATAATCCTCATGCTACCGTTTACAAACTTTTAGACAAAAGGCGTGAATCAGCACCTAGACCAAAAAGTAAAAATATTTATGGAAATATTGGTTCTTCATTTTCTATGATGGAATTTGCATAATGATTGTCGAAACTGTTTATGAAAAATGGGAAAATGGCGTAAAGGTTATTCCAACAAAGGAACAAATTATGGAATATAGATATTTAGAAATGCTTGGAAAGGCTGTGAAAAATCTTTTAAGCAAGCACCATGAAGATGGTGAGCTTACCAATAAAGAAATTGGAGGCATTGTGTTTCAATACGTTCAGGCTTTGGAAAAAGAATCAATGCGTGACGCAAGAGAAAGACAAAACAGAAAGGAAAAATAATGGCTACGAAGAATGATATTACTGGTGATTTAATTAAGAGCAAATTAAATTCTAAAGCGTTTGAAGATAGTTTCGATAGAATCTTTAGACAAAAACCGCAGTCATTAGATGCAGCTTATGAACGTAAAGCAATAAAAGAAGGCTTGGTTAAAAATCCTGCATTTCCTGAAAATCAAATTGACGAATACCCTGACAATTCTAAGGATAGATAATGAATATTAAATTTAATTTTGATGATGAATCTTCTGTATTTGAACTTATGGATAATTTTTTTGTTTATATGCTTAAACGTGAATTAAAAAATCAAAAAAGTATGATTTATGAATGGAGTTCAAAAGAAGATATAAAAATAACAAAAGCAAATATCAAGGCAATTAAACTTTTATTAAATGAGTATGACGTATGAAACCTAAAACAATGTTAATTGCGATTCTTATGGCTTTAAGTGAATGGAAGAAATATAATCCCCAACAATAGGGGACAACCTCCATCACTACCATAGTGACAAGTGGCTCTTGTAAAACGCTACAAAGGTTGCGCTTTGGAAATGGCTTGGAACGCTAGTCAGAATAAACCCTATAATCTTGTTGCATTTTCTTCTGACTGGCGCAAATCGCAGTTGTCTTAAACTCAAAATGCGAAATTCCAAGCAATAACTAGGGGGCGTAGATTTAATAGCTATTTCATGTAACGCAGAAAGCCGAAAAATTCGTTACTTGCTATATCCTCTAATGTCGGCTTAACCGCCCAAAGCTATTCATTTATCTATTCATAAAATGAAAAAGCCCCAATAACGGGGCTAGTCACAAGCTATTATTACTTATTCATTAAAATACACATTTAAATACACATTAAAATGTGTAAACCATAGTTTACATTTTGTGTTGAATCTATACTACGAGTTTAGTTTTGTGTGTAATTTTAAACGATTTATTACAGACAAACTATTTAGTGTCTAATATATTTGACACTAATTTAATTTTTCCACTTCAACATACATACGCAAATCATCACCACTAAACTCAATCAATCCCTGGTCTGTGTAAAGCGTAATAGTTTGATTGTCATAATCAACTGCAACCGTTTCAATTACGTTGCCTAGAATTTTCTCACATAGGGCTTGATTTTGGTCTGTCATTTGAGCATATCCGAGTTAATTGTTAAACGAGAAACTTCACCATAATCTCGATGGTAGCTGATAACTTTAGCATCACGACCTGAAAGCCATCCGCTACGAGCAGCGTAAGCGTCAGGCGCAGCCAAAGTTCTATGTTGTTCCACTATCATCAAGTTATTTTCTTTTACGTCTATGGAGTGCAAATGACCCATGTGTGCATAAGCGTATTTAGTGCGTCCAAACATTTCACGGAATTGACCAGCAAATACTTCAGATACGTTAGCTACTTTGCGCTTGTGACCATGATGGAAGAACAAAGCCGTCTTGCCAAATTCGTAAGCATTATATGGTGACGGGCTTGTATCTACTGTGATGCGAGGCTCGTTTTCATACATTGCAGAAAACCATTCACGCAGCCAAATTTGCGATACAGGGTCATGGTTAGCATCCGCCATAATAATGTGAACCTTTTGGTGCTTTTGTAGCAGCATATCTACAACTGTACGCAAAATGCGTATAGCAGACCGAACTACTTTGGCAAATCGGGTATCTACGTCTAGTAAGTGTTTAGAGGCTGGCGTTACTGCGTCCATGCCATCGAAGTGTAAGAAGTCTGAGAGTTGAGCAAATATCGCTTGATTTGCGTCAGGTGATTGCTGGATTGCTTGAGAAAACCATTTAATAATAGTGTCCTCGCCAATTTTTAAATCCCAGTCTGCGCCAGTTTCTTCTTTCCAACTAAGCATCCCAAAGTGATAGTCGGTAATGACATAACAGTTAAGAAGATTGTCATTGCCATGAGGAGGCGCAGCCATCATTGAAACACGAGGGATTTCATCTTTCATGCCAATAAGAATAGCTTGAGCCATCTCATTTAATTTTTGTTGGTCTAATGAAGTTTTAACCCATTGCAGCTTAGGTTTTCCATCAGCATCATAAAGTGTAGAGTGACCTCTAACAATAAAAGGCTCAGGAACAATACGAAGCATATCGTGTTGAGGGCTATAGCCATGAAGCGCAGCTCTTTTTCTTACAGCATCATAAGCACTTTGAACAGTACCTTGACAAACATTTAACGCTTGAGCTGCTTTTCTTTGTGAACCGTATTCATTAATAGCATCAATGATTTCTTTTTGACGCTCAGTTGCAAATTCTTTTAAGCCTTCATCTATCATGTAAGCCTTTCCTACCAATTATATGCTGCACCCACTCCAACAAAATAATCAGTTTTGCCATTGGTTAGCTGGTCTATTGAACCAGTTGCTTTAATATGAATGTCTTTAATATCGACAATTCCTTGATTTGCTTGCAATCTTACCGCAGTTGTTCCATTTTTAATACCACCATATATTCCAACATCACCATGAAGGTTTAATGACAAAAATGGCAATGATTCATCTTTAATGTAAGAAGTAGTAATTCCTGTTTCTGTATTTAATATAGTTGTTACAGTTTTAGGTGCATTGTCATCTTTTGAAATTGAAATTGCAGCTAATACTTGCTCGTTGTTGTTATTTACAACAGCTTCAGGCAATTTTGCCTTTTGTTTGATTTTTTGACTGTTTTTAAAGACCTTTACAGGCTTTTTAATTTCAACTTGAGCTACTGGTTCATCTTTGACAATTGGTGAAGCCGTAGCCACTACGCTGTTAGTTTGCGCCACTTGCCTATGTAATTTGCCGTCAATCCAATGTAAAGTTAATACACATACCAATAAAATAATAGCCGTTTCGCAAATTAGCTTAACAATTGCCATATTTAAGTTATTTACAAATGATTCTAATTTACAAATTAAAACGTACATAAAATGTTTAATGCTTTGCCACATTTAATTATCCTTTAAACAAAGTTGACGTTCAGCTTCACGCCTTTTGTAAATGCCATAACATTTATTAGATTTAATCTTACAATCTTTTCCGCCTACAAAAGTCCAGCGTTTAAATTCATTACACGCCCCAATTAAATCATTGGCATTGGCTTTTTTAACAATAGTGGAATTACAAAATGAATAAGAGCCTACATTATATGCAAGGCTTACAAAAGCATCATATTGATTTTGTGTAATGCGTGACGTTACACATGACGAAACCGCTTGACCAGCTTTAGAAGTATTTTGTTTTAAATCTTCTAACGCTTTAGGAACGGTTACATTTTGATTTGGAGTAATAGAAGCGTTACCAAATCCATTGGTGATAACGCCTTTTGTATCTTTATATGGAACTGGGCTATAACTTTCTTGAGCTGCTAAAAAAATAAGACCACTAGCAGATAAAGATAGTAAGGCTGCTTGCCATTTATCCATTTTGATTTATATCAGATTCTTCTAATACAGTAATTTTACCTGATTTTAGAGCCTTAGTTTCTGCATTAGTTCTTTTAACTAACAACATATAACTTTTATGTTTGTAATACCAATTAATAAAGAAACCGCAGACTGCAATTACCATGCCGATAATTACACCGATTTCACTTAATGCTAGACCAGCAATTATGCTACCAGTTGCGCCTGAATATTGAATAGCGTTTCCAGCTTGAGCTGCTTTGTCTGCAAAATCTTCTTTATTAACCATGACACTTTAACCTTTCTTAGACTTTGGTAAATCATTCAGCACATCAGCTTTAACTTCTACTGCTGTTGTAACTTCTTCTGTAACTTCTGCAACAGATTGTCTTACTTTTGTAACACCTAAAGCATCGGCAGGGATTTGGTCTAATGGCGTAACATCAGTATCAAATTCAGCGTTTAAAGATGGTGAATAAAATATTGTCATGTTATTTTCCTTTTAATCTTTTCCAAATTGCAACAGGTACGCTAGGAAAATTAATATTTCCAGCAACAGGATAAACTGCATATTGACGAACTTCATTACGATAAGCAACAAAATCTGCTTGATTATCTAAATATGGATTTGATTTTAATGGGTCTGCTACATCCGCAATCGTAGTCCAATCTGTTTGTGATAATAAATTAGATGCTGTTGCTTTATTTTGTTCAGCCGTTGGAGGCTCTGGTGGCAAAGGGTAAGAATCTGTTACATTTTCCCATTCGTTAGCAATAGCTTCATTAACCAATTCTTGTTGGTCAGGTAATTCATAAGCATAAATTTCATTATTTGGAGCTTGATAATATACATAATTCATAATTTATTCCTTACCTCAATTCAGACCAATAAAAACCACAAGAGTCACTACTATAGCTACCTGATATTATATAAGTTGACCCGTTTGGAACTACAAAAGAAATAATTGAACAGTTATTATTATTATTATCGTGACTTAAATAAGCCACTTGAACACCGCCAACTACTACGCTTGCGCTTTCGTTACGTCCATACCCATGAACAACCATAATAGGATTGCCTGTAGAGTTTGTGTAAGTAACTCCGTATGCTCTAGTAGAACCATTAAATGTTTGCCATGTTTGACCAATACCAAGACCGCTTGAAATATATCCAGCAGGATTTGCTGCATTATATGGAACATAACCAAGCGCAGTTGTTACGTCAGTTGCATTTAAAGTAATTGCACCAGTACGAGTATTAAAACTGGTTACTGAAGATGCGTTGGCATAATAAATATTTGTGGCATCACTCCAGCAATATTGTGATGAACCTTGTGTAATATTTACACCTGTACCAGCAGCAGTTTTGACTGTTAAAGTATATGCACCTGTTGTTTGATTTGAAAAAATCCATTCGCCAATTTGATTTGGAACAATAACTGTGCTATTTGCAGTTAAAGTTCCTGTAATAACAACAATTGGATAAGCTGATTGTATCGCTGTTAATGTAATGCTTGTGCCTGACATTGCAACTGAAGATAAACCTTCAAATGCAGTTGAAACCCAACCAGCACCACCAGCATCAGGATTTGTTGTATTATTTTCAACCGTACTTATCCAAAATCCATTAAATGTTGCGCTTTGCAATACTGCGCCTTTTGGATAGCCATTTACAATAGTTGAAAAAACTGAATCATAAGGAAAAAATCCACCAGCTTCTTGCCATTGCTGAATAGCAGTAATTTCATTTAAGATGCCATTAAAATCCGCACCTAAAGGTGGAACACCACCTGAACTAATAGGACTAAATGTTAATGGAGGAAATCCATCATGCAATGAAGCTCGACCATTAGTAATTCCAATTTGCGAATCTGTTGGGATAGGTTCAATATATCCTGTTCCTGCTGCATAAGCAAAAGGCAATGGAATTTTTGAAGGGATATTGGTGCTTTGCATTTTTTATCCTATAAATAAGTTAATGTTACATTTACGCCAGCAGGTCTAGGAAATACACCCGAATTATTGATAATTGCTATTTGAACAGGAGATGGAATAAAATTCAAATAGTAATCAAAAGCCATTCCGCCTAAATCTATAACATAGGCTTGCCCATAAGGATTTACCCCGTCATTATTTCCAAATTCTGCTCTTAATAAAGCATTAATAGAAGGAATAGATAAATTAGAAATATTTGCAGCAGCTTTTACCAAAATTAATCTACGATATTGATTATCGGATAAAGCAAAAGAAGTTGTTGATGCTACACCTTGAGAAAATGGAGCTTGACCAAAAGGCTGTGGACCACTACTAGCTGTAGGTGCAGTATAGGCTTCTTTAAATCCAAAATAATTAGAAGCATTAATTTGTAATGTGCGAGATACGCCTACAATTTGCCCCCATATATCTAAACCATTTCCTACAGCAGTATATACATTCCAAATGTTTTCATAAAAACTTGCAATATCAGCCGTTGGGTCAATTGCGTCATTAAATGATTCAATTAAACTTAATAAAGTTGCAGAAGCATCATATTGACTTAAAATAGTTTGCGTCCAAAATGGAGGCTCAGCTACAGGTACTGGAGCAATTCCTTTATTTTGTAACGAACTAAATGGAACGTCTGAAAATGGAGCTAAACTTAACATGAGTAGCCTTTAGACTAGTGTTACACCAATTTGAGAAGCAGAAATCGTTGGCAATTGGTCAATACCAAAAGTCAATGAAGTATGAGTAGCTCCAGCAATATTAGTAAATCCAATTAAAATTGACAAAATTTCAACCGCAGGACTAATTGCATTAACGTTAGCATAATATCGACCTGAATAAGTTGTTTGATTAATACCAGCAGCCGTTCCACCATCTTCACCGCTAAATGATTGAATGATTGCATTTTGAACCAATTGAGTGATATTTGATGGCAATTGAGAATTGTTTTTAAGTTGCACAGCAAAATACACAGGCGTTGATGATGGAATTAACCAAGTAACTGTATAGCTCGGATATGGTTCTGCATAATTTGTATCATATACTGTAGCTGAAGTATTTCCGTTATAGCTTGTTCCAGGTGGTTTTTTATTCCAAATAGCTTGTGCAATTGCATCAGAAGAACCGCCAGCAACAGAAACTGTAATTGAATGAGGAGCCATTGAATATCCAGTGCTTCCATAACTTACTGTGCTATTAGTTGGATTATCAACAACATAACAATCAATAACATTAGGAACGGCAGATACAGAACCATAAATTGAACCTAATGAATTAACTGCATTTCCAGCAACAGAGGCAGAACGTCTAGCTTCAAATGCAGCCCTTGATTCTACTAAATTACCTAATGTACCAGCCGTAGGATTGTTTACAGTATTCCATCCAGCAATTGCTGTATAAATTGTATTTAATGCGCCAGCAGCACAAGCAATTGCGCCTTGTGTTTGATTTTGAAATTGAACGGTAATTGAACCGCTTGCAGGAATAGTAACAGTTTCTGTAGAGGAGTATAAATAACCACTTGTATCTTGTGCTACAGACCCAACAGGAATAACAGTACCAACAGCACCATTGCAAACTGCACTAACGACAGTTCCAGCTCCAGGTATTCTGTAAATAAAATATATTTCACCAATAGCATCTTGCCAAATTCCTGAAGCCATTGATGGATTAACTTGATTTGCGATATAAGCAATTTCATTGTTTTTATTTCCAATCAAAGCAGTTTCAGACATTGCAATTTGACCTTGTGGAGTTTGCAATGAAGGATTAACACCACCACCAAATGCAGCGTTAATATCCGCTTGAACGCCAGCTAAAATGTCTAATTCAGCAGGTAAAACTGGACTACCATTAACCCATGTAATTTGAGGAACATTAGTTGTCATAATTAGCCTTATCCAAACGCAACATTGTTAGTTACGCCATCGGTGTCAATAATTTGTATTTGACCGCTTAAAACACGGTTTGTGAAAGATGTAAATGTTACTTTTGTTTCAGCTACATTAGGAATAGTAAATGCAGCTTTTGTTATTTGTTGGTCAACATATTGTAAAGGAGGAAATTGACCTAAAATATTTTGCCAATAAGGAATACCTAAAAAATTGTCATACCAACACTCACCTATAAATGTTCTAATAGCAGAAGCAACATCTTGAGCAATTGAATAAGGCGCACTAGCAAGAGCAATATTTCCGTTTACATCAAGCACCAAATCCCAAGCTGCTTGGTCTAACAGTAAACTATTTTGAATTATTGTCATATATCACCTTACATTGAATTGCTTGGGGTTCCAGTATTTCCGCCTTGTGGGTCAGAATGAGTATGGCTATTGTATAGACTACGCATTTGAGCCATCGAATGAGTATTTGTATTAAAATTGTCTATAATGTCACCACTTACCTTTAAAATTGGTGTGTTCATTGTAACATTAGTTGACGCATTTACGACTGCCGTTGAAGCATTTACCGTAACATTATTTGGCGATGTAATAGTAATTCCGCTTGAATTAAATTGCACATATTGTGTAGGAGCTGCGCCAATAATAGTCATTAAATAAACCATATCAGACATATCATTTTTACGATTAGAACCTGGAGCAGAAACTTTTTTTGCGCTTTTTACTGTTGAAATATCTCTATCACAAACAGTTGCAATTCCAATATCACCAACAACAGGGTCTAAAATAATCCCATTGGAACCACCTTGTATTCTCATATAAGGCACGTTATAAATAATTCCATGCGCCCAAACCTGACCTGAGCCATCAACAGCACTTACCATAGGCTGCACAGAAACAGTACCAATAGGCGAAACTCCGCCTGAGTTAGTGACTGACATTACTTTAACAGGAATTGCAGTTCTAAGACCTGACAATGCGCTTCTGATAATAAAATTCATTCTTCCTACATCAGAGGCATTATCCGCAGGAACGTGATTGCTGAGTACGCTAGTTGATTGGGACATATACAGAAGGACTCAATTGTGTAGTTGTAAACCAAGGACCATCAGGAGTCAAAG
>Ga0007792_10000768_pt1 | contig 11647 bp, 9 predicted proteins | sample CryBogmetaGMA6M_FD_60371 | JGI IMG/M metagenome (GOLD analysis project Ga0007792, IMG submission 60371) | Freshwater microbial communities from Crystal Bog, Wisconsin, USA - MA6M | ecosystem: Environmental > Aquatic > Freshwater > Lake | place: Crystal Bog, Wisconsin, USA | collected 2009-07-06
GTCTCGCCCCCTGGCCGGGGCGCCCGGCCGTGTCGCCCTGGGGGCCCTTTTCTGCCTTTTGCATCTGGCAACCGAACCCGTTCCAAGGCCCCCGGGAATTGTTATAGTGATTCTTTAAGAAATGTCTAGGCTTATTTTTATGCCTCCGTCAACCTTTTGCTCCCAAATTTCCAGGAAAATGAGTCCGGACCCGACACGAACAATTCTTGACAAGCACGGGCGTCAAGCCTACATGGGAATAGACCTAACTCCCAACAAGGATTACGTAACTCCATGATGCTGTCCTGTCCGCCCCCGCTCCCCTACCCTCCGCGCGTGCTCATCGTCGAGGACGAACGCATCATTGCCATGGCCACCAGCTTGAACCTGAAGCGCATGGGCTGCGAGGTGGTGGCCACGGCCGCCACCGGCCAGCAGGCCGTGGACTACGCCGTGCGCAAGAAGCCCGACGTGGTGCTCATGGACATCATGCTCCAGGGCCCCATGACCGGCATCGAGGCCGCGCGGCAGATCCGCGATGCCAACCCGGACATGCCCATCATCTACTGCACGGCCTACACCGACGTCGGCACCAGGGCCCAGGCTGCCCAGACCAAGCCCACGGCCTTTCTGGGCAAGCCGCTCAACTACCTGCATCTCAAGACCCTCATCGACGAGCTGGAATGAGCGGGCACGCGCCAGGGACCTGGCCAGGCCTCCCGGCGCGGCAGCGGCTTCTCCTGCTGGCAGCCGCGCTGGTGGCCGTGTTGGTGGCCGTGTCGGGCGGCCCGGCCCTGGCCTCGGGCGCGCTGCCCTGGCTGGCCCCTGGTCAGCAGGCCAACGCCAGCGCCGTCAGCCCGCCCGGCAGCAATGCCACCAGCAAGCCGGACCCCAAGCCCGCGGCCATCCCTGATGATGCCGCCGCGCTGGCCCAGTACGAGGTGCTGCGCCAGTATTTCCGACGCCAGATAACCCTGGCCGAGGATCTCCCGCTGGTCTTCTCGCGCCGTGTGCGCGACGGCGAGACCGTGGCCTTTCTGTCCATGGTCGAGATGCAGCGCCGCCGGGGGCTGCTGGCGCGCTTTCGGGCTGCGGAGGTGGATCTGTCAGGGCTCACGTTTACGCGCGTCACCGCTGACCCGGATCTGGCGCGCATCCGCGTCACGGGCCGGTACAGCTTCTCCATGCCGCCCCAGGTGCAGGAGACCATGGAGGAAGACGCGCTGTTCGTACTCTTGCCCGAACTGGGCGAATGGAAGATCTTCGAACGCCGCGAAGGCTGGAGACCCTGAGCCTCTAGCCCCTACACGACCGCTCTCTTTTGTCCCGTGGCCTGTCCTGCGACCTGTCCGATGGCCAGGTCCATGTCCGTCTCCATGTCCTGACCGACGTCCTGACTGTTGCCCTCGGGCAAGGCGGCCAGGGGCTGGCCCGGCAGTTCCAGGTCCGCGTCCTGCGGGTTCAGGCCCTGGGCTCCGGCCACCACCACGCGGTTGCGGCCGTTATTCTTGGCCAGGTAAAGGGCCCGGTCGGCCTGAAGCACTAGGTCCTGGGCCGAGGCGCCGGGCAGAAGCGCGGCCACGCCCGCGCTCACGGTGAGGCGCAGGCCTTGTCGGCCCGCACTGGCCGGATTTGCCGGGCTGGCGCGGAAGACGCGGTCGGCCACGCGCTGGCGCAGGCGCTCGGCCAAGAGCGCCGCCTGCTCGCGGCTGGTGTGCGGCAGGATGACCACAAATTCCTCCCCGCCATAGCGCGCCGGATAGTCCGAGCTGCGCAGGCCCTCGCCCATGAGCGCGGCCATGTCGCGCAGCACCTCGTCTCCGGCCTGATGGCCGCAGGTGTCGTTCACGGCCTTGAAATGGTCCACATCCACCAGGATGAGCGACAGGGGCAGGTCGTAGCGGCCATGCCGCGCGGCCTCGGCCGCCAGACGCTCCTCGAAGCTGCGGCGGTTGCCGATCTTGGTCAGCCCGTCGCGGTCGGCCATGATCTTGACCTGGCGGTAGAGCAGCGCGTTGCGCAGGGCGAGCGCCAGATGATTCACGCAGGCGTTCAACGTCTGCACCTCGTCCTTGGCCAGGCGCAGGCCCTTGTCGGTCAAGAGCGCCAGACAGCCGAAGCTCTCGCCGCCCACGGACAGGGGCAGCAGCAGCAGCCGTCCGGCAGCCAGCGCGGGCGCGGGTTTGCGGTTGCGCTCCGGGATCAGGCAGACGTGGCGGTATTCCGAGACCTTGGCCCCGGCCTGGCGCTCGGCGGCCTCAAGGAGGGTCTGCTGCCACTGGGCGCTTTCAGGCGGGGTCAGCAGGCAGGGCATGTACAGCTCGGCCTCCAGGCCGGAGCCGTGCTCGGGCCGGGACCAGAAGGCGGCGGAGAGCGCCGTGAGCGGCAACAGGTTCTTGAGGTCGCTCCTGGCCTTGGACAGGATGGTGGTCGGGTCCAGCGAGGCCGTGGCCCGGGAAAGCACCCGGTTCAGAAAGCTCAGGTGGTTGCTCTTGCGCACGAAGAGTTCGCGCTCCAGCGCGATCTCCTCGGTCTTGCGGCGCAGGTCCGCGGTGAGCGAATCCATCTCGCGCAGGCGCAGCAGGGCGTCGCGCACCTTGAAGCGGGTGAGCGGGGCGCGCACGGCCGTGACAAAGCCCTCGGCCAGCACCTGTTCGGTCTCCAGGGTCTCGGCCTCGGCATCCAGGACGAGGATGCGGCGGACGCCGTCGTCCTGGCAGCAGGCCGACCGTCTGTTTTTTGACAGTCCGAGCCAGACACGCCAGGGCACCCAGGCGGCCTGGGTGCAGCCCTCGGAGCCGCGCATCCAGGCCACGGCGTCGGGCGGCAAATTCCGCAGGCTGTAGCCCGGCCCCGCAGCGGTCTCGATAAAGGTTGCGGCGTCTGGTTCAAGCCCAAGACCCCACATGATTTCAGGATGTTCGGTGCTGTGCATGGTCCTCAAGCCTCCCTAGGGATGGATGCGTGCGCCTGGGGAGATGCAAGAACCACTCCGCGGCAACGTCCGCACAGCCTGTTCGCGCGCAGGCCAAAGCCGGGTCCGGGCTTTGACAAATGAGGGCAAGTATGGCTTGGTCCAGGCATGAAAAAGCCCGGCGTCTTCGGCACCCTGGACCCCTTTCTGGAGACCGGCCCCGTGCTCGGCCGCCGGGTGGCCAATGCGAGCTTCCTGCGCTTCCTGCTCGCGGCCGACCCCTTCGAGTCCTACCACTTCTTCCTGTCCGACAGGCCCCTGCGCGAGTCCCTGGCCGGGCTCCTGGCCGAGATGGCCCCGGACATCGCGGACCGCGACGGCTTTCAGCTCATGGACCGGCGCGAGCTGCCGGCAAGGCTGGCCGCCACGGACTATGCCTGCTTCCACCAGTCCGACTGCATCATGCTGCCCACGCACATCGCCCGGCTGCGCAACGCCTATGCCCGGCGCATCTTTCCCATCACCGGCCCCATCCACTCCCTGTCCTACCCTGACTATCCGGCGGCCTTCCTGCGCCACCTCTGGGCCGGGGCCACCCCGCGCGACTGCATCGTGGCCACCTCCGCGGCCGGGCAGTCGGCCGTCGAGGCCTTTTTCGCCCACCTGCGCCAGGGCTACAATCTCGCCCACACGCCCGGGCCGAGCGTCCGGCGCATCCCGCTGGGCCTGGACCCCGAGGCGGCACATGCGCCCCTGCCCGGACCAGAGGACAGGCTGGCCCTGCGCCGCAAGCTCGGCCTGCCCGAGGAACGCACGCTGATCCTGGTGCTGGGCCGAATTTCGCACTCTTCCAAGATGGACGTGCTGCCGCTGGTGCGCGCCCTGGCCCGGCTCTTCGACGAGGGCCTCAAGCGCGACTCCGTGGCCCTGGTGCTGGCGGGCTGGGCCGAGGAGGACGACCCCTTCCCGCAGAGCCTCAAGGACATCGCCGCCAAGGTGGGCCTGACAGCCTGCCTGGAGCTGCGCCCCGGCGAGCGCCGCAAGGCCGAGATCCTGGCCGCCTGCGACCTGTTCGTGTCCATCGCCGACAACCCCCAGGAGACCTTTGGCCTGACGTTGCTGGAAGCCCAGGCCGCGGGCCTGCCGGTCATCGCCTCGGACTACGACGGCTACCGCGACCTCATCGCCCACGGCGTCACGGGCCTGCTGGTGCCCACCCTGGGGCCCAACCCGCTGGGGTCCGGCCCGTCCTGCACCCAGCCGTCCGCCGGTTCGTTGCCGGACGGTCTGCTGGAGGACATTCTGCCGCAGGACGATCAGCCCCTGGGCGATGTGCCGCAGGATGATCTCGTGGACCAGCTGGCGCCCCTGCTCTTCGACAACCAGTACCACCTGCTACTGGCCCAGCGTACCGTTGTGGCCCCCCCGGCCCTGGCCCTGGCGCTCTCAGCCCTGCTGGCCGACCCGGCCCTGCGCCTGCGCCTGGGCGCTGCGGGCCGTGAGCGTGTGCGCGCGGGCTTCCTCTGGCCCCAGGTCGTGGCCCGGTACCTGGAACTCTGGGACGAGCTCTCCGCCTTGCCCGCCCCGGACATCGAGACCCTGCGCCACGTGCCGCACCCGCTACGCCTGCCCTATGCCCGCGTCTTCGCCAGCTACCCCACGCGCGCACTCACCCCGGACACGCAACTCAAGCCCGGACGCACGGGTGTGGCCCTGCTCTCGGGCAAGGAGTTCCCCGTGTTCTATGCCGGGCTGGACCAGATCCTGGAGGCCGAGGCCATCCGCAAGCTGGTCTTCCTGGCCCGCAAGGGCGAGGCCGCCGGGCGGCTCTCCGAGCGTTTCCGCGAACTGTGCCCGGAGCTCTCCGCTGACCGCGCGGCCTTTCACATCCTCTGGGCCCTGAAGCACGACCTACTTGAAACGGAGGCCTGATGCCCCAGGTCATCCTGCACCACGCGGCCCTGCCGTACCGGGGCGGGGCCGTGCGCGTGGCCCGGCTGCTCCTGGCCGCCCAGTGCGCCGCGGGCATTGACGCCCAATTCTCGTACGAGGTGGCCGAGAACGACCCCGAGGCCCTGGGCCGTCCTGCTGCCGATGCTCCACCCATCCCGCCAACCTCTCCTGGCGCCCTGGCCAGCCGCGCCTCCCGGCTGCCGCCGCACGGAACGGTGCACCTGCACACCAGCACGGACTGGCCCGTGCTGCTGGAGAGCCTGCTCGACAGCAACGCCTCGCTCGGGCTGATCCTGACCCTGCACGACGCCACGCCGCTCACCGGCGGCTGCGCCTATCCGCTTTCCTGCCCGCACTTCCCGGCCTGCGCCGACCCCTGCCCGCGCGCCTTTCCCCAGGCCCGCCTGCGCCAGGGCCACATCCTGCGCCTGCTCAGGCGCCTCGGCCCGCAGCTGGTCAGCCCCTCGCGCTGGCTGGCCGGGCTCACCAAGGCCGTCCTGCCGGAACTGCGGCTCAAGGTCATCCCCAACGGCGTGCCCTGGCCGGACAGCCTGGCCTCACGTCAGGAAGCCCGAAGCGCGCTCGGCCTCGCGCCCGGCGCAAAGGTCGCGCTCTTCGCGGCCCACGGCGGCGGCCGCGCAGCCTACAAGTCCGGCGCCGCCTGGCCTGACTACTGGGCGCGCATCAGCGAGGCCGTGCCCGGCTGCCTGGGCTTTGCCGTGGGCGGCGACGAGGCCGCAACCACCGGCGGCCTCACGGTCTGGCCCTACCTGGACCGCGCCAAACTGGCCCTGCTCATGCGCGCGGCCGACTGCCTGGTCTACCCCACCCTGGCCGACAACCACCCCCTCGTGCTCCTCGAAGCCGCGGCGTGCGAGCTGCCCGTGGCCAGCTTCAGCGTGGGCGGGGTGCCGGAGATCATCCGCCACCAGGAGACCGGCCTCTTGGCCGCGCCCGGCAACATGGACGGCCTGGTCGAACACGCCGTGAGCCTGCTCACGCAGCCCGCGCTGGCGCGCTCCCTCGGCCGCGCCGCCCGCGACCAGGGCCGCAAGCGCTTCAGCGTGGAACGCATGGCCGCGGACTATGGGAAACTGCTGGGAGAATAAGCCTCCGGCGGCCAAAGGGCCTGAGGCCCTTTGGAATCCCCATACGCCGAAAGTGCTGGCCCAGGAGGAACCTGGGCCAGCACTTTCGGCTTGTGCGGGCGGCAGGAACTTCGTTGAGGGGGTCCGGGGAGGGCAATGAGCCCCGAAGGGGACCCCGGCCGCCGGAGGCATCCCCTGCCCAAACCCTGTCAACCGGGAATTTTTGCCCTTTTAGCGGCCAATAATAGGGCATTTTTGTCCGGCGCATAAAAGCCGTGCTATATTCCATTGAAAGACCATAGGAGGTCAGATATGGAAACTGAAAGCACGGACAAACGCCTTTGGACCAGGGTGAGCGAGGACGGCAAGTCGGCCGCCGCCGGGGTGAGCCTTGGCTCGGGCGGCGGCACCAAGATCGGCGCGGGGCACAAGCCGCAGCCGTACGGCTGGCACGGGTACTACGGCGAAACGGGCGGCGGTTCATCCTCTGGCCCGGAGTACCGGGGTAAGGTCACGTTGCCCAATGAGGTGCGCGGGAAGGTCACGCCGCCCGCGCAGCAGGGAAATGGGCAGAAACCTCCCGCCCCCCTGAGCAAGGGTGGCAGGGTAGTGGCAACGACCAAGAATGACGACCCAAGAAAGGATGATCCCAACCCAGAGGCCCTGACCCCTGAAACCCGTGAGCAGGTGCAGAGCCTGCTGGATAAGGACTCTGGTACGCATGATTTCAACATGAACAGCGGGTACCGCTCCGGGGACAAGGGGGCTCACGGCGAAGGCCGTGCGATGGACATCAACCGGATCAACGGCCAACGGATTTCTGATGCGGTGGACCCCAATGTGCCTGCCGAACAACGCGAGGCCATGCATGAACGGTTGGAGGAAATCAGGGCTGCTGCGAAAGCGAACGAAGAAGTGGAAGCGTACATTGACCCTCTGGACGGCTTCTTCCGGCCTAAGAACCCGAACAGCAAAGACAACGGCCGCGAAGCCAACGATAAAGACAAATATGGCCACAGGCACCACATCCACATCACCATTCGCAAGTAATCCTAGGAGAACAGGATGCGCATCCTCCTTTCGCTGCTCGTTGTCGCAAGTCTCACGTTTGGACCGCCGACCGAAGCGTGCGCCCAAAGGGTGAAGACAACCTACCCCGCTGCGGAAACTGAACCGGAGAGCGCGGAGGAAAATGCGGACCATGCCGAAGGCCGAGCAGTGGACATCAATGAGGTGAACAAGATGCCGGTGCGTCTGGCTGTTGACCCCTCCGCACCGGCAGACAAGCGCAAGGCGATACAGGAGCGTCTTCGCGCAATAGAGGCTTCTGCCCGTGATAACCGGGAGGTGGAGCTGTTTATGAGCCCCCTCGGCGGCTTTCACAGGGACACGACGACCCGGGAGATCATCCGCGAGGCCACGCAAGAGGAAGTGGCTGCCCACTGGGACCACATCCACATCACCATCATGAAATGACCCCTCCGGCCCCACAACCAACGAAAACGGCCCGGCTCCCCTTCAAGGGAACCGGGCCGTTCGTTGTTTCGAGTCGTCCGGGCTAGACCTTGTCCTTGCGCTTCTGGGCCATGGGCAGGGCCACCGAGGCGGTGCCGGGCGCGGCGGCAACGATCTGGCAGGCATTGCTGCAGGCCAGGCTGCGGTTCACGCCCGGGATCAGGTTCGGCATGACCGACAAGAGCGACAGGCACAGGGCCGCCAGGTACGGGGTGGACTGCACGAGCAGGATGAGCGCCCAGGTCACGATGTCCGGGTTCTCGGTGCCGTAACGCGCCATGACCCCGGCCGCCGCGAGCCAGAGCAGGCCCAGGATCAGCAGTTCCTCTCTCGCCATGAGCAGGCCGCGCACCACGGCGCAACGCTCCTCGCACTTGGGTGTGCGCAGGAAGGGCTTCTTGGACGTGAACACACCCTGGAAGATGGCCTTGGCAATGGTGTGCGTCAGCGCCAGGCCCGCGACGGCCGCGCCGATGCGCTCCCACAGGCCGCACTTTACGCGGGTCTTGTACAGCCACATGAAGTGGAACAGCTTGAACAGGAAGGCGCCCAGCGGCGGCAAAAGGAAGATGGACAGCGGCGTACCGAAGTAGCGCGGCAGCACCAGCATGCCGAGGCTCCAGACCAGGCTGACCACAAGCACCGCGATCTGCGTGGCGTCGGCGAACCAGGGCAGCCAGCCCGCGATGAAGTGGTACTTCTGCCCGGCGTCGAGCAGCGTGGACTTGTTCCAGGGCAGCAGCTGACGCCAGTGGCGCTTCAGGATCTGCACCGCGCCGTAGGCCCAGCGGAAGCGCTGGCGCTTGAACCCGGCGTAGGTGTCCGGGGTCAGGCCGGTGCCGAAGCTCTCGGGCACGTAGATGGCCTGGTAGCCGCGCTCCAGCACCTTGAGGCCCAGCTCGGCGTCCTCGCAGATGCACCACTCGCCCCAGCCGCCCACTTCCTCGAGCACGGCCTTGCGGACCATGGTCATGGTGCCGTGCTGGATGATGGCGTTGCGTTCGTTTCGGTGCACCATGCCGATGCGGAAGAAGCCGTCATACTCCCAGGCGCACACGGTCTTGTACGGGTCCCCGGCCCACTCGCGGTGGTCCTGGGGGCTCTGCACGATGGCGATGTCCGGCTTCTCGAAGTACGGGGTGAGCGAGCGCAGCCAGGAGGGCCTGACCTGGTAGTCGGAGTCCACCACGGCGATGACCCGGGCGTCGGCTGCGGTCTCCTTGAGGGCGAAGTTCAGCGCACCGGCCTTGTAGCCCGGCCATTCCTCCAGGTGGAAGAAGCGGAAGCGGGCGCCTAGCTTGGCGCAGTGCTCTTCCAGCGGCTGCCACAGCACGGGGTCGTGGGTGTTGTTGTCCACCAGCAGCACTTCGAAGTTCGGGTAGTCGAGCGCGGCCAGCGAGTTCATGGTGGCCATGACCATCTCCGGCGGCTCCTTGCAGCAGGCCACGTGGATGGACACCTTGGGCAGCCCGGCGTCCAGGTCGTGGCGCAGGGGGAAGAAGCGGCGGCGCAGGCCCTCGGGCCAGAGCATCTCGCTCATTTCAAAGCCGTTGATGAGCACCACGGCGAGCAGGCCGATCTGCATGGGCAGGAGCATGGCCCAGGCCGCGGTCTCGGCAGGCAAAAACTCGATGGTGATGGGCGTGAAGGCGATCCACACCAGCGAGCTGGTCACGGTCTGCAAGAGCAGGGAGAAGAACAGCCGCCCGGAAAAAGGCTGGGTGCGGCGCTTGTACAGGAAGAAGAGCATGGGGAGCAGGGCCAGCATGGACACGCCCCACTGCACGGGCCACAGCGTATCCTCAAGGATAACGCCCGTGAGGGGAATTTTGAGGCTACGCTCCACGGTCCAGATGCCCCAGTGCGCGCCGACAACGCCTTCCAGCGGGCGCTTCCAGGGCTGGTCAAAGGCCTCCATGACGCAGTAGTCGATGTTCTGCTGGGCGGCCAGGTTCAGGAACTGGCGCAGGAACTTGGCCTCGTTGGCGATGCTGGCCTTGGCCTTGCCCCAGCGTTCGCCGTTGCTCGGCCAGCCGATTTCGGCCACGAGCACGTGCTTGTTCGGGAAGGCCTCCACCACCTGCTTGTAGCGCTTCATGCTCCACTCGATGGCCTTGTCCTCGGGCACACGTTCCCAGTAGGGCAGGATGTGGATGGCGATGAAGTCGACGTTGTCGGCCAGTTCCGGATGGTTGATCCAGACGTGCCAGGGCTCGGCGGTGCTGATCTGGGCGTTGGGGGCGGCGGCCTTGACGCGGCGGAGGTACTCCGAGAGCTGGGCGATGGTGAAGTCGCCACGCAGGATGGACTCGTTGCCCACGATGGCGCGGGGCACGTTCTTGTGCTCAGTCAGGTTCTTGATGAGCCCGCTGATCTCCTGCTCGTTGCGCTTGAGGCGCTTATCCAGCCAGGCGCCGGCCATTACAGGCATATCATACTTCTCGGCCAGGGCGGGGATGGTCTCCATGCCCTCCATGGACGAATACGTGCGGATGGTCCCGACCTTGCCCTTGAGGAAGGCGATGTCTTCCTCAATCTGCTTGGTGGTGGGGAACTTGTTGACCAGCGGGTCCTGGTCGGCCCGGTAGGGGCTGAAGGACACGGCCTTGACCTGGCCGGTGAAGTCGAGCTGCGGGTCGGCCGGGCGGTTGAAGAAGGCCCAGAGGCCCAGATTGACCGCCATGACGATGAGCACGATCAGTGCATTCTTGCGCATAGTGCCGCCAACTCCAGGATGGCGTATTCGGCTACATATCTCTTAAGTCCCCGGCGGCACAGGGTCGGTCCTGCGTCCCCCGCCAGCGGCCGCCCTGCGGCCTGTGCAACAAAAACCCCTTCCCACACAACTGCGGCCCTGGTGGGCTCCCACAAAAACAGCGGCCCGTGGACCGCCGCGGCGCGCGTTGACCTCGTTCCCCAGGCTTCCTGCCTGGGGCCGGGAGGCCATACTGCATCTTGCCCTTCCAGGCAAGCAGCCGCCCGTTCCCGGCAGTGCACACTTGGCAATAGCGTACCATTTGTGCGCACCACGGCCTTCCCTTCGCCCGCGTCAACGCGCCTGCTCAAAGAAAAGCAAGGCCCGTGCCAACAGATAACATGCCATAATAAAACGACAAACCTTGCCGGCCGGTGCGCAGAAATATTTGTGGCGAGTAATTTTTGCGCACATGGCCTCCAAAGGTGTCCTGGCCCGCGGGCTGTGTTCATCCCGCTTCCCTCGGGCCGCGAAATCAGGCACAAGGTTTGGGCGAGGCAAGACATGAATCAGGCGATCTGGATATGGACGGCGCTGGCTGCCCTGGCCGCCCTGGCCGGGCTCTGTGCAGCCTGGTGGGGCCGCAACCGCTTCGTGCGCGGTCGGCGCGCGGTCATCGCCGTGGCCGCCTTCCTGCTGGCAGGCACCCTCGGGGGGTTCCTGGCCCGCGAGCCGCTCTCGGCCAGCCTCCGCCAGGACCACGCCAGCGCCCAGACCGAGGACCTCTTCCGCACCGTGGGCCTGCTGCGCGCCCTCAACCAGGCCGAGCCCGAACGGGCGGCCGCCCTGCGCGAACGCCTCGTAAAGGCCCTGGCCAGCACCGGCGACGAGGCCGAACGCGCGGCTGTGCAGGAGCGCCTGCTGGACGAGGCCACCGGGATCGCCCTGGGCGCCGGGCTCGCACGCCTGGGCAACGCCTCGGACGAAGCGGCCGCGCGCCTGGCCGAGGCCTTGCTGGCCGCGCTCAAGGAGCTTTCGGCCGCGGACGCCAACTACTGCCTGGGCCTGCTGCTGCCCACTGCCCAGGCCCCGGTGCAGGCCGCGGCCCTGGGCCGCCTGCGCGGCGACGTGCGCAAGAAGCTCGACGCCGCCCTGGCCCAGGTGCTGGCCTCCAGCTCGCTACGGCCCCAGGCCGCGCCGCTGCCCGCCAGGGCCGACGCCGCCCTGGCCGACATGTTCAGCGAGAACCTGCCCGCCTTCCAGGAGACCTACGGCGATCCCAAGAAGGTCCAGGCCCTGTTCGAGGCCTTGAGCGACCCGGCCCAGGCCGCGCGCATCGCGCCCGCGACCCTCTGCGCCTTTGCCCAGGACCTGCTGCGCGCACTTTTGCGCATGCCCCCGGAAGAACGCGGCGCAGGTTTGAGGCGTCTGCTGGGGGCGTAAGAGGAAGAGAGAGAAGAGGCCTCCGGCGGCCAAGGGGCCTGAGGCCCCTTGGAACCCCCA
>Ga0007792_10000769_pt1 | contig 11643 bp, 15 predicted proteins | sample CryBogmetaGMA6M_FD_60371 | JGI IMG/M metagenome (GOLD analysis project Ga0007792, IMG submission 60371) | Freshwater microbial communities from Crystal Bog, Wisconsin, USA - MA6M | ecosystem: Environmental > Aquatic > Freshwater > Lake | place: Crystal Bog, Wisconsin, USA | collected 2009-07-06
GGAAAAGATGGCCCGCCTTGCCCTTGAGTTCTTCCAACCATTCGGTGATGGTTTGGGGAGTCTTCCCGTCTTTTCCGTAGACGATATCATCACCCTTCATGGGGGTAGCGACACCATCCTTGGCCCTGAAGACCTTGCGGGCCCGTTCAAGGATGTCGTCCATGGCTTCGGGGATTACATTGGCGACCACAGCCGCCGACTGAACGCTCTTGTCCACCACGACGGTGGAAAGCTGGGCCGCGAAGCTGTCCCGTTCGGAGGTTACATTGGCCAACCGACCTTCCAGATCGCTCTTCAGCTTCTCAACGCGATTGGCAACCACCTTATCAAGGTCGCCCGCGCTGATGTTCTTTTGGTCTTCCAGTTCCTGCAGCTTGGCCAGGGCCAGCTTGGCAGCGTCGGGGTCGAGCCCCTGGAACTTCATCAGCTGCTCTTTGGCTTTCCGAGCCTCTTCCTTCTCTTTGTCACGAGCGGAAGACATACCCGAAAAATACCGCTCGGTGTCCAAGACGAATGCCCCGTCTTCCTCTTTGTAGAACTGAGTGTCGTTGGTGTCAACGCCATCCAACGTCTTGAGGAAAGCTTTCAACTGCGCCATTTTCTGCCTCCAGCAGAATTGAGAGAAGACCCGCTTCTCCCGGTGTGAAAATCCAGATTAGCACCAGGGACCACCCGGCACAAGTTATCCGGCTAAGTTGGGTCCACAATCACATAAAAGGAACAAGACTCCTTGAGCCCCGATGCGAAAGTGACATTGTTGGTAACACGATATCGGTTCATGTCGGTTCCACCGGCAATCCCCACAGTAGTCAGGGTGTTGGTGAAGTTGTTGGTCCCAAGGGTGATGCCGGGGTCAGCAACCCACACCGAAGCCGTGATTATACTCCCCCAGCCCGACCAATCGAGCGAGTAGGGCTTATCCGCGAAAGAAGACTTCCGAACACACAAACCGTACTTGGGGTGAATGAAAAATGCGTTTACGCTCATGTCGTCCTCCCTACCTTGTATACCCGGTTCTCAACTGGAACCACATACACCCGGTTTTCGGATTGTACCACGGTGATCCTATTATCCGTAAGTACTGCACTTGAGCGACTCTCAGAATCCACTGTATGAACCCTCATTTCGAATGGTACGATGTATGTTGTTTCAATTGTTGGGACTAAAAGGCCATCCGCTCGTCCTACAGCAGAAGAGGACATACCCAGCGAGGACCCTCCGAGGCCCGCCACACCATGGGCACCCAGGCCCGCCGTGGTCATCAGGAGGGCTGCAGCTGCCATCCCCAGCACCCCATGGGCACCCAGGCTGGACGACGCCAACCCGAGAGTGCTGGTTATAACACCGGCAACCCCATGCTTACCACTTGAAGAGGATCCAAACCCCATTGAAGAGGTGCCAGTTCCCGCGATAGAATGAACACCATAGGCCGACGAAGATAGACCCATTGTGGTGGAACCGGTACCAAAAACCGCAGCAGCCCCATGATTGCCCGACGCAGAAGTCCCGAACCCCATGGAGGAGGTGCCGGTACCGGTGACAGTCGCGGGAGTAAACGAACCGGATAGAGTAGAACTGAACCCCATGGTCGAGGTGCTTGTCCCGACCACCCCATGTTTGCCCGTGAGGGTGGAAGATAAGCCGAGAGAGCCAGTTCCGGAACCTGAAACCCCATGACCACCATTCGCGATAGTACCAAACCCCATCGAAGTGGAGCCAGTCCCGGAAACCGTGGGGGCCGTAAAATTACCAGATAGGACAGAATTGAACCCCATTGACGAGGATATTACTCCACTTACGGAGGGCTGGGTAAAGCTGCCGGTGGCTGTAGTACTGAAACCTAGACTTGAGGCCCCCGAACCCGCAACGCTATGGATACCCGAGGAGGCTGTTGCGAGTCCGAGGGAGGTCGAGCCGGTACCAACTACCCCGTGTCCGCCTGTTGCCGTGGTGGAGAAGGATATATTGGTTGAACCGGTGCCCGCCACCCCGTGTTTGCCCGTAACCGTGGAACTGAACCCCATCGAAGAGGTTGCAGTACCTGTTATAGTTGGGATTGTGAAAGAACCCGTCGCCGAGGTATCGAACCCCATCGAAGAGGTTGCCGTACCCGAAACCGTTGTGCTACTTGGGCCTAGGATTATCTCAGATACAAGCTCCCCGGGCACCGTCTTGTAAAAAACGGCATCCGTTGACTGGTAGGTACCCAGAAATACCTGACGCCAGGGAGCGGCCATTGCTTAACCGTTGCCTATAGTGCCTTCTGCGAACAGAGTGCCAGTCGAAGTGGTGGTCGCATTCCACATCATCGCGATGCAGGAATCGGCGTACACAATAGGCACCCCTGTCTCAAAAGGTCCTTTCTTGGGGCGTCCGATGTTTGCCGAAACCACGGTGTGGTCAACAAGGTTCCTCTGAACCACCAAGTTGAACTGACCAGTGGTGTTGGTGGCACCACCAATGGTAACGCTGTTGATCTTCTGGATACCAGTGGAGTTCGCGAGACGCATGGGGGTCATGCGATTGACCGGAAGACCCGTGAGGTTGGCAAGATCTGCCGTGTGGGTTGCGGTTTGCGTGGCGTTAGCACCGTCCTGGTAGCTAACCGTAACCGTGGTGTTAGCAGCAGCAAACACCGCAGTTACTTCCAACCAAAGTTCCAACTGGCTATAATCCGAGTTTGGTACCCGCACAAAAGCGGGCTGACTCGCCAGGGTGTCGGTGTGCAGGGTGGTCGTGAGGAACGGTCCCGCGTGGTAGAGCCGGTCATAAACCGACAATACCCCAGCCACCGAGGAGGAAGCGTCGAAGGACATCAGATAGCCGGTGTTCCCACCCGTGAAAGCGTTAATCACCGGGGAGCCAGCAGTTGCATCCGTGGGGATCACCCCCGCTGCGATGTTGCCAACAGCACCACCAGCAGCAGGTTGACCAGCAGCAGTCCAAAGACTATAATAGAATGGCGATACCGCCGTGATGCTGGCTTTCTGTATGACCAACCGTTGACCACTTGCGATGGCCGCTGCCAACCCATCCATCGTGGTGATTGCCATTAAGCACCCCCAGCGTTGGAGTCAATGAGATCAGCCATGCGATTGCAAGCGGTGGCGATGTCCCGGAGGCCCTGTGGGGTGAACCAGTCGCGGGTGATGTTCACATCAGCAGCGTCCCCGCCATCCTGCACTGATAACTCACCGAGGATGGTTTCCCCATCCTGGGCGACAACCTTGATGAAGCGTTCGACAGACATCACCAACTCCTTAAGGCATGGTCTTGGTGAAACCGGTAACCTGAATGGGGCCACCGACTACGATGGAGGTCGTGTTGAGGTTGAGGTCCGCACCAGAGGTGCCCACCGTTCCCTGCTCGATGACGGTCGTGCCATCGATCTTCAAAGCGCGATAGAAGGCCGCAGTTCCCGTCGCATCGGCAGCAGAATCCTGGGTAATGGCAACAGCAGCAGCGCTCTTGGCGGCAGCGGCACCAAAAGCCGAAGCACCAAAGGTGAGGGTGCCGAGCAGCACCTGGGAACCCAGGGCGACCGTCGCGTTGGCCGGAACACCACCCGTAGCGTCGTACACCTTGATGGTGCCACTGTTGTAGTTCGCGCAGAAGGTATCCAGCGCGGAGTTGGCAACGGTAAGACCGTGGGTAACAGCCATGACTTCTCCTTATTTCTTGAGTGAGGGCGTTGGCCCCACGGTGTTTTTGTCCATCTTGCGTCGATCAACCTTTCCAGGCTGGCTGGGGTTCGGCTTCATATCCTGGGGTTTCCCCGCAGATCCTTCGGGGCCCTTCACGACATCCGGCTGCATCGCCAGCATATCTTGAGCCTGTTTCATGGCCTCTTCCTGTTTCTTCTTGAGTTCCTCGACTGCCGCAGCAACCACTTCCTCCACCGTCATTTCAGGAGGGATCATCGAGGACTTCTTTAGGTTCCAGGCCAGAATCTCGTGGGTGATGCCGCCGACCTGCCAAGTCTGGACCAGGGCCGTAAGCTGGGTGGGATCGAGAGCCGTTTCCACGAAGTCCCGATTCATCTCGAAATCAGCCTTGTAGGTTCGGTTCCCAAGCTTGGCCATGAGTTCCAAGGCCTTCTTGATGCCATGCTCGGCACCCGTAACCACATTCGCCAGGATTGAAGTCTGCCCGGAAGCGTGGATGCGGGCAGTCTCGGACGATTCAACCTGCTTGCGCTGGTTGAGAATCATCATGGCACCCAAAGCCGCCATTTCGGACTTCTTCTCCTCGATGGCCCGCTCCAGGGCCCCCAGGCCATCCCCCTTGAATTCCATGAAGCCACAGTGACCACCCTGGGACAGGATGAAAGCACTCTTGGACCCCAGTTTGATCTTCATGGAGGGGTCGTTTTTCACATCCTGCTTAATCTCGGAATCCGCGATCCAGGGAGTGGGCAGGGCGGTGATATGCCGACCATTCTCCAGGTCCGCACTATTCCGGTAGCACGACATGTTGACATTCGCGAGGCCGAGAAGGGGTGGCCGAGTCCTGCTCCAGGTGTCATCCACCGGCGACAGCCAGATGAATGGGAAGTTGCCCTTCCCGGAGGGGTCCTTGATGAAGGTGGAAATGTATCCTGTCTCCACCGTGCCATCGAGAGAGGTATTGTAGGTCCGTACTTCAGCACCCTCAGTGGTTTTAATTATGTGCCGGTACCGCTTGACTTCCCGCGTCATGAACGGATCGTCAGGGTGGGGCAGCACCACAATCTCAACCAGGGTCACATCAATGTCGGACCAGTTGATAATGCTCTCGGCTGCGTACGGAATGAGGAAGGGCCGTTGGAACTCCTCGTCGTAGTCCACCAAAATTCCAGCTTTGCCCTGGAGACACACCTCGGTGGTCATCAACTTGACAAACTGCTTCAGGTCGGCCCCACCTAATGTGACATCCTGCATCCATTCGTCAACGGGGAAGGTAAAGACAGGATCAACCCGGAAGACACCACCCACCAGACCGTCAACGGTTCTGGCCAGGGCAGGGAAAAAATTGGCGCGGAGTTTGTAGGACGCGTATTCGTCGTCGGTGTCGTCGGCGAGACGCGGGAGGTATTTCTCACCCCGCACCTTAACCGCATCCTCACCATTGTACGCATCCCGCATCCTTATATAAATATCTTCCATGCGCTGGTATTCGGGGTGTTTGCTAAAAACTGGCATCCTATCTCCCCGTCGTCTTCATTCTGTTGACCCCGCGAATATCCGTGACCGGGAACTCGTACTCGATGTAATACCCCAGGGCATCAGAGAGGTGGGTCAGTCGTGCGTCGGCCCGCTTGTCGATTTCCCCGGAGCCGCCTTGGAGTGTTCTGACACCCTCAAGATCCTTCACGACATTCGGAGCCTTCCTGGGATCCACCGCAAGGTGCCTTACCATGGCACCATTACAGCAACGGGTATTCACAGCATTCACTCGGGATCTCTCGGGTGGGTTGGCTGGGCGTACCCTATACGACACTCTACCACCGAAAACCGGTCGGAGCAAGTCCCTAATAATCTCCCAATCGCTTCCGGACACCCGGGCTGTCCCCCGGGCCCCTCCAGAGGCATCACCATAACACACAACATTCCCCTCGTGCCTTCCCCAATCCTGGATGAGCCTGTTGACCACCGCTGGGGTATTGGAGTTAACTGGAATATGTACTTCGCCGATGATCCCAGTGCCCATGACATCTACTTCAGTCTCAATCAGGACATGTGTACCAAATTCCGGAAGTAGTTTGATTTCCTTCCAGGGCAGCTTCATTTCCTGACAAACCACCGCGACCCCCGGATCGACATTGAAGTCAAAGCAGATGATCAGCGGGGCCTTGGGATTATAACTCAGCAGTTGCCGGTTCTCGTCTGAGAAGGTATAATAGGCCCGTCCGGAGAAGTTTACGAAGCTTGCCTCGTACTCCTGTTGGTAGGTTAGCGGGTCGAGTTCCCTCTTCGCCGCATCAATTTCACTCTTCGGTAGGATATCCGCCGACAGCCAGTGGTACAGACCCCATTCCGAGAGGTCCCCCTGCTCCATCACCATCGTCTTGGCCATTTCAGCGGTGTCGTAGTAGTGATTGCGGCCTTCAGGCACCCCAATCAGGTCACACCACCCCAGCCGGTCAGAAAGTGCAGGGCGCACATTGGCACCCCACGCGTGGCCCTTCATATTTCCATATTCATCCAGGATACCACCATCCCAGGGCGAACCTTCAATTCGCTCCGGTTTGTCCATTCCAATAACGGACACGCTCGTGTTCAAAATGGTATGGATGGTAAGTTCGGTCTCCGAGATACCCGTGATGAATGCCTTGGGAAACATCGCCTTGAGGTCGTCCCAATAAATACGCTTGGCCTGATCCCGTGTTGGAGCGGCACAAAAATAGTGCGGGTCCGGGAATTTGGACGCCTTGGGGTTCAGGGCGGCTTTCACCACCTTCCGCTTGGCTAATTCCGTCTTCCCGGATCGTCGGCCCGCTGGCACCACATTAAAACGGTGTGGCGAGGTCCAATACGCGTACTGAATGGGGTGTGGTCGAAGGATCGTCCACCTAGGTGTCGTTGCATTGGGTGTTGCCTCGGCCATTACTCACCACCGGAGGTGTCATCTTCCGGTTTTGGCACCCCGTCCGCTGGGAGTCCCGTTGAGTCATTGGTTCCGTCGAGGAATGCCTTGATTGCCGCCGCGAGTTCCTGCGGGCCCACCTTCTCTTCCTTGGGCTCCGAGAAACCACCCTTGGTGCGGAGAATGAACTGCATGGCCGGGATCGACCCCTGCATGGCAGCGGTGAAGTGACGGTTAACCACCATGGTGAGGCCACGGTTGAAGCCAATTTCGTATTCCTCCATGATCCGAGGATCTTCTTTCTTGCGGTTGTTCCAGGTGTGTTCACCCCAACCGAGGGTCAGGTGCACCTGTCGTTGGCTCAATCCCAGGGAGGCAAGCTGCTGAATGGCGAAGTAGGGGGTTTCACCCTTGGCACAATAAGCCGGACGGGGTTTGTACCCCAACTTGGAAAAATTGATGCCCAACTCGACAAGCAAGTTGGCATGCTGTTCGGGGTTGATGGCCCCTTCACCGGCGTTGGGGATTTCCCCGGGCTCGTACTCGGCTTCCTGACGGGCCTTCTTTTCCCGACGCTCTTTCTTTTCCGCATTCGTTCCCAAGGAGATCCTCCCCCGGGGAATCGTCTGATTCTGCTTTGCCACGAGACACCATCCCGGGGCTATTATACGATCCCGAAGGGTGGTCGCGGAAGATTATAACAATACGGGGGGCGATAAGGGGATTATACACCAAGGTGGGTGAAAGACGATCCGAGGACCCCATACAATGGGTGCTATGGGGGGGATTATAACAACCGGACCATGACAAGGCGATGACGATGGGAGGGGCCCCATATTGCGATTGCGTCTCAATATTCCGCGCTGGAGGTATGATTTACCTAGGGTAAATCTACCTCGGGTCAAGGATCATGTTCATTGATTGACATGTTCATGTATTGACGCATATGTTCATGTTTGAATATCCTTGACCTGGGCCCATTGAGATTGAGTCTGCGTTGATGTGTATGATTTCTGTCACATGTTACCCTGATCCCTGATCCTTGATTCCTGGCCCGTGGCTTGCGTTTACGTATTATTCATGCCAAATTTTCGCCATATGCGTGATTTGTGATTTCCGTCACAGGCTATGCTCGATGAATCAAAATTGGCATGCCTGTTGAATCTATGCAGGATCTATGCCAACGAATGTTGTACTTTGCAACATGCAGCCTGCAACATGTGGTGTCTTGCAACATGGCACATAGAGCGTAGCATGACGCGGAAGGGCAGTCGCGTCATATCTTTGTGACATGCTGCGTCATAAAAAACATGCGCAGAGCACATATGCAAGCAGGACCCAGGACCGCAGATGCCCGTCCTTGCACAAGAACATACCTTCCTGACACAAAGAGCGCACGGACGCACCCATGGGCGTACTTGCAGACGCATGTCAGGAAGATACCTTCCGTGCAGACTCTTTGCGAGTGTGACAAAGGTCACAGTCTGTAGGCCCACCCTGGCCTTTGGCATGCCTCCTGCAAAGTCTTTTATGGGCCTGCCGTGCAGGACCCCACAGGAGCCCCAAATGAACCGTAAGAGCAGCAACACCTCCACCTCCACCAAGGCCACCCGCAAGCCCCGCAAGGTGATCGACATCACCTCCCAGGACACCTCGATGGCGATTGACCTCCTGATGGCCGAAATCGGCGTCAATGGCGATTCCGATGCTCCCGACATGGGCACGACGACCGATTGCGAGGGCAACGAATTCGAGCAGGACGGGACCCCCTCCTTCAAGGCCGAATCCGAGCTGAAGCCCAAGGCCAGCTTCCGTGGTGCCGGGTTCGTCAAATTCCGGGCCGAGCATGACCCCCGGTGGTGCCAGAAGGCCCAGAAGCACGTTCACGACAACGAGGATGACCTCGCCGACCAGCTGGCCTACGAGATTGCCACCTTCGGCTGGTGGAATGCCCCCCTGGTCAAGCTGCACCTCGGCCACAAGCTGGCTGAACTCCAGACCAAGTATTCCCGGCTGAATGCGGGTATGGTCCGCATGAACCTCGGCAACATGATCCGGGCCAGCATCCGCAAGGCAAATAAGGCCCTGGCCGAGGCCGGATTCGAGCAGAAATAGGATCACCCACCCGGGCCCCCGCAAGGGGGCCCAATTCATGGGAGAACAAATCATGATGTTACTCACGGTAAATCCGCAGAACCCACGGGGCCCCCTGCTCTTGATTTGGTGGGAAACCACCGGCAGCACGATTCTCGCGGAGGTGATGTGAGAATCCTCATCCTGATTCTGGCCAGCTTCTGGCCTGAGTAATCACTCCAGGCAACAGGCAACAGGCAACAGGCAACAGGCAACAGGCCCCCGCAAGGGGGCCTCGCCGTATTCGCCCTAGGACCGAAATCAGAATCCAGGCCAGGGGGCCTGTCTTGCGTGATTTTCCGTCCTATGCAAGGAAGGTATCTTCCTGACATCGGCTCTTCAGAACGTACAAGGGCCCGTCTGCCGCTCTTGCGCGTCCTTTGAGCCCATTCGGACGCAAGGACAGGCCCACTCAAGGGCAGGGGCCCGGGGCACACAAAGTCTGAAATCCAAGTAGGCCCATTGAGACTGAGGCGCAGTCGCTGGAAATCCAAACCAAAATCTAAATCCAAAAATCAGGAATCAAGAATCGGGGGATTTGGAGATTGCGAGTTTCGAGCATTTTGACCTCTGCTCTTGTGGCGAGATTCCGACCTGTGGTACACTAAAAGTGGGCCTGGAGCCCACATAGAGAGGAGAGAGAATGAAATCAAAACAGCAAATTCTGGCGGAGGTCAAAGCCGAACTCCCCAGCGCTGCAATCGAGTTCCAAGGCGCAATCGCGCTGCTCGTTTGGTGTGCTGATTCGGATGCTGAATGCTTTGATTCGGACCACAACGAGGATTTGGAACCCGAGTGGGCGAAGGAATCCACGAACCTGGGTAAAGCAATCAGTTACCTAAATCAATAGGAGCAATCATGACAATCATGAACATCGTACGCAAACCCGGGGTGCCCGAATCACCGGCCCCGTTCATGGCCGATGGCCGACCCTCCTGGGTGGCCCCGTTGAGCAAGGGCGAGTTGCTCAGAATCACGACCATTCTGGCGCGGCCAAACGAGCGTTTCAAACGTGATGTGGAATCGGTTCACATCGACGGAGTGCAAGTTTACCCCAAACCGTAAAAGAAATCTGGGTCCTCCTGGGTCCCCCGAAAACGGGGATCTAGGGTCCTCCAGACCTGATCCGAGGCCCCCGGACTGGCCCTCCGGAGGCCCCGTCGTGTGCGTCCGTGGCCCTCCGTGGCTGGCACAGGTAGTCGGGTGCCCGTACGACACTCCGTGGACCCCAGTCCAACGAGGGAGAGGGCCCAGTGTAAATTTGTGCCCAGGTGGAATCAAACGCACGAATCAGGTGCGCGGGTGAAATCGTAGAAACCGGGGAACGCTGCAAAGCAGGCAAGAAAAGAGATTGTGGGTCCTCCTCGGAGGCCCGAATACATGGGAAAGGAATCAAGATCCAGGGCCCGGGGTCCCCGATGAATATCAACAAAGCGGTGGGCATCGGTTTAAGCCACAACTGTGATAACCGGGTGCGCTGGCCCACTGTCAGAGAACCGGGAGCCGTGATCGGGGTGTTAGGTCGAACTGGCAGAGAAGACCTGTACTTAAGTTCAATGTGGATACCCCAGCAGAATGAATACAGTGAAATGTCAAATTCCGAACAACCTTCGCTTCCGCCTTCGGAAATGTTACGTTTGCCGACACATCCAGGCATCCTGTTAAAACCGCTGATGAGTCTTTGCTGCAGTTCAAGTTCAGCCACACAGACCTCGAATCTGATCGTTGGTAAGCTGGCGTTTAACTATGTTGGTTGCCATATCAACCACAGTCTCGATCCCCCACAACCCAACAGCCATGGAAACCTGCTGGGTCACCATCACCACATTACCAAGTTCATAAGGAAGGCTTGGGTCCTTTCTAATCAGGGATACAGCCTCCGGGACATTTTGTGGTGTGATAAGTGCCCGGGATTCATCAGGGACACCAATCATATTCTTGTAAACCATAACTATACCAGACAACCAGCAACGCCCAGCCTGGGACTCGTAAAGTTCAACCAACTGAGTTGTGGTCAGGAAGAATTTGGCACTCTTGCGCATAGCAGTTGCCTTCCACCGCTGTTGACGCACAGCCATTGAACTAGCGAGAGTTCCACCGCGTCTTCGCATATTGCGTTTGTCTGCAGCTAATTCTTTCGACTGTTTAAATCTAGGGTCGGCCATTTTTGGGTGTCCTTAACAGCTTTAAATTTTCGTAGTGCTTGGTCTTCTTTTCCAGAAAATCCTCAAGCTTTGTAGCTTCCCTGGCCTTGCGTTCGGCACCACACACGGGGTTTATCTTCGATTTGGCTTCTTCCTTCTTTTTGCTCATACCCCCTCCCCAACCCATGACCAGTGTATCACGGGGGGCACCCTCAGCACAACCCCACACCTAAGAACCCAGCATTCAGAACAGGTTGTGACACCATCACACCCGAGGAGAGCGAAAACCTCGACACTCCCCATCCATGGGCCCAGACCTGACGAGGGGGGTGCCACATACCACGAGTGCTGGGAGTGGGGGGTGTGTAGGCTCTGTGGCGCGTCGGGCGCGGGTCCTCGGTCCGTGGCCCCTGTGGCATGCCCGATTCACCTTTTAACTTTTGTTCCTGTCAGAGTGCCCGTCCGACGCGGGCCCTCGGTCCATAAACCTGTGACACCACACCTTTCTCCTTGAATCTCTAAGTGTCACACCCGGCCATGGTTATAACTGAATACCCTTCACTTAAATACCCCCTACTGGGTCCTCGGATCACCCACCTGATGCCACACCCGTGATATCCCGTGATTCACACCTCCGCCCCCTCTTTGTACCAACGCACCCCTTGACACGACCTTTCCTCTGCGATACACGTGTGCGGTCCTCTCTCTTGTGCCTCGGGCCATCTTCAACGCTCCGTTATACTTGATTCCCACCTCCACTCCTCCCACCCCAAATCGACCCCTTGACAGACCCCCTTGTGTG
>Ga0007792_10000770_pt1 | contig 11641 bp, 12 predicted proteins | sample CryBogmetaGMA6M_FD_60371 | JGI IMG/M metagenome (GOLD analysis project Ga0007792, IMG submission 60371) | Freshwater microbial communities from Crystal Bog, Wisconsin, USA - MA6M | ecosystem: Environmental > Aquatic > Freshwater > Lake | place: Crystal Bog, Wisconsin, USA | collected 2009-07-06
AAAAAATTTGCCATCACCTATGACGGAGCAATAGCCTATGAGCCGTTTGAACCCAATCTAATTTCAATTTACGAAGGGACAATCGCTCCCGTATCACCTCTTAGTACCAATCTTTCTCGTCCACTCACTGAAATACTGGGACGAGATTACAGAGTGGTTGAAGATGATGATCGAATCCTTATAAAAGCTACTGGAGCATGGCAAAACATCATCGGATTCAATCGTCTTCGCGCACTGTATGATGATACTTCAGGGGATGGTATTGCTGAGTTTTCGGATAAAACACTCGAAGCCATCGGCTGGCATGCGACGGAGTTTAATATCCAATATCGTGAAATCGTCGATCAATTTGAGGCTCAAAGCGAAGGTATTTTACTGTGTATCGAGCAAGAAGAACCATATCAATTTAGCGGTCTTGGCTTTATATTTGAGTTGGAAGCGGCAAAAAAACTTGGATTTGAGTATTGTGCCAACGTTATCAAAGATAAAATGGTGAATGATGAAGATTTTGCCACGCTCAGTGACGATGAGGAAGAAGCTAGAGACTATTTTTTAGCTGACCTAAATACCGTTCCAAAATAATCTTAGCCGAAAGTGAGAATCTAGTTTTATCTAGCTTCCCATCATCTATTTAAGCTATAATACCATAAATAGTACTATTAAGGATATGATTATGGTAATTATGGCGAATGAAGTTAAAACTAAAGGGGTCTCACTCTTTGATAAACTGTTTGAAAAAGCAGAAGAGATTATCATTAATGTTAGAGGTAAAAATAAATATGTCGTTATTGATATGGAGCGCTACAGAGAACTTAGAGCACTGGAGCTTGATAAAGCATATACTCAGGCAATGAAGGATATCAAAGAGGGACGATACACGACCGACGTAGATGCGCATCTCAAAGAGATTCACGAGTTAGCCCATGAGCTATGAAATCCGCATCACCGATGATTATCTAAAAAAAGTCAGAAAATTTATCAAACGCCACAAAGATATGGCATCCAGATATGATAAAACCATACAAATTTTAAGAGAAAATCCATACCACCCCTCTTTGCGACTCCATAAGCTAAACGGAGAGTTAAATGAGTATTACTCAGTATCCATTAATATCGAATATCGAATTATCATGGATTTTATTGTCGTAGATAAAATTATTATACCGATTAATATTGGAACTCATGACGAAGTATATTAAATAATTTTTAAATACCGCTCCAAAATAATCTTAGCCGAAAGGGAGTCAATCCGTCCGTCTCGTTTATAACGGATTTCACCTTTCATCAATGCTTCGGCTTCGTTTGAGCTGTTAGATTCGTCCTGATAGACGATTTCGCCTTCAAATTCGACGAGGTTCATAAAGTGGGCAACACGACGGCGCATCTCATCTTCGGTGGTGCTTCCCATCGGGATACCAACCACGACCGTCGTTGCTTCGTATTCATTCAATACTTTTTTAACATCATTAGCAGCTTGGTTACGGTTTTTTCGCTCTACTGCCGGAAGAGGAGTAACGATCCCTATCCCTGCACTTAACGCTAAACCTATGCGCTTTAGTCCCAAATCAATCGCAATAATTGCACCCATTATTTCCCCAGACAAAATTGACCGAACATCTTATCAAACATCTCATCGAGTTCGTAAGGTCGGGTAATTGAAGAGAGTGAACGGATAGCCTGATTGATATGAAAAGAAAAAAACTCCAACTCACCGCTTTGCAGTGGTTCATACGCTTCATCGATAGCGGTCAGCGTATCCGATGTTGCGCTGATTTGTCGCTGTGAAATCAGCATCATCTCTTCGGAGTCGTTATCGTGATCCATCACCTCGCTCAATGCACCAATCAGAACATTCGTATCCTCCTTGCAACTAAGTGCTATCGGAGAATATTTTTTCACGTTTTCGTCTGGAAATATTTTGGGTAAGTCAACTTTATTGAGGATACAGATAAAAGGCTTGGCTTGAGAATATTGCTCAATTAACTCAATAATAGCATTGTCTTCATCATCCATCTCTCGGCTGGAATCAAACAGCGCGATCACCATATCCGCATTGTCAATCGCCGCGATGGAGCGTTCAATCCCGATACGCTCAATCTCATCATGCGCATTGCGGATTCCCGCTGTATCGACCAGACGAATCAAATGTGACCCGATACGAACTTGCTCTTCAATCGTGTCGCGCGTTGTCCCTGCAATCTCACTGACTATTGCACGTTCATAATCCAGAAGTGAATTTAAAAGAGAGCTTTTCCCGACATTGGGTTTACCGATAATCGCTACGCGGTACCCTTGCATCAAACCGCTGCGTCTGCGACTCGATTCCAGTGTGCGGGAAAGCTCATTTTTGATTTTTTCGAGTTTTCCCACAATCTGATCCACAACATCACTAGGCAAATCCTCTTCGGCATAATCGATAACAACTTCAGAATACGCCAAAATTTCCAGTAAAGAATCGCGAATCGCCTCAACGTACTCACGCAATTCCCCTTTCATTTGACGGGCAAGGATACGGGCTGCATCATCGCTCTTTGCTTCAATAAGCGACGCGATTGCTTCGGCTTGGGTTAAATCCAAACGACCGTTTAAAAAAGCTCGCTTACTAAATTCTCCCGGCTGTGCCAACCGTGCCCCTGCATCCATACATGCCCGCAAAACACTTTGTGCAACAATCATCCCGCCATGGCATTGAAACTCTACGACATCTTCGCCTGTAAAACTTTTCGGATTTTGAAAATAGATAACAATGGCTTCATCGATAAGGAGTTCATTACTATCATAAAGAGGTGTCAATGCAGCATAACGGGGAGCTAATTCTTTTTTTTGTGAGAGTTTAAGGGCAATAGAGAGAGCATCTTTTCCACTAAGGCGAACAATGCTAATCGAACCAATGCCATGCGCGGTGGCAATGGCAGCTATGGTGTGGTACATTAATACTCGTGGTAACTGTTGATGATGATAAACTTACCACCATCACGGCTTGAACGAATTGCAACGTAACGATCAGGGTAGCGGCTTCGAAGCTGGGTAAGGGCAATTTGCACCAACACGCCGTCTAAAACTTTGGTTTGTGCGCGTCCGTCACGCTCGATATTTTCACATACACCGACCAAATAGCGCTCAATTGACTCTTCTTGGTTTTTCAAAAACTCTGCAATTTCAAGACGCAACTGCAATCCATACGTTGCATTAATCCAGTTGAACAGCATATAAGAGAGCGCTTTGTAACGATACCCCTCCTTACCTATCATCAGCGCCGAATCTGCACCGCTGAGTTCTACTAATAACGTATGTTCATCGTAGACACTGACTTCAATAACATTTAGATCAAAACACGTTGAGGCAAACAGGTCATTAATTTTTACTTTAACATCAAGGGCGCAATCTTCAATGGGCATCTCATCATACGCAACGTCCATAGCGTAGTCATCATAATGTTCTTCTTCATCGTCGTCATCATGAACCATAAACAGCTCTTCATTTCGCTCATCCAAATTGCTGTCATCTTCGATACCCTCATCGTCACTATGTACCTCGTCAGTGCATACATTATCAACAACTTCATCAGGATAATCAACAGGAACGTTATGAACAACAGGAGGCACACTTGGTGGTGTAAATGTGTGGGGAAGGTTGGCAACGATAATGGCCGACTTTTTAAAAAGACCCAAAATCCCTTTGGTGGGAAATTGGATAATTTCAACTTGAAGTTGTGTAACCGAACATCCAAACGCACTCGCCGCTTGCGCGTAGGCGAGTTCTAATGTATCAGCTTCAATCTTTTTCATGATGCTTCTCCGCAAGATGCGCCTCATGCCGAGCCACTCGTGACGCTTGAAATTGTTTATTTACTAAATACTGTTGTGCAATTGAGAATATGTTGTTAATGAACCAGTACAACACAAGCCCTGCTGGGAATGTAAAGAAAAAGAACGTAAAAATAATCGGTAAAAATTTAAAAATCTTCTCTTGCAACGGATCAGTAAAATTACTCGGTGTAATTTTTTGTTGATAGTACATCGTAGCACCCATCAAGATTGGCAAAATATAATAAGGGTCCATACGGGACAAATCGGTTACCCAAAGAATCCACGAAGCACCTTGTAGTTCAACGGCATTGAGCAATACACGATAAATTGCGAAAAATACAGGGATTTGAAGTAACAACGGCAAACATCCGCCCAATGGGTTGGCACCGTGTTTTTTGTACATTTCCATCACCGCTGCATTCATACGCTGAGGATCACCTTTGTATTTCTCTTGAACCTCTTTAATACGCGGTGCAATCTCTTTGATCTTTTGCATAGAGACCATGCCCTTTTGTGTCAAGGGGTAGAGAACCATACGAATAAGGGCAGTAAGGGCGATAATAGACCATCCCCAGTTACCAAAAATACCGTGCAACCACATCAAGATTTTAAAAATCGGTGCCGCTACAAAAGTGAAAAATCCAAATTCGATAGCATTCACGAGGACAGGATCGATGGCATTAAGGGCTTTGTACTCTTTTGGCCCGATATACCCTTTGAAGGCAAACGCTTGAGTACCTTCCAAATAACTCACAGGATTATCATTAATATCACGCTCAACAATCACTTGTGTTGACGCGTCAAATCCGTACATAATCGTCGCATAATACTGATCAAATGCCGAAACAAGATGGACGTCACTGAAAATCTCACGCTCTTTAACGCCACCGTCTTTGAAAATCGTCGTAAGCTTATCGCCGGCATAGACCATACCGCCGATAACCGTCATCATTTTGTCGTTAATATTAGGATGTTGACCAAGATACAAAGAGTACTTTTTGTCTTCTGAAAGATTTATATTTGCCTCATAGTGACCATCAGCAAAGAAAGTGACTTTTTTTGTTACAGTCAGTGTTGGTAAAACTTGGGTAAAAGTTACTTCAGCTTTACCGTTATCACCTAAAACAATATCATCCACATTGCTGCTAAAAGGTGTTTTTTGTGCAAGGGCATCAAGCGTTTCATCCGCAAAACGCATTTGCAATGGCTTAGCACCCTCAACCGGAATCAACTCCGCCAATTTACCATCTTTGCTGTCGTGTTTGATATTTTTTAACACAACAGAGGATATACGTCCCAGCGTATCAACTTTAAGCGAAAATTCTTTAGCATTAATAGTTGTCAGAGTATCGCTTGTCACCGTTTTAACGGTTGAAAAATCACTCTTATTACTGTCAGTACCATTTGATACACCTGTTATAGTCCCCGCTTGAGTAACTGTAGCAGGTATTGCTGAAGCAGCTTGAACCGATTTATTCGTATCTGCACTGTTGGGTGCTTTGGGGGGAAAGAGCGTTGTGTAGCCGATAAAAAATGCGAACGAAAGCGCGACAGCAAACAACAAACGCTGATTGGGAGACAATTTTTCTAACACTTGGACCCTTTGTATCTAAAATTTTTAATCAGAAAATAATTCTGTTTATAAGGAACATACCAATATTTTACCGTAATTAGTGAGAGATTGGATGGATTTATACTTGGTTTTGAAATAATTGGATAATCAATCCCACCACGGAAGAGTTGATTGCATCTACAAATGCGTAAAAATGTTGTACCAAAAGCTTTAGGAAGGGAGTTTGTTTCGAACTGCCAAAGAGCATATTCTGAACAAGAAGGGTAATGACGACACGAACCACGCGTCACCAAAGAAAAAGAGTGCCGGTAAAGCCAAAGGAGCTTAAGAAAAAGTTTTCTTATCATTATCACTCACTAAAATGGCATTCACCCGCTTTAAAACGTATTTGAAATCTCGTTGCACGTCCGAAAACTCATTGCTGTGAAGCGGCAATTTTGCCACCCACACATACAATCCATCACAAAGTTGATCTGTATATTCCCGCATCAAAGCCCGAAGGCGTCTCTTACAATGATTACGTATAACGGCATTACCAACCTTTTTACTGGCGGTATATCCGACTTTTTTATCCCCCTCTAAAGGAAGATAAAATAACGCAATAGAAGTGCTATGCGCACTTTTCCCACGTTTATAAACTCGTTGAAACTCTGAGTTGAGCTTCAACATCGATCGACTGCTTATACAGCCAATCGCTTTCTACCTTTTGAACGACGAGCGTTCAATACGCGACGGCCATTTTTAGTCGCCATACGAGCACGGAAACCATGTGTACGTTTACGTGGCGTATTATGCGGTTGGTATGTTCTTTTCATAGACATTCCCTTTGTGTATTTTTAGCTCGCAATGTTAGCCAAATCTTACTTAAACTGCTATTAAGTTTCACGCAAGCTTATTACATCTTCTCATACATTATGCCGATATTGTTACTCTAATAATCAATAAGGATCTCCAATGATTTCGTCTACATCACTCAATGCTTATCGTTCTCATGAACTTTCTATTGATATGAAAACCAGCAGCGGCGATACCTTATCCCTAAATTTTGAAAATACTCAAGAACTTTCATTGGATTCACGTCAAAATGATACGTCTAAAGAGACAAGTTTTTCGTTTTCCTCCATACAGGCTTTCTCGTTTAAACTTGACAGTAACGGGATTAGTGCACAAGATCAAAAGGAAATCGATGCTTTTATGAAAAAAGCACAACCTTATATTGATAAGTTCATGAAAGAGCTCCAAGATCAAAATCAAAATTCTCCTATCAATAAAGTAGCATCCGATGTTACAAAGCTTATGGGCGATTTAAAAAACCGTGATGAGAATGTTAAAAATAACACGAAAAACGGGATTGTTGATGTTTTTGACAATGCCCTGAAAAATGTTAAAACGAACGAAAAAATGATAGAAGAGGCTCAAAAACTTCTTCAAAAAATCATTGACGGGTTTGATAAAATGTTTGAGCCGATGTACGCCTAAGGTTTTAAAAAATCCCGTAATGTCGGCATTACTGACTGCCCTTTTGGCAAAACATCAAGTTCCACTTTAGCTTTAAGTTTCATGTGACAATCACGGCATTCACGAATTACCGTATGTTCTGCAACCTTCGCCCCCTCAATTTTTGCAATTGGATGACACGCGAAACAGTCACTTCCGCAATCTGCCATTTTTGCCGGATTGGCAGAGTGACATTTGATGCACGTTGTCATCGGTTTATGACGCTTGTCAAAATCGATATTTTTTAACAATGCAGGATGACAGGTCATACAATCCCCCGTACATCCAAACGCCTGTATTCCAACAATAAAAATAATAAATAAAATGAGTTTTTTCATAGTGAAATTATGCCACACTCACCGTTATCTCACCATCTACTGCATCAAAAGCGACGGATGACCCCTCGCTCACTTCGCCTCCTAAGATCAAATCCGCCAAACGGTCTTCTACAATCTCATACAATGCGCGCTTAAGTGGTCTCGCGCCGTATACAGGGTCAAATCCAGCTTCTGCAACATACTGTTTCGCAGCATCACTTAGCGTGAGCGTAATGTCACGCTCTACGACTTTCGCCGCAATGTCTGCGAAGAAAAGATCGACGATACTCAAAATTTGCGCTTCTCCCAATGGATTAAACACAACGACATCATCCAAACGATTCAAAAACTCAGGCTTAAAGTGTTGTTTTAGTTCACCCAGTACCATCTCTTCCAAACCACTCTCTCCATGATGTGCCATAATCTTGTCACTAGCGATATTAGAGGTCAAAATGATGATGGTATTGGTGAAATCTACTACCACCCCTTTATTGTCTGTCAAACGTCCGTCATCGAGCACCTGAAGCAATACATTGAAAACATCGGGGTGGGCTTTTTCGACTTCATCGAATAAAATAACGCTGTACGGCTTACGGCGTACCGCTTCGGTGAGTTGTCCACCCTCATCAAAGCCCACATATCCTGGAGGAGCACCTACGAGGCGTGAAACCGCGTGTTTTTCCATATACTCCGACATGTCAATACGGATCATCGATTCACTGCTGTCGAAGAGAAATTTTGCCAACGTTTTCGCTGTCTGCGTTTTCCCCACCCCCGTAGGACCTAAAAATAAGAATGACCCAATCGGACGGCTTTTATCAGAGAGTCCCGCTTTGTTCCGTTTAATCGCACGTGCTACGGCATGCGTTGCTTTCTCTTGACCTACGACATCACGATTGAGTTCATCTTCGATATGGAGAATCTTCTCCTTTTCACCTTGGAGCATCTTGTTGACGGGAATTTTTGTCCAACGGCTGACGATGCCTGCAATCGACGCTTCATCCACACTGTTTTTGAGCAATGTTCCTTGCGCCTGCATCACTTTCCATTTTTCTTGAAGCTCTTTTTCGTCATTAAGCAATTTAGGAATTTGTCCATGAGTAATCTCAGCAACTTTACTAAAATCCCCACTTTGTTGTGCATTATCCGCTTCACGGCGTTTGGATTCGATTTCTCGCTTGATCTTCGATACTCGATCAAACTCTCCTTTTTCATGGGCAAACTGGGCTTCAAGACTTCGGCGTTCTTCACTCACATCGGCAAGCTCTCGCACAATCTCTTCGAGACGTTTGGTATTAGCAACACTCTCTTCCATCTTAAGTGCTTCATTCTCGACTTGTAACTGTGTCATACGACGCTTGACACTTGCCAAAGCATTCGGCTCAGATTCAATCTGCATACGCAATTCCGCTGCGGCTTCATCAATTAGATCAATCGCTTTATCCGGTAAAAATCGGTCATTAATGTATCGATCCGACAGTTTTGCCGCTGCAACCAATGCTGAATCAGCAATAGTAATGCTGTGATGCGCTTCCAAACGCTCTTTGAGACCCCGTAAAATCTGCAACGTCTGATTGACGCTAGGTTCTTCCACATGAACGGGTTGAAAACGGCGTTGAAGCGCAGCATCTTTTTCAAAATATTTACGATACTCTTTGAGTGTTGTCGCCCCTATCGTATGAAGCTCTCCACGCGCAAGTGCGGGCTTGAGGATATTGGCGGCATCCATCGATCCCTCAGCTGCCCCTGCCCCTACAATCGTGTGAATTTCATCGATAAAGAGAATAACATTAGCACTCTTTTTTACTTCATCGATTACTGCTTTAAGACGATCCTCGAACTCACCGCGATATTTTGCCCCTGCGATAAGCGCACTCATGTCCAATGCGACCACTCTCTTATTCTGCAAACTAAGCGGGACATCTTTGGAAATAATCCGTTGCGCCAGCCCCTCTACCAAAGCAGTCTTACCCACTCCCGGTTCACCCAAAAGAATCGGATTATTTTTCGTACTGCGTATGAGGATTTGCATCATACGGCTAATTTCTTCATCTCGACCGATAACCGGAGAGAGTTTCCCCTCGACCGCAAGTTTAGTTAAATCGATTCCGTATTTAGCAAGAGATTCAAGATTATCATCTGCACTTTGAGACTCTATTTTTTGTCCTGCACGCATGGCTTCAAGAGTTTTACGTAACTCAAATACATCAACATATTTTCCTAAAATATCTTTAAATGGAGGATGACTAAGATTTCCTGCTAAAAAAGTGTCAATAGCAATAAACGCATCTCCATTTACTGCCATCTCTGCAGTAGCGCGCTCTAATGCGTGTGCGAAATTTCGTGATAGACGAATACTCTCTTTCGTTACACTCGAAACACTGGGGAGTTTACTCGCAACACTTTTTACATCCAATTCGATGGCCGTTTTATCTACACTCATTTTCATCAATGCTTGATTAAGCGGTGAGTTGCTATTGGCAAGCAATGCCCATAAAAAATGGATTGGCTCTGCTTCACTGTTTCTGTTGAGTAACGCTAAAGAGATAGATGAATCAATCATCTCGGTCATTTGGTGGGTTAGTTTTTCAAATATATTGTTCATCATTATTTCCTTATTGCTGAGTTACAAGAATTATAATACTTTGAGTCACTTATTGTCAAGTCTTTTGAGTAAAATTATTTAGATTAAAAAAGCCGACACAATTCCTATCGCGCCTCCAAACACTCCACCCCACACAACAAGCCATCCCAAATGCTCTTTCATAAGTCCATAAAGCATCTCTTTGACCATTATCGGGGTGAGTTCTGCCAAACGGATTTCAACAATCCCCCCAATCGTCTGCGTCAAATGTCCAGCACCTTGATGCAAGTGGTTATTTAACGCATTGATAAAGGATTCACTCTGAGAAATTTCGATTGTTGAAAGTTTGATTTTTTCCAAAAATGGCTCTTTGAGTTTTCCAATAACCGCCTCTCCCCCAAACATACCTAACATTCCACCCAAACTTGACTCCATTACACTCTTGACCAGTGCATTATACGCAGGGGTAAAATCCGTTACTTCAATAATCGGGGCTAAATCAATCGTACGCTCTTGAGATGCAACAAATGATTCAATTTTCTCAGGGGTAAAAAACTGCTCCATAATAAGTGTTTTCAATGCTTCTCGAATCGACTCAAAACGATCCAAAATAATCCCTGAGCCATATAAAAACGGCACTTTTTCAAACAGCATGTGAATGGCAAGCTGATTGGTCACTGCACCGGAGAGGGCAAATAGCCCTGCACTGCGCAACATATCCGAGCCAATTCCACTAAAAGCATACGAACCCCCCACTAATCCTAACGAAATTGCGTTTGTCATCCAACCTTTGTCCATAAAAATATCTCCTGTTGTTAATGGGAGTATTATACAAAGAAGTCAATAACGTGAAGTATTGTGATAAGGATTGAATGGGAAAAATAATGAAAGAAAAGCTTTTTAGTGTGGATAACCACTAGATGTCCGCGTAGGACAGTGCTTTACGAGGAAAAGCTTGAAACCTCTTATTATAGCCCCTGATCTCACTCGGTATTGCTATACAGTGATTGTACGCTACAATAACTTAACTTTGACTAAGATGGTGATTTTATGTGTGAGCGAATTTTAGGGATAGATTTAGGAATTGCCTCTTTGGGGTGGTCAGTCGTTCAATACGATAAAGATAATGATGAGAACAATAAAATAATTGATTGCGGTGTTCGACTTTTTACTGCCGCTGAAACCCCAAAAGATCAAAAAAGTCTCAACGAAGCCCGTCGTAATGCACGAGGTATTCGTCGTGTTATCAAACGACGACGACAACGGATGGATGCGATTAAAAAACTTTGTATTTCCAATGGGTTACTTGATAAAAATGATTTGAGTATAAAGGATGGGATTTTTAACAGTGATGCTAACCGTACCGATGTATGGATGCTACGGCATGATGCGTTTTATCGTATCTTGAGCAGTAGTGAACTTGCTCGCGTACTTATTCACATTGCTAAACATAGAGGATATGATTTCCAGACCGAAGAAGGAGATGCAGGAAAAGTAAAAGGTGCGGGTGAAGAGTTAAAGAAAAAATTTGCCGAAGCAGGATGCAGAAGTGTAGGCGAGTATTTATGGCTTTATCCTCATATCAACGATGAACGTACCATTAGACGTAATAAAAAAGATGATTATACGATTAGTATCCACAGAGATTTACTTAAAACTGAAATAGACGAAATTTTTGCCACACAAACCAAACTTGGCAATACTTTAGCCACAGATACACTAAAAGAGGCATATAAAACTATTGCTTTTTTAGTCCGACCGATGCAAAGCATCAAAAAGATGGTTGGCACTTGTACCTATTTTCCGAATGAAAAACGTGCTCCAAAATCTGCGCCTACTACCGAACGCTCTGTGGCTGTAC
>Ga0007792_10000771_pt1 | contig 11634 bp, 28 predicted proteins | sample CryBogmetaGMA6M_FD_60371 | JGI IMG/M metagenome (GOLD analysis project Ga0007792, IMG submission 60371) | Freshwater microbial communities from Crystal Bog, Wisconsin, USA - MA6M | ecosystem: Environmental > Aquatic > Freshwater > Lake | place: Crystal Bog, Wisconsin, USA | collected 2009-07-06
CTATGCCTATGGAATCAGGCAGCAGTATGGAAACAAGTTGCCACATTCGACTGAGGAGTGGTTGGCGGAGATTTTCGTTGGGATGTTCATTATTGCCGGTATGGTGATGATTGCCACAGGGCGGTATCTCAAGGGGAAGTCATGAATATCGACATTCTGAATGCGGTCAACGATTTGGTATCCGATTACGTTTATTACGACCGGAAGGGTGACGAGGATTTGCCTATGGGTGCGATCCAGGAAGCCATCAAGAAGGGCGAGATAACGGAAGAGGACATCGTGAATCGGTTCAAGGAGCAGTTGCACAAGAAGTTGGGGATTGCAATGGACGGATCACATAACAAGCAGCCAGTTATTTTCAGGGTACATACGGGGACTGGGCAGGTGTTTGCCCTTTTGCCGGGGGACAGTATCGAAGCGAATGGAAGTTGTTTGGCATTTCAAACGGTGATCCGAAAGGAGACTCAGGGCAGAATGGAGAATTATCGTAAGGTGATTGCTCGTTCTCGTCCTGCGACTCCCAATGAAGCTCATGATTTGCTCAAAGAGGTTCGGACGATTTGTGAGCAGCAGGGATTAACGGTGGAAGTCAAACAAAAGTGGAATGCTCGTAAGAAACGGAAGCCAGAGAGGGTATAATGGATAAGCATCTGGAATGCTATTACGAGTGCAAGCCATCGAAGGATGTTCGGTGGGTTCAGATGCGTATTCTAGGCACTCTTTGCAACTTTGAGCGTATTGCAGTGCCTCTTTGCAGGGCTTGTCGCAAGCGTTTGGTGGGGGATTGGCGGAATTGGAAGGGCTAAAGCCATGATGTTGAAGGACTCACAGGGACGTACAGTCCTAGTCGAAGACCCCAGAGAAAGTTTGAAGACCATAACTTTCTGGGCAAGAGAAGGTCTTTCGATGGTGCCTGTTGATGAGGCAATCATCAGCAAGGGCAAGGACTTGTTCTTGAATAAGGAGCAGATCGAAGCCATTTTGAAGGAGAAGGGATTCGAGGGGTTGCCGTTTACGATTGATTTCAAGTCCTATGTTCCTTTGCAGGTGGAAAGAAGTGCGGAATGGGCCGATAGGTCTTGGTCTTACATGTTGAGTGACAATCGAAAGCAGAACTACACGATCAATGGCCATGGGGTCAAAAAAGAGGAGTATGACCGATTGGGTGAGGTTTTGTGTGAGTGCAACTCGTATGACTTCCTTTTTAATCGGTCCATTGGTGCCAAGAAGAGCTTCTCATTGAAGGCTTTGACGGTATTGGAGATGATCGGAGAAGGCAAGATTGTGACTCCGGAATCTCTGATGGATGGTTGTGCTAAGGGAGAAGATAGGCCAAGGCTTCTGGTCGGCGATTCTGTCAAGGTTAAGAGTAGGGGCCAGGAGGTATTGGGGGTCGTCAAGGCGATGTCCTCCAAGGTCACTGTGTTGCTTCAGGACGGCACCAAATCATCTTGTTGTTATGACAGCGTGGTGCGGACGGAGGAGTCTGGTCACAGCAATGCGTTGGCATCTCAGGTAGACTTAACGATCCAGGAGAGTTTCAAGCACACGTTGAAGTCATGTGATGGACGAATCTTTCGGACCAAGTTGGAGAAGGCGGACTTTGTATTCCCGGCTTTTCCGGATAAGGATCGGTGGGGAAGGCCGGAGACTCAGCACAAGAGTGAGAACGTGCCGACTTGCACTTGTCTGGTTTGTGGCTGGCGGATGGCGAATCCGAACGACAATGACGAGTTTCAATGTTGTTATTGTCGGATTAGTGGCATTGTAATTGATCAGACTGAGGATGAGGTTTCGCTTCTGATGATGCGGATGCCTGGGAAGAACAGTTTCAACATCAAGGAGGCCAGGTGTTGCAACAATTGTGGGTTGTTTGCGTTCGAGTATGGTCGGCAGGGGAAGAGGTCAACTGGGTATTGCAAGCAGGCGAATTGTTGTTTACAGGCTCACAATGTGTGTGATTTGTGGTATCCGCGTGATCCAGGCACATACGAGAGCAACATGAAGCAGAACATCACGAATCTGCATTTCGGGGTGACGGATGGTCGGAACACGAGCAGGAACGACATTAAGGACACGGTTTACACGGAAGAGGATCACAAGACGGAGATGATTCGGGCAGATCGTGCGAAGGTAGCTTATGCGAATGCCTTCAGGAAGTTCCAGATGGACTTGAAGGAGTTGGCAGGGAAGAAGGGGTTGGTAGATGAGATGACGCCGGAGATGACGGCAGAATGGGTGAAGGTGTTAGATGACCCTTGTTGATAGACGACCTGTGATGCTTTCGGAGTTGGAGATGGTGACTCTTATCAAGGAGTCACGCAGGGACAATCAACTTGAGGTGGCTTTCGGTGGAAAGTTGTTGTCTGTGCCAGGGAATGCTTGGGCATTCAAGCGGGTGGAAGAGATGCGTGGGATCAATTTGGAGGAGGTTGGATATGAGCGAGTCTGAGATGGAAGCGAAGAAAATCGATGCGGATGACCCAAGGGTGATGCAGCGTGTTCGTCAGATCATGGACCTTCTGAAAGGACTCAGGGAGTTCGGATTCGTCGTCAAAATCAGCAATGGGAAGAAAGGTTACAAGATTGACATCAAGTCGATCTAGGGAGAACCAGGATGAAGAAGACATTGAAAATGAACATCAACACCACTTGTCGGGTCAAGCTCAATGAGCACGGAATTGCGATGCTTCAGAAGAAGGCACCTTACAAGTTCACCATCTCAGGTTGGCGTGGAGATACCAAGGAGTTGACCACGGAACTGTGGGATTTGATGGCTCTCTTTGGTGAGTGCATGCGAATGGGGAGTAACAAGTTGCCATTCGCGGACAATAACATTGAGATCATGGAGAAACTATGAACACGGCAGACCAGGAGAAGGAAAAGCAGGGAAGAAGGATGGCAATAGATTTTGGATTTAGATGCTTGCCCTATATTGGAGAATCAGTGTGGATTACTCTAAATGGTCCCAAAACGTCAGTAGAATTTTATGATTATGTCATTCGTCTCGCAGAAGAAGCCAAGAGGGAAGTTGAAGCAATCGAGGTGGCAACAGGCTCTCTATCTCACGGATAGGAAAAGAAAGTCCCTGATTCGGGGACCAGAACGGTAATGTAGGGGTATGAGCACTCAAAGTATGGCAATGAAGGTGTTGAACTGTCAGCAGGCTATTCAGAATCTGATTGCGGCGATGGAGAGAGCCATTCGGATCGAGACGGCACACTTGGAAGACTGCAAGATCGCTGGGATTGGCAAGGGCCAGGCGGAGTTCGATGCAGCAGAGGATAATCTGACGGAGTATCAAATGGCAGTGGAAGAGGCCAAGAAGGTGATGGCGTCGTGATTGACGATTTGACACTAGCAGAGCAGAAGGCGATTCAGGCATTGAAGCGTCTGGCGAAGAAGTGGCCCAAATCTTTATGGCTGTTTTCGGCAAGCGGAACGCTTAATGTAATGCGTTCAGGGCCGAAAGGTGAGCAGGTACATACGAGTGGACATGGTGGCATCGATCCGGATTACAGTGTCACGACGGTGAACATACCGAATGACGGGGGAGACTGGTGATGATTACGGGCAAGGATTTAATGGATTATGGTAAGTGTCCTCGGTGCAATCGGAAGGTGTTGGCGGACAGCAATGGTGATTACTTTTCAGTGGGAGAAACCGAATGAAGAAGACAGTGAGGACATTTGCTAGTTTGGCATGGACGGTTGGGGATGTGCGTAGCGTTTCAGGTCGTGCCAAGAAGATGACGATCAAGCAGGCAGAGGAGTTTTTGGAGAGGAATGAGACTCGTCTTAGGGATCGGATGACAGAGGTTGGTTTCGAGGTAATCGGGCATCTTTTGGATGAAGAAGGATGAATGCAAAGTGGGTCATTGAATCGGATGCCAATGGTGCGATTTTGATCGTGACCAGGATATGTGGTCATACCGAGCGTTTGGCTTATGAGGATGTGAGGACTGCGGTTTGCAATGCTGATAGTAAGGCGAATGAGAAGTGTGTGGAGTGCTATCACAAAGAGCAGCAGGCACAAATGGGCGTATGGATGACAAGTTGAGGTGTATAATGCCAAGAGACGGAGAAAAGGATTCAGCGGGTAAGACTTATTATTCTGCACCACCTGGGACCGGAAATCAGGACACGAGTGGTGCGGTCAATGGTGTTTGGCTTGATCCTGATGAGGATGCGGATTGGGTATGGACACACGGACCGAATGGTTCGTATGTGAGCGGATACAACATCAGGACAAAGATTCCACATCAGTATCGGGATGTTTCATCGGAAGGAAGAGCATGAGTACGAAAGTTTACGAGGCGTATCGGTTTCATAGGAGCAAGCTGGAAGCATTCATTCGGATGTTCAACATCATTTGCGTGGAAAAGGTCATAGAGGCAGCCACCTCAGCAGTCTTGACGGATAAGGCTCTCAGGGAAACCAGGAAGCGGTTGTTCGGTAAGCGTTGGCTTTCCAAGAGGATCAACTACGAGTACACAGGTTCGGACATCAGTTTGGTTTGGGCATTGGCCACTGCCATGCAGATGTCCAAGACTTGCAGGAACGATGCTTTCAATTTTGACTGTTCGTTCAATGTGTGGGTGAAGGGAAGTTGTTGCTACGTGATTCCATACATCGCCAATCACATCAAGCTATCCAAGGAGTTGCCGAAATGGTGTAAGGATTATTCCTACTGGGACAACTCCGATCAGCCGGAGGGCATTTCCAACAGGGAGTGGAAGAATCGTGAGATTCTATGGGGCGAATTCACTGATAATTGGGACAAGTCCAGGTTGACGCATGTCACATTTGAGTTGAAGACTCCGTATCAGACTGGGTTGCAGACACTTCTGAAGACGATGAGTGATGACGAGAAGTGGCGTGACCGTATTTATGTGGCATCGTGTTCCCTATTCAGCCAGATGGAAGAGGAGCGGGAAGCCAAGATGGATAAGAGGACTCTCACGGCACCATGACCCCAGGCGGTACAAAGATTACGGTATTGACTTTTTTGAAGGACGAGGAGCATATTCTACCGTTCTTCTTGAGGCACTACGATTTTGCGGACAGGATCATTGCGTTCGACAATGGCAGCAGGGATCGAAGCAGGGACATTTTGAGTGCCGATCCCAGGGTTGAGATTAGGGATTGGGATAGTGGGGGAGAGTTACGAGACGATCAGTTAGTTCAGATGAAGAATGAGGAGTATCGAAAGACGGGAGAGGGATGGAATTTCATTGTGGATGCTGATGAGTTCGTATACCACAATGACATTTTGAGATTTTTGGACTGGTGTGACAGTATGAGGGTCACGATACCAATGACGGAAGGATTTGACATGGTATCGCAGAACGTGCCTGCGGACGATGGGAAATCTAAATTAGTTGATTTGGTAAAGGATGGACGGAAAAACGAACTGTATAATAAGGTGTGTGTGGTTAGGCATACTTGCCTTATCAACTACTTGCCAGGTGCTCATTGTCCAAAGGATATCGGTGGATGGGCGATGTCAACGGATCAGTTTTATTTGAAGTTGCTTCATTACAGATATCTTTCAAAGGATTTGGTTCAGGAAAAAGCGATCAGGATCAAGCTGTCGGAGTATAATAGGAGGACTCAGACTGCATTGCAGCAGGCTAATCCTCATGCGATGGCGGCAAGGTGGGAAGAGGCGTGGAGAGGTAAAACAAGGGTTCTGCCCTAATTGGAAAGAAGGAGTATCATGGCTGAGAAAGAGTGTCATAGCATTCGGGAAGTAAAGCGGTATATGGATGCGGCGGGTCACGAGATTCTGGAGTTCGTCCAGGTCTACGGTAAGAATCCGGAACCTCCCATTGTAAAGGGTGGTGCGATTCTTCGGGTGCAGCAGGTGTCTTCAAACGGGCAAAAGCTGCCTCCTCAGAATATTCGTCTGGAGTGGGCATATCCGGAAGGCACGAGCGTCAAGAAGGCATTCGAGACTTTTGAAGATGCCGTCAAGGTCGAGATTGAGAAGTGGCAGAAGGAACAACAGGAACAGGCAAAGGCGGCTCAGGTTGTTGGGGCCAGGTCGATGCCTCCGCTTCTGGGAGCGGATGGAAAGGCGGTGAAGCTGTGAAGAAGGAATGTAAGAAAGAGTGCAAGCCGTGCAAGTGTAAGGGCAATGAGCCGATCAAGGTGCAATTGCCACTTGGCATTGATATGCCCGAGATTCCATCTCGCGTGGAGATTGGAGAGCATCAGGGGAGGATCGAGGTTGTTTTCCAGTATCGGGGACAGCGTATCCGATTGCTCGGAGACAAGGACGGGATTCATGTCGGTTCACTTTGGAATGATGTGACTCCTGAGCCAAAAACTACCCCTGTTCCCGTCAAGGCAAAGGCCAAGAGGGTTCTGTAGACATGGCTAGGAAGAAGCAAGCCATTAAGGTGCCGGTGGATCACTGGTGTGTCTGTTCTGAGTGGAAGATGCACCAGTGGTCCCTTGCCAATCATGATCTGATGAATTTCTGCGTGTTCTGTGGGAAGAAATTAGAGAAGGAGAAGAAGGTATGATGCGTCGATTTGAGATGTTGAAGGGCATGCACATGGGTCCAATGAAGATGTGCATCAATACCGGCGATGTGCTTACTTGGGATGTGTCTACCAAGACACTCATTCTCAATGGCAAGCAGTTGGAACAAGCCAAGGGAATGGACTTCGAGGAGGTCATTGACATCTTGGATCGTCAGATTCTCAAAGACCCGCAGAATCCTTGGGCCAAGGAGCTGACGGCCGTAGGTGCCAACAAGTTGAACCTGGAGGTCAACACTGGCAGTCAGGTTGTTTTGCCTATCCTTGGATGTCTGCAAGCCGCAGAGGAGTTCCTGGGCAAGCACAAGGGCTGGGAGAGCATCAAGCGGCAGGTGGTCTGGACGCCAACCAACGAGGAGCAATATCAGTTCTTACAGAGGTTCCTGGAGGCCAAGTCGGTTGTTGATTCTTTGGGAGACAACCTGAGACGGAAGGCCGATCTGAGTTCGGAAGTCATCAATGCTTGGCTCAAGGAGAATGGGTTCGACATCACGTTGAAACCGAACACGGGCAACAGCTTCTGTGTTGCCAGCATTCTGGATGTCCTTGTGGAGTGGGTCAAGGCAGGAGATGTGACCTCGATTTACAATGATAAGGGGACATTCCCGGCGGTGAAGCTAAAGGCTGGTGATGAGGATGTTGTTCGGTTCATGGACAAGGACATTCATCAGTTTCCGATTGCCGGGATCAACACGAAGTCTGGTGATCGTGTTCGTATGACCGTGCTGGACTTCATGGACAAGGGAACTTTCTCCATCTCGGACAAGGTGGAGCAGTTGCGGAAGGCGACGGTTGGCAAGAACATGGGGTCTTGTGATGGCGTGATCTTCCCGATGATCGATTATGACCGGATGGTTGACATCAACTGGATTCAGGGAATGTCTACTGGTCCAAACAAGGATGACTTCTACATTGCAGAGGCATTGCAACAGACGAAGTTCAGGATGAACGAGAAGGGTGCGAGAGCACAGAGTGCCGTGGCGATGACGCTTCGTTGCAAGTGTGCGGCTCCGAAGGACAACTGGATCAGGATTGATCGTCCGTTCATTCTGTGGATTGAGCGTCCGAGGATCAGTGTCCCGTTGTTCATCGGAGTGTTTGCCGAGGATGTGTGGAAGAAGCCGGCTGATTTGAAATAGGGAGATGGTATCATGGTGGTTTATGTATGGTCTGGATGTAGTTTCCTGGTTGGCGTTCTCATTGGTCTTGCCGTTCTATGGAGGATGAGAAAGATCGATAGTCTTGTTTTTGACAACATGTGCAGGAAACTGATGCGTTCTTTCATGTATGAGGGAAGCCTGCCAGAATTGGAGGTCAGGAAGCTCATTCAGAAAGCACTCGATGACATGAAGATCGAACTGACAGAGGAGGATAAGCCTCGTCGGCGTTGGATTATGCCGGATGAAAAGGCTGAGGAGATGTTCGCACTTTACACTAAGTGGGACACAGAGGATGATCGTGCGGCCAGGTACAGGTTTTGGAAGATGGTGCAAGATCAGTTTCCTGAAACCAAAGGCGTAACGGCACATTTCGATGATGATGTTGCTACGGAAATCGTCATCTGGGAAGGAAAGCATGAATGAAGGCGACCATATACACAGAAGACGGAAAGGTTTGTCGTGAGGTTGAATGCGACAAGATGGAGCCGTATGGTCAGGCGTTGATGAGTTTGAAGGGTGCAGGCATACGCACGAATCATCCAATAGTGGTTAGCGGCAAGTGTGAAGAGTGGGATCACATGCTGCGTAAGCCCCAGGAGTTGTTCGATGTGACTTTGACGATGGGAGAGACATTCAGGAAGTGGGACGGAGCGAGGAACTTGTTAGTTCAAGGAAATTCTCGATGGTTCGCTTTCTGGCACAAGGGTGAATGGCATAACGTCGTAGGTCAAGTGCTCATTGAGAATATGAGGAACGCATGAAGAAGGAATCAAATGTTCCCGAAACCATCAGTCAGAATCATATCGGGTGTAAGGTATTGTGGAGACTCCCGAACAATGCCATAGCCAAGGAAGGCATCATTGACGAGTTGTCTCTTGAAGGAGAGTACATCCACATCGGAAAAAATTGGGTTCCGAATGATGGCAGCAGCATCTTGGCAATGCTTTCGGGATCACAGAAGCGTCGGGAGGCAATCAAGTGAATAAGCTTAAAAGATGGTGGGACGATTTTCTGGCATTTCTGGTGATTTTGGGAGTATCATTGTTGGTTGCTTCTTGTATCGGGGGATGTGTCTTTCTCAAATGGTCGGCTTATCATCAGAGATTTCCACAGGCATCATTCTGGACGATGTTTTTCAAGTAGGTATTTATGAATGTGATTGAATGCGATCCGAAGGCCAAGCCCAATGGAGAGGCTTACAAGCATTGCATAGCTTGGCATAATATCGCGGGACACAATTATGCTTGCATGGACATGTGTTCTAAGGCACAGAGGTTGGCATGTGAGACTACTCAGAGGGATGACAAAATCAAGGCGGGTAAATGAAGCCATCGGAACTGATTCGCAAGGGTCCGCAGACGCCTGATGATCTGATTGGGAAGGCTCGTTCGGTTGCCAGGGTCTATCATGCCAGGGCCAAGAGCGGGGAAACTGATTCCATCAAGTTGCTCTGTTATGGACCACCTGGTGTCGGTAAGTCGGCTACTTGTCGCATTATAGCCAACACTTTAGCCATTCATCCGTCTTCCATTAGTCATTTGTCGGCATCCCAGTTGACGGTGGATCAGGTCAGAGGGTGGATGCACGAGTTCGGGTATCATCACGATCAGTGGCGGGTATTTTGGATTGAGGAAGTGGATGCGGTGAATCCGACAGTGGAGGTGTTACTGTTGCAGTTCATTGATGAGATGCCGGACAAGCATGCCATTTTGGTGACGAGCAACGAGAAGATGTCTGGGATTGAGGATCGGTTTCAGAGTCGGATGCAGTCTTTCAGATTCGATCATCCGGAAGTTGAGGATGTGGAGAAGTTTTTGACGGAGAGATGGCCGGAACTGGGTATAATAGCCAGAGAGATTGCAGAGGCGAACAACGGGGATGTACGAGCTTCCTTAAACGATGTGCAAGGAGAGCTAGACCTAAGAAAGTATGGAGTGAAGTCATGAAGGTCAAGGTTGGGAATCGGATTTACGATGGGGAGCACGAGCCAGTGATGGCCATTTTTTCAGAACAGGACAAGAAGAATCTGAAAATATTGAAGAATCGTTGTGTTCGGTATTGCAGTGCTCCAGATTCTATGTCAGATGAAGAGATCGAAAAGTGGATGAACGAAGGAGAAAAGGCATGAGTGAGGAAGTGATGAAGAGAAGCAAGAAGTCTCCGTGTTTTACACTGGAGCGTATTGTTGATGTTAGCGACTTGAGCAAGGAGCTGGCAGATTCGATGCCGGAGAAGTTCGTCATTTTGGAGGTGGAAAACGGGTTCATCAGTCCCGAAAAGGCGTTGGAGTACGCAGGTGAGAAGAAGATCAAGGGAACACTTCGGGTAGTTCGGGTGGCATCAGGACTATTTGAAGGAGAGGTCGTGAATCCGGAACCGGTCTACTCATTGAAGAAGTTGGCACCTGAGCCGGAGAAGAAGGCCGGCAAGAAGCCTCGGAAGCAGAGAGTTTCAAAGGCAAACGACTCTTATCCCGTGGCACCTCCTGTGGACAACGCCCATGTCGCCCCAGGATGTGAGCAATTCAGCACGGACAAGGCTCAGACAAAGGTGTTGTCACGAGTTCTTGTGGCCAGCGAAGAGGTTCCGAAAGAAGGAGTTTATCAGGATGCGATTCCGCCTGATGATGAAGGAATGAATCCGGAAGGTGTAGAATGAGTCACAACTGGTCGAATTCGTGGCCCGGCAATGTATGTCTTCGATGTGGATCGGAGCAAGTGCTTGAATTGGCACTAGGAGAGGGATGGCTGGCTTTTGACGAGAACAACGTCGAGCAGTGGAAGTCGCCGGATCACAAGGCTTTGGTGGACCTTTGTGACAACTTCTGCCATGCCGACATGACAGTGTGGGAGAATTCCAAGTATCGGTCAGAGATCAAGGCTTTGTGTGCCAAGATCGGATATCCTGCCAAGAAGGTAGCCAATGGCACACAATTGGGATAGCAACTGGCCTACTTCCTGTACCAGGTGTGGGGCAGGGAAGGTCATGGAGAGGGCCATTGCGGAGGGCTGGGTGAAGCCTCCGCCGGAGGAAGAGGGTGGACCTGATGTGTGGAAGTCGAGTGGACATCGGGAGTTGGTGTCTCTGTGCGACGATCAATGCTATGCCGACATGGGATTTGATGCAGTGAACAGGCATAAGGAGGCTATTTTAGCCTTGTGTGAGAAGATCGGGTGGGTGCCAAGTGTTAAACAAGGACCTGTGCATAAAGTGTCACGATCAGAGCAGGAAGTTGCCTTGGAGTCGGCAGCCAAAGAAGATTAGGAATTGGGATAGGGGTCGGGTGGCATGTATTGCCTTGTTTGGCAAGCACGGGGCAGGGGTTCATTATCACAAGATCACTAATCCTCCCCCGGAAGGGTGTTTCTATCACTTGGAGCAGCTTTTGATGTTTGAGGAGTCAAAATGAACCAATTCGTCGGTCAGATCGGGGCCAGAGAGGTATTCAGTGTGACAGTCGAGTCTGTTGTGTCTCGGAATACTGATTTCGGGCCGATTTACGATCACACGATGCGGACGAAGGATGGGGACCTCATCTTCTGGTCTGCCAGCAGCAACGCCAGGAGGCTTGAGCAGGGCGTCAGTTACGATATCAAGGCAACGATCAAGGATCATCTTCTAAATGACCAGATGGGGCGGCAGACCATCGTCTTGAGGGTCGAGGAGACGGTCATTCCGGCAAGAGTCCCAAGATCGTGTATTGGGATGGCTCGGAAGGGTTCGAGCAGGCCAAATCCAAGGCGGTAAAATTTCTTCCCTGATTTTCGCACCCGGACGGTAATGTAAGGGTGTAAAGGAGATCAGGCAATGTTCGGATTTGGCGAAAAAGCACCTCCCAAGAAACCCGCTTACGGGTTCTATTCCAAGATTGCGGCCGAGTTGTATGGCACGTTTGTCTACAAGACTCCGGCTGGCAAGGAAGTGGAG
>Ga0007792_10000773_pt1 | contig 11623 bp, 4 predicted proteins | sample CryBogmetaGMA6M_FD_60371 | JGI IMG/M metagenome (GOLD analysis project Ga0007792, IMG submission 60371) | Freshwater microbial communities from Crystal Bog, Wisconsin, USA - MA6M | ecosystem: Environmental > Aquatic > Freshwater > Lake | place: Crystal Bog, Wisconsin, USA | collected 2009-07-06
GTGCAGATTCCGGGAGCGCCATGTTTGTTCTGGGTATTTGCCCAAACCACACCAGTTGATTTTTTACCCAATTTCCCAAGTGTACTTGATTCCGGAAAGCGATAATCATACGAACTAACCCAGGTCAGAAACTGATTCGATACGTTTTCGGCAATTTTCAACCATTGCTGATCTTTCGTCTGCTCGTATAAAACCGTGTAGGCTTCGAGCAGCGCATAAGTCGATTCACTGTCGAAGTTCTGCATGGCATCGCCCGGTCCGCCATAAAGCAAACCTTTGACGATGTATTTTTCATTATAGTCTTCTGCAATCTCGCTGGCGATTTTCAGGTATTCCGGTTCTTTGAAATATTCGGCTGCCAAAGCGAGCGTTCCGGGCATAATTCCTGCACTGGTTGAGCCGCCAACAACAAGCTCACCACTTGCGTTATTCACATAATTGCCCAGCTGGCCATGGGTTTTCCAGGTTTTTACGAACGCATCGGTAACCCTTCGGGCACCTTTTTCCCATTCAGGCTTTACTGGCATCCCCAATTGCCTGAAAGCGGCAAACTGTTTCAGGATATAATACAATCCGTCGGCGCTCTTCCGCACCAGATGCCAGTCTTTCATCAACGGGCTCGCCTGAAAGATTCCAAACCATTCGGTTCCCTTCTGCCCACTGTCCCAGAAATATCCTGAAGGAGCAATTCCATTGGCAAACAACCAATCGAAATTTCGGATCACATTATTCCTGCTGGTTTCCGAACCATCGACCAAAAGCGGAAAGGTGGAAATCATACCACCGGTCCAGCCAATCTGCCAGTCCTGATAATAGTTTTCTCTCAATCCAACCGAATAGTAGCCAAATTTCGGCTCAAAATTCTCGCGGTTAAATTTGTCTTTCTGAATCGAAAAAGCCGCTGAGAATGGAATGGCATTTACCGCATTCCCTTTCGGGATCAGACTGTTCCGGATGGTTGCAAAATAGTCGTATAAACTTTGAACATCAGGTGACGGAAAGAAAAATAACTGTGCTTTGAGTATAATTGAATCACCAGCTTTGAAATTGGTTGGTTTATCTTTGGTTGGAGCCTGCATATCGGCAATAAAGTATTGATGAAGTTCCCGGACGACCGGTGCCGTCAGTGAAATGCGTGCCTCGCTGCGGTCATCGCTTTCCTGAATGTCAATTCCGGAATCTCCAAGACGAGTTTCCTGATTGGTGAGCAGCCAGAAGCCCTGCTTTGCAGCAGGATCGTGAAAGCCGATGGACGGAGTCGACATGTCGCCGGTACGTTGCTGAATACGCGAAGGACCTGCACCGATGTTTAAACGAGGTACATCCGAAATAAGCTGGGGTTTGTCAATTCCAATATCATTTGCATCGAACCAGAAAGGACAATAATGGTGGCGCTGAGATTTTTCGCGGTTTCCATTATAGACCGCTGCTGGCATCAACACATAATTCTTTGTCGACCAGTTGGTAAAGTCAAGGTTCAGCGAAACGGAACTTGCCGGTGAATTTCCGGAGACACAGGTAAATGTTAAACCGACATCATAACTGCCGGAATGCAGAGCATTGGCCTGAATAACTGTTGTGACAGTCCACTTCGAATCTCCAAAAGTCACCGAAGTATTTTCATCATTCAATGGAATTTCAAGCCGGTTGACAACTGCATTCGAATGACTCGTGTCGTATTTGGTCAGGCTTGCAGAAAGGCTCAGTTGATGTTTTGTAAAAGCAAAAATGGCATCCTGATTCAATTGTGCCATGCTGAACTGGCAAAATAACAAAACGCCCAAAAAGGAAACGGCAAGGTTTTTCCCAAGTTTTGAATAATCTATTTTTTTCATGTTTCGTTGGTTCTGTTATTTTTCAATAGTACTCATCGATGGCGGAAATGCCGACGGTTCTGTTCCCCTTTTGTAATTTGGCGAATCGCTCATTTCAAATACCAGTGTAGAATTCCGGCCAAAAATCTGGTAATGTTCCAGCCAGTTGGCATCCGTTTCTTTTCCGTTTAGGATGACTTTGTTAATGTAGATATTTTTTTCGGAAAGATTTTTCGCAACAATCTGCAAGCTATACTTTTTATCTCCGGAAGTCGTATTTACCGTCATTTTTGGGAAAAACGGAGCTCCAAGCGCATAAACTCCGGTTCCGTGGGTGACCGGATAAAAGCCCATCGCACCAAAAACGTACCAGGCCGACATTTGGCCGGTGTCGTCGTTACCACAAATTCCTTCAGGAGTGTTATCATACATGGTATTCATGATCTGATTCACCAATTTTTGGGTTTTCCAGGGTTGCCCTAAATAATCGTACAAAAAGGCAACATGGTGACTCGGCTCATTCCCATGCGCGTACTGGCCGATCAATCCTGAAATATCGCCTGAAACATTGCCGCCAATAAGTTGCCGGTCGTTGATGAAAAGCGAATCAAGTCGGGCTGCCAATTGCTTGTGACCACCCATCAGTTTGGATAAACCTTCCACGTCATGAGGAACAAAAAACGTCCATTGCCAGGCGTTTCCTTCGCAATAATCGTCCTTCCGGTGGTTCGAAGCCAATGGATTGAAAGGCGAATGCCAGCTTCCGTCGCTCAGTTTCCCGCGCATAAATCCAACCGAAGGATCGTACAGATTTTTATAGGATGCAGCCCGTTTACTGAAATATTCAAAATCAGATGTTTTCCCCAGCTGTTGGGCCATCTGTGCAATGCACCAGTCGTCGTAGCTGTATTCCAGTGTTTTCGAAACCGACTCCAGTTCCAGGTCTGCCGGAATGAAATGGTATTTTTTGTAGTTTTTTGTTCCGGTAAACTGGCGCATGGTAAATCCGAAAGTATCTTTCTCGGCCGAAGTTTTCATGGCCTCGAAAACTTTCGAAACATCATAATTCCTGATTCCTTTGTAATAGGTGTCGGCAATGACCGGCATGGCATGATACCCAATCATGGTCAGGGTTTCGTTGCCGTAAAGTGTCCAGATTGGCAGCAAACCACATTGTTCGTAATGCGAAAGAAATGTCCGGATGTAATCATTTGCCACTTCCGGACTGAGGATCGTAAGCAGCGGATTTGCCGCACGGAAAGTGTCCCAGATACCGATCACACCGCTGTAATGTTTGTAATTTTCAGCCTGATGAATTTTGTTATCGGCGCCGCGGTAAGTTCCGTCAACGTCCGAACTGCGCATCGGGTACATTAGCGTGTGGAAGAGACTGGTGTAAAATATTTCCTTTTGGCGGGCAGTTCCACCTTCAATTTCGATTTTGCTTAATTCCTGATTCCATGCTGAAGCCGCTTCCTTCCTGATTTCTTCAAAAGTTTTTCCTCCAACTTCGCTTTCCAGATTCTTTCGGGCCTGCGCCGAACTTACCGCAGAAATCCCGACACGGACATATATTTTCTGAGTTTTTCCGGTCAAATAATTCAGGCATAAACGTAAATCGGTGCCTAGGGCTTCCGGTTTATTGGCCGAGATTTTGCCTTTCTCCCAAAGTGATGTTGAAACGAATGGTTTCGAGAATTCGGCATAGAAATAAACCTGCTGATTTTTGGCCCAACCGGTCGAAATGCGGTAACCTTCGATGGTTTTCGAATTTAAAATTTTGATTTGCGACGAAACCACCGTGTCGTAATCATCGGACGCATGGATGGTACACGAGCCGCGATTGGAATGTTTCAGGTCGATGATGATGTGCGCACTGTCTGATTCCGGAAACTGATACTCATGGTAGGCTGCATGAGTGCTGGCGGTTAGCGCAACCCGAATGTTGTAATCGGCCAGCAGAACGGAATAATAGCCCGGTTTGGCGTTTTCGCCTGCATGAGAAAATGCTGAGCGGTAACCTGATTTTGGCAAGTCTTCCTTTCCCGGTTCAAATTTCACTTTGCCAACAGTTGGCTGAAACAAGATATCCTGAAAGTCGCCGCAACCTCCGCCGCTTTTGTGAATGTGGCTGAAACCCATGATGGTCGTCCGGTCGTGGTGGTAACCAACTCCTGAAATATCGGTATCCGGGCCAACCTGAACCATCCCGTATGGAACAGATGCTACCGTTGCAATCTGGCCGTTTCCACCTGTTCCGATAAACGGATTCACCAGTTGAATCAGGTCTTTTGGTTCAACTTTTTGTGCAGAAACACTTGCTATTGAAACTACGATAACAAAAATCAATAAAAATTTTTTCATTTTTCAGCAAAGGATTATTGTTGAAATTAGTTTTTCTCTACAGCGCCACCTTCACCACGATACAACTCCAATGGAGAATCCAGATCAATGGCTATTACGGTTGCATTAATGTCCAGCTGATTTGCAGAAAGATCAATGAGCAATACTGGTGGAATTCCCAACCAGGTAGCACCACCATTCATCTTGTATTTTAATACCTGATTGCTCCCAACAACCCGTATTTGCTTGATTTTATTCTTGATACCTTTCACCACAACTTCCGCTTTGGGGTTGTCGAATTCGAAACAATACAATGTCTTTTTGTCTTTAGATAAGGTCGTTGGACCATAGAAATGACCGTAAGGTAAGCCTCGTCGCGTGGTGTAAATTGCTTCCGCGTGTTTTTTTGTCCAGCGTCCAAGGCCTTTTAAAATCTGGGTTTGCTCCGGAGTGATCGTTCCATCTTCCTTTGGACCAACATCCAAAAGAAGATTTCCACCCTGACCGATACATTCAGTAAAAATTCGGATAATATAGTCCAAGGATTTCTGATTGGTATCGATTGAACGGTAACCCCATGAATCATTGATGGTCATGCAAAGTTCCCAGGGACCTTCGGGGCCGGTAATGGGCAAACCCTGTTCGGGCGTTTTGTAGTCGCCATAGCCTTGCATCCGGGCATTCAGGATTGTTTTTGGATTCCATGACAGCATATTTTGGCGAAGTTCTTTCACTTTCCATTGTTTGGCTGTACGGCTCCAATCGGCATCAAACCACCATAAATCGGGGTTAACGAGATCCTGGACTTCTTTAATCTGGCCGTTTCTGAATTCCAGGTATTTATTCCAACGGACTGTATCTTCAATTCCTGATTTTGGGTAATCCCAGGTATTGTAATTCTTTGGATGCGGATCTTTCCCGTCGAAAACAGTAGCATAATCCGGGGCAGACCAATCAATGTGCGAAAAATACATACCAACTTTTATTCCGGCCTTTCGCATGGCCCGGGCAAATGGTGTTATGAGGTCTTTCTTTGCAGGTGAACCTTTTACGGCGCTCAAATTGTTGAATCTGGTATCCCAAAGGGCAAAACCATCGCAATGTTTTGAGGTTATAACGGCATATTTTGCACCGGCTTCCTGAAACAATTCAGCCCATTGATCCGGGTTGTATTTGCAGGCAGTGAACCCTTTCGCCTGTGCCATGTATTCGTCGTATGGAATTTCATTGTTGTAAATGGGCCAGGATTCAACCGTTCCATTCACATCATAGATCCCATAATGGATGAAAATTCCCAGTTTGGCATCTTCAAACCACTGCATTTTTAATGAATCATACGGCTGAACACTTACCTGTGCATTAGCAAACAGAAATGATGCTAAAATGCAAATTAAAAGCAAAGATTTTCTTTTCATAGTATTGATTGAATTAGAATGATTATTTATCTGTCCGAAATGGCACAACCGGGAATCCTTCCGAATTGTGCAGGTTGCACGCAGGATTGTCTGCCCAGGCATACCGAACGGCCACTGGACTGGCGATCTGGTCACTCCAAACCACCACTTCGCTGCCTTCGATTTTCGAATTTGCCCATACATACTGACGATCGGCGCCACAAATGGCAAAACTTTTTGGTGGATTTTGGTCATCAGTATTCAAACTGCCATTTGCATTCTCAAAACTGATCCGGATTTTATTTCCTTCAATATTCATCGATTTGTAAACCGGATTCTGAAAGGATATATTCTTGCCGTAAACCAGTCCCAATGCTGCATTGGCAAAGCGTTTCCCACAGTCCTGTTTATTCCTGAAATGCACATCACCATCTTCCAGCCCGAGGTCAATGTTGGTTACCATGGCCGTGTTTTGGATTTTCAAACCAGAGGCCTGCGCTTCGCGTATCTGAGCGATTTTGCTTTCCTGAGGTTTGTCGGCACGCAGGTTGTAGTTTGAAAGCTGTGCAAAAATGAACGGCAAATAGCCTTGTCCCCAGCGGGTTCGCCAATCGTTTACCAGCAAAGAAAAATACTGATCGTAACCGGCTGGATTTTTTGTGTTGTTTTCGCCCTGATACCAAAGTATTCCTTTCAACCCAAATGGAATAAGCGGTGCAATTTTGGTGTTGTAAATAAAGGTCGGATAGTTGTAATATTCGATCCATTCCGGTGTTTTGGGTTCAATTTTTTCGTTGTATTTCCATTCGTTGGCGAGCGAAACATGAAAAGATTTATCGGAAGATTCAAGATAAATCAGATCGGACGGACTGTTGAAACCTCCAATTGCCCAGCGTCCAAGCACGCGGAGAGTAATTACATTATCGCCCGGAACCAGCGATTCTGCCGGTATTTTATAGGCCACATTTGAACTGCTACCAAGCTTCTTAATTTCTGTGCCATTGAAAAATGCGATGTTTTCGTTTGACACATCTCCAAGATTCAGGATCAGATCTTTTCCTTTTTCAGTTATTTGAACGTGTTTGCGAAACCAAACGTAACCATAGAAATTCTTAATTCCATAGTCGCTCCATCGGCAGGGAAGGGTCATGGTTTTCCAATTCTGATCGTCATATTTTGGAGTAAAAACTCTTTGCCGGATGCCTTCATTTGAACGGTCGATAATGGAATCACGCAATTTATTGGTTTTCTCAAATTGCTCGTAGCCATTTGAAAAATCGCCGGTTTGAGCGATGATTTTTGGGAGTGTGTCTTTGTAAAAAGGAATGGTTTCCAATGATTCGCGGCTCATCCAAACCTGAATATCGGTTCCTCCCCAGGAAGAATTGATGATGCCGACAGGTACATTGATTTCGCGGTGAATTTGTCGGGCAAAGAAGTAGCCAACTGCCGAAAAATCCTTGACTGAAGCAGGATTGCATTCTGCCCATGTTCCTCCGGGGATATCATCTTGTGGCTTGTTGTTCAGATCGTTGGCAACCGACAGAAACCGAATTTCAGGATAACCGGCATTTTTGATTTCTTCTTCCTTGTTGTTTACGCCCCAACTCAAAGCCATTTGCATATTAGACTGGCCCGAAGCCAGCCACACATCGCCAACCATAACATTGGTAAAACAAATCGTGTCATTGCCGGAATAAATCTTCAGGATATATGGTCCACCTGCTGGAAGTTGCGGTAGCCGGGCCATCCATGTTCCACTTCCGGAAACAGTGGCCAGGGTTTGGTGACCTGCAAAATCAATGGTTACCATTTTGCCGGCTTCCGATTTACCCCAGATTGGCGCATTGATGTCTCGCTGAATGACCATGTTGCTGCCAAATACTGCAGGCATTTTGATTTTATTCCCAGCGAAAAGATTCTGGACATAAATTAAAATCAAAAAAAGAAAGAGAAGCGCCGAATATGGTTTTTTCAAGGTGTTGGTGTATTTCAAATTTATTCTGAAAGTAAATATACAGGATAAAACTTTTGTCAGCATTCCTTTCCTGAACATTCCAGTCTTTACCTGAATAATACAATCTGTGAACCAAAAGGCGGAAGGATTACTGAATCAATCTTTTTTCCCTCAAGGTCGTAACTTTCAAAAGTATTCAGTTGGATTGATCTTTCCATTGGCTCGTTATTCACATAGATTCTGGAGTTTGAAAAACCAGCCAGTTCCGATTTTAACTGAAAAGCTTTGCCATCCTTGTCGTATCCCAATTTGCTTTGCCAGCCCTCAAAAGTATATCTGATGCTTAGTTTTTCCTCTTTATCGGCTGACAGGTAACTTTCCTTAAAAAAGTATTTTTCGAAAAAGTTATAATAGGTATTGTTCGAGAACGTTCCCATGGAATTGGTAAACGGAAGCAGCCAGTTCATCAATTCAACAGCCGACTGATCCGGGGTTTTGCAAAACACAATATTCCCTGAAATGCTATTTCCAAAAGTTGAATTGGGTTTCGACCATTCGGCAATCGACAAACCTGTTCCGCAGTTATAAATGGTGTTATTCAACACTTCATTGTCGAAAGCTTCAGAATTAACATGTACCCCAGATCCGCTCAGGTTATAAATGACATTGCCTTCCACTTTGATGCGGTAACAGTTGTTGTCAACGTAAATGCCGTTGGCGATAATTCCCTGAGGTGAAGGAGTTGCTTCCTTGTTACCAAATACGTCGCGAATGATGTTATTCCGGATGATGTTATCATGGGTGTAATTTTTTCCGGTAGCCCAGCAGTATATGGCTGCGCCATCACTCAAAAAAAACATCACGTGACTCACCTCATTGTTTTCGAGTACGCTGTTCGATCCGTCCATCCGAATGCCTCCGTAACCAATACTGTCCACTTTATTGTAACTGATCAGGTTATTTGATGCAATTGAAGTATCCACATTCTTTAACTCTTCGGTATTGCCAATGCCTATTCCAACCATACCATTTACACCGCTGATTCCATAGCCCGGAACGAAACCAATTCGTGAAACCTTGTTGTTGCTGATCTTCATGAATTGAGGCTCAATGGCGAAAATACCTCTGCCGTTATTATCAAAAACCTCATTGTTTTCGATGGTGCAGGCATTTGAATTTTTGCCAAACAAAATGCCGGTCAGCGAAATGTTCCCAATGAAATTGCCCGTTATTCGGATGTTTTGGTTGTTTCCTTCAGCAAAAATTCCGCAATTGTGAAACATCCTGATGGAAAGATCGCGTATTTCAATGTTTTGAATATCCTGTTTTACCTTAAACCCGTTTTCATAAATGCTGGCCTCTATTGCTGTACCTGGATCGTTCTTCGGATCGGGCAGATAATAAAGTTTCTGCTCTTTATCGGAGTAGAACCATTCACCAATGGAATCAAGTTCTTCCAGTTTATTGTCGAAATAGTAGCCCCAACCCGCATTGAGCAGCGTGGACGAACTGTCCGCGATGGTTACCTGATGATTGGCGAAATTGGTTACTTTGCTGGTCCTCCATTCCCAATCGTACGATTTGAACCTGACATTGGCATCTTTCCAGTAATCATTTTCCTGCGTTAAGTCGGCATCAAAAAAGGAAACTTTGCTTTTTAAGCCGCCGTCGATCTTCAGGTAGCCCTGATTGGGATACCGGGCCAGAATTTGCTGTTTGTTGTTGCAAAAAAGATTGTAAACCTTATTGGAAATGCTTGCAACCTTTATTCCTTTCTGTGCTGTTTCCCATTGGCTTAACGTTGTGGCGCCGCTAATTACCGGTTGTTTTCCTTTACCAAAAGCTCCGTAAACAATCGGTTTTTTAATTGTGCCTGATTCACTGACTGCAATTTCGCCGGTAAATCGTTCGCCGCGTTTAAACAGAACGGAATCGCCGGCCACGAGCTTTTGCTGGTTCAGCCTGTCGATCGATATCCAGGATGTTTCGGGTGAATTCCCTTTGTTCTGATCGTTTCCACTGCCCGACAGGTAGTAGTTTTTAGCCTGAACTCCGGGGACAAGAAGGAGTATAAAAAGAGCGGAGAAAATGGTATATCGGTTTGAATTCATGTTCAGATATTTAAAACTAATGTTTGATGAATTTATGGGTTCCCAGACAGTTCCCGTTCAGCGAAGAAATTCTTAACAGGTAAAGTCCTTTTGCGAGTCCTTCAAGATCAGTAATTTTTTCGTTTTCACCGGACTCAATCCTGTCTTGTTTGCTTAGACAAAGCATCGAAAAGCAGTTGTAAATATTCAGAGTAATATTTTGACTTTGTGTTGAATAGATTGAAATGTTTATTTTGTCGGTTGCCGGGTTCGGATAAATTCCGGTAATTCCTTGCCCCTGACTGGAAATTCCGCTTGGAATATCGCTGGTAATAATTGGATAAGTTCGTTCGTAGGTTAAATTTCCTGAAACTCCTTTTAAAATGAAGGTCTGTGCTGACTTCAGTACATTGTTCGACTGAAGGCTTAATTCGACCGACCCATTCGCCGGAACGGTGTTCGAACTTAAAGTTCCGGTAATTCCTGAAGGCAAGTTTTCGAGTGATAAGGCGACATCTCCTTTAAAACCGCAGTACGCCAGTGCGTAAACCGGAAATTTTGTGGTTTTGGCCTGATTGGATTTCACTAAGATGGTTTGAACCGTATCCGTCAGGACAAATTCAGGCTTGAAATTTCCTGCACCTGCCTGCCAGGGATCAAGCCCGGATTCAAAGCAACCCAAATCGGGAATGCCGTTTATCGGGTAAGCGTATGGAAGATATTCCCCTTTGTCAATTGCTTTGACCGCTGATAATTTCAGTGAAAAGTCATTTGCCTGATAGTTGGTGAAAAGTTCGGATTGCAATGCAGTACCTGTTACGGATAGGTTACTGCGGATGATAGAGCCTGAAGGACCGGAATTAATGTTTCCAGACATAATGTTGTTCCGGACATCAAACTTCGGGCCCCAGGTAGCAACTCCGTTAAAAATGCCGGGTTTCGTCAAAACATCAGCGAAAGCCGTGTTATTGAAGACTTTTACCGGCCAATATCCAACTGCGGCATTTTGATTCATCTGAACCGGACGCTCAACATTCCAGAACAAGTTATGATCGATGATCTGTTCTCCGCCAAAATCGAGATAAATACCAATGGCCAGGAAATTGGTGGCATTGTAGAAAATATTGTGATCGTACCGAACCCATTTGGCATGTTTATCGAATCCATCGAGACCTCCGCTATCGGAAGTGCGAATCATAAAGTCGGAAATGATGTTGTGGTGAAGCCGGCCTATTCCGGGTTTGTTGCTATCTGAATTGGTGAAGTTTTGAATGTCAATAGCCTGCTCCGGAATCCGGGAAATCGTATTGTAGGCAATTTCAGTATCGATACATTGTGTTCCGCCCTGACCGGTGTTGATAGCTCCGGACTCTGATACCGAATAATTCACATCCTGAATGCTGTTGTTCCAGATTTTATTTTGTTTGCCGACAACCGATATGGCTGAGGCTGCGCTGTAAATAAACGTGCTGTTTTTAACCGTGTTATTGTATCCACTGATGATGAATCCTGATTTGGCGGCCCATTGCTTCTGATAATCGCCCCGCTGATCGGTAAAATGAGTAATGTATCTGGCTTCCACGCTATCAATCACGTTGTCGCGTGCATTGGCCGCATAATCGGGCCGGTTTGCTGCGTTGATATCAGTTGTCAGCGAGGTGGCAAAGAATTTCAGCATTGAAATTTTTGCACCCGCCATAGTAATAAACAAGGGCTCAGGAGAAAAAGCATAGATTCGCTTTTTTGCTTCAATCAGATTGGGTTTTGTCGCATCATCGGCAGGTGGAAGTGCATTAGGCATATTGACATAGAGAGTATCCGCGTTTTTCCACCATTCGCCTTTTCCCAGAATACCGGCAACTCCACCAGAACTGTACACAGCGCTTGCTTTGGGCGAGAATAGGTAGAATTCTGTGTTTTTACCCAGCCCCCAAGGCAGTTCTTCGATTTTCAAACCTCTGCCATCGATGGTAATCATGTGTTTTACGGGATCGGTTTTTACCACGGTTCCGGTCCATCCCTGTC
>Ga0007792_10000774_pt1 | contig 11622 bp, 11 predicted proteins | sample CryBogmetaGMA6M_FD_60371 | JGI IMG/M metagenome (GOLD analysis project Ga0007792, IMG submission 60371) | Freshwater microbial communities from Crystal Bog, Wisconsin, USA - MA6M | ecosystem: Environmental > Aquatic > Freshwater > Lake | place: Crystal Bog, Wisconsin, USA | collected 2009-07-06
GTAAGTGTGAGACAAAGGATCACTTTTTTTCCATTTACACCGAGAGCTTCGGCGGCTTCCGTGAGTGTTGAACCTGTCGTCACAATATCATCCACCAAAATAACTTCGTCTTCTTTAAAAGGGAGAGTGTTAAAGTTTCGCGGATTTATTAGCCTCTCTTCCACACTTTTCCCTGCATATTTATAGGGATTTTGCGCCCTGAGTTTTCCGAAATAGGGGGTAATATTGGTTGATTTAAGGGCACGGTTCAAAACAGCGGTATGGGAATAACCACTTTTGGAGTTGTCATCAATACCGATAGAAGCTACGCGGTTTTCATAACTCCACTCATCTGCAAATTTTGAGAAGGAGTTCTTTGCCAAAAGGGTATAGATATAAAATCCCACATCGGTATGCTTGGTGAGAAGTAAGGCTTCGATAGCATCGTAAGGATAAAAAGAATACACAGGGATGGAACCTAAAATTTTACGTTTATGGAGAGTGGGAGAGAGGAGATTTTTTTGACAGGAGGAGCAGATATGAGTGAGCGAGAATTTCTCACACACCATACAGCGCATCTTAGTCCATCTTAAGAACAGACATAAAGGCTTCTTGGGGAAGTTGCACCCTTCCAATCGCCTTCATCCGTTTTTTACCCTCTTTTTGTTTGTCGAGGAGTTTGCGTTTACGGGATATATCCCCCCCGTAACATTTTGCAGTAACATTTTTACCCATCGACTTGACCGTCTCACGTGCGATAACACGGTTTCCGATACTTGCTTGGATTGCTACTTCAAAAAGCTGTCTTGGGACAATTTCTTTCATATTTTTGACCAATGCACGTCCTCGAAAATCAGCAGAAGTACGAGGAACGATGACACTCAGAGCATCCACAACTTCCCCTGCTACACGAACATCAAGCTTGACCAAATCGCCATCACGAAACTCGATAGGATCATAGTCAAAACTCGCATACCCTTTGGAAGTCGATTTGAGTTTGTCATAGAAATCAACAACGATTTCATTCATCGGCATCGAATAAATCAACATTACCCGCGTCTCATTGAGATAATCCATCTTCTCTTGCATCCCGCGCTTATTGGTCACCAATGTAATAACATTTCCCAAATAATCAACCGGAGTAATAACGGTCGCTCGCACGTATGGCTCTTCGATACGCTCAATAAACTGTGGTTCTGGAAGCTCGCTTGGGTTTTGCACTTCCACCATCGTTCCGTCCGTTTTATACACTTTGTACACAACAGAAGGAGCCGTGGCGATAAGATCGAGATTAAACTCCCTCTCCAATCGCTCTTTGATGACTTCCATGTGAAGCATCCCCAAAAATCCAACACGGAATCCAAACCCAAGTGCCATGGAGGTCTCCGGCTCGTAACTCAAAGAGCTATCATTGAGCTTGAGCTTGTCGAGTGCATCACGAACCGCTTCAAACTCGTCCGTATCGATAGGATACAACCCTGCGAAAACAAACGGTTTGGCAGGCGCATACTCAGTCACGGGGTGAGCAGTCGGATTTTTGGCATCGGTAATGGTATCCCCTACACGAATACTCCCTACGTCTTTAACGCCCAGTACGACAATCCCGATTTCACCACTCTTGAGAGTTTGCGTCTTTTGACGGCGGATAGGATGGGGATACATGAGCTCAAGTACCTGATGATTTTCACAGTTGTGCATCAGCTTAATCATCTGACCCATTTTGATCTCGCCATCAAATACACGTACCAGTGCCATAGCCCCTTGATACGCATCAAACCATGAATCGTAAATAATCGCTTTGGTCGTCGCCGTAGGATCTCCGCTGGGTGCAGGGATACGATCCACGATTGCATCGATCAGCTCACGAATACCCAAACCCGTTTTTGCCGAAATCAACAATGCATCGGTCGCATCGATTCCGATAGTTGCTTCAATCTCCTCAGCAACGCGCTCAGGCTCAGCAGAAGGGAGATCGATTTTGTTGATAACGGGGATAAGTTTGAGGTTATTTTCCATCGCCAAATAGACATTGGCAATGGTTTGCGCCTCGACCCCTTGTGCCGCATCGACAATGAGCAACGCGCCATCGCTTGATGCCAGTGATTTAGAGACTTCATAACTGAAATCGACGTGACCCGGAGTGTCGATCAGATTAAGAATATAGTGCTGACCGTCTTTGACATAATCCAAACGGACACTCTGCGCTTTAATCGTAATCCCGCGCTCTTGCTCGATGTCCATGGTATCCATCATCTGCTTACCCAGTTCACGTTCACTGACGGAACCACATTCTTGGATGATACGGTCGGCTAAAGTACTTTTACCGTGGTCGATGTGGGCGATGATTGAAAAGTTGCGAATATTATTCATTAACTAAACAAACTGTTAACGCTCTCGTTGTGATAAACACGACGGATGACTTCTGCGAACAACGGCGCGACGCTGATAACTTTGATTTTATCACTGTGACCACGAAGTTCAAGAGTATTGGAAATGACCAGCTCATCAAGTTCGCCATTATTTAAGTTTTCGTATGCGTTACCACTCAAAACACCGTGTGTTGCACACGCCATAACCGACGTTGCACCACGCTTTTTAAGTGCAGCGGCGGCTTTTACCATCGTTCCTGCCGTATCAACCATATCATCTATCATAATGACATCTTTACCCTCAACGTCACCGATAATATTCATTACCTCTGATTCATTGGCTTTTTCACGGCGTTTATCGACGATGACCATATCAAGTCCAAGTTTCTCAGCAAAATAGCGAGCACGTGTAACGCCTCCAATATCCGGAGAAGCGATAACAGGATTCGGAAGATTTTTAGCACTGATGTACTCTTGAAAAATGATAGAACCGTATAAATTATCGACCGGAATATCAAAAAAGCCTTGGATCTGACCTGCATGCAAATCAATCGTTACGACACGATCAATCCCTGCTTTTTCAAACATATCCGCAACAAGACGAGCTGTGATAGGAACGCGAGGAGCCGCTTTTCGATCTTGGCGCGCATAGCCGAAATACGGAACGACCGCAGTAATAGAGCTTGCAGATGAACGACGCAGGGCATCGGTCATGATGAGTAATTCCATCAAGTTATCATTCGATGGAGCACCGGTGCTTTGGATAATAAATACATCCCGTCCACGAACACTCTCAGAGATTTGAACATTAATCTCACCATCACTAAAACGTTTGATTTCCGCTTTTGAGAGATTAACACCGAGTGTTTTGCACACTTCTACCGAAAATGCCTGACAAGCTGAACCGCTGAAAATTTTGTATCCGCGCATTGGGTTTCCTATTATTTTTATACGCCATCTGAACACGTCCCGACTGGCTACGTTAACACTGGTTTCCTTCGGCAGGAAGCCCAATTTACTTTTGTGCGATTATAGCGTGCCATCACTTAGCGGTTGCTAATACTACGTGCGATAATCGGCATTAATTTTGACGTATTCGTGTCCTAAATCACACCCGTAGGCAATAAACTCACCCTCACCTTGACCAATATCGCAATGGATTGTAAACGTCGGTTTTTGCATCACTGCCGCCGCGAAGGGTTCAAGCTTTTCGTCAAAAAGAAGCTCTCCGTTTTGGTACACACACACTTCATCAAACCAAATGCTCAATGTCGCCTCATCACACATGATACCGCTTGCACCCACGGTTGAGGCGATGCGTCCCCAGTTAGGGTCTTGCCCAAAAAGAGCTGTTTTGACAAGCAAAGAATTAGAGAGTGCTTTGGCAGCAACTTCCGCCTCATATTCATCCAGTGCCCCTGTCACTTTGTAGGTCACCAACTTCGTAGCACCCTCACCGTCACGCACCATCTCTTTGGCCAAAAATAGCATGATTTTCCCCAATGCTTCTTTAAATCCCGCTGCATGGAACACACCGCTTTGTCCATTTGCCATCACCAAAACAGTATCGTTTGTCGAGGTATCCCCATCCACACTTGCCGCATTAAATGTTGTGCGGGTACACTCATCCAACATTGTTTGCATCGTCACTTTATCCACTGCTGCATCGGTGGTAATAAAACACAGCATCGTCGCCATTGCAGGATTAATCATCCCTGCTCCCTTGGCCATTGCACCGATGCGAAATGAGGTGCCGTTTTCCAAAGTGACTTCATACGCAATCCGTTTGGCAAACGTATCGGTCGTCATAATCGCCTCGGATGCCGCCACACCATCACGTCGGGTGAGATCAAAATTCAAAGCACCCTCGATAATTTTTGCCTTCGGAAGACGCACTCCGATAACTCCCGTAGAACTCATCACAGGGTTTTGTATTTGAGAGAACGTGCTTTGCAGTGCTGAAAGAACCTCATCAATATCCTCTATTCCAGCACAGCCTGTCATCGCATTGGCATTTTTGGAATTAATCAAAACAAAATTTCCTTCAAAATTTCCTTTTTGACGAAAATGGCGTATGGGCGCTGCTGTCATTTTATTCGTTGTAAATACCGAGGCATTGACACAAGGAGTGTCAGAATAGATAAAAGCGATGTCTTTAGCTCCCTCTTTTTTCAGACCAATAGCAATGCCATCCGCATAAAATCCCGTCGCAGCACACACGCCACCATCCATATTTTTAAGTGTAAACATCAAAAAATCTCCAAAAAATAAACTGTATTATTATAAACACTGAAGCCTAGAAGAAGGTTAAATGGTACGAATTCAAGAGGGAGTTTGTAAAATAAAAAGTGTCAATCGGGAGAAATTCCCGAAAGTCGAGGGCACTAGGTGCGGGGGTTACGAATCTTTTTTAAGTGTACGAAGCTCAGAAGCAGCGATACGAAGTTTTTTTGTTGTACCGTCTTCAAGTGTAACACGTACAGTGCGAAGATTTGGTAAAAAACGACGTTTTGTTCTGTTTTTCGCGTGAGAAACGTTGTTCCCGCTCATTGGGCCTTTACCACTAATAGCACATCTTCTTGCCATCTTGGGGCTCCTTGCGTAAATTTAGGTTGCGAATTCTACCTCAATGAACCCAAAGTTTACCTTAAGCAATATCTTTTTATTCCACTAAAGTTCTCTTTAACTAAGAAGTATTACAATTAAGAAAAACATTGGATATATGCTATTGTGATAACATCTGAAGAAGTAACTCGCTACATTCAAAATATTCCTCCAGCGCCCTCTGTTGTGCGTCAAGCACTTGATTATGCTCGCGCAGGTGATTTACCAAAAGCTGCAAAATGCGCCACAGAAGATCCAGCTCTTCGTCATTATTTAAAGATATTGGTCAATAGACCTCTTTACGGATTTAAAAATGAAGTGAGCGATGTCAGCCAAATTTTTAGCATTCTGGGTCTCTCTTCAACCGTTCAGACGCTTTACAACTATCTCCTTAGTCTCCTTACTCCTAAAAAATGGGAACTCTTTGCTCTCACCGATCATCAGTTTTACGACTTACAAGCTTCCTTGAGTAAACGTTGGGAGAAAATATTGGTTCATCTAAATATCGATGATAAAGAAATTCACAGCACTATCTCTCTTATCCCCGCTACGATTATCGTGTGTGAAGCTCTTTTTGCTTCTCATAAAGCGGATGTTATACAACTGCGAAGCGTTAAAGCTCTTGATTTTAATACCATCTTAAAACGCTTGTCTGGACGTGATCTTTTTGATCTCGCAGGTGAAATTGCCCGTACTTGGGAGATGAATGACAAGAGTATCAATCTTATTCAAGCTGCATCTGGATTGCAAAGTACGCTAACTCCTACTGAAAAACAACTTGCTCAATGGATTCATTTGCTCCTTTTTTATGAACTCAGTCAAGGTCCTTATGTCAGTGCAGGTCTCAATGAATTTATCGACTTTCAAATTGATTTTGTTCAGGATATTTACGAATCCTTTATGCAAGTAATTGAGCAACCATGCGAGCAGTAATAAAAGGACGCATTGGCGTTTTTCATCTTCAAGGATTTTTAGATGGGAACAATGCCCCCTCCTTCTTAACCATCGATGACATTAAAGCAACCGAAGCACTTAATATTGATATGCTGTTGGTATCGCTTAAAAAAGTGATCTTTTTCAATAAAAATGGACTGGATGCTTTTGTTCGGCTTCTAACCAATATCCGAATTCAAAAGCATATTGTGGTCGGATTTTGTGACTATGATCATAAAAAATTTAAAGCTATCAATAGCTTTTATGGAGATGAACTTAGCTTTTCATTGTTTAAAAGTGAAAAAATAGCTGAACTTTTTGTCTCTAGCAACAAAAGTGAATCCAAAACCGTTTTACTTTACAACACCGACCAATCACAACGCTCTGCTATGGCAATCGAGCTATTTGATTACGGTCACAATCCTATCGTCGCCCAAAGCTTGGCTGAGTTTGAAGAAAAAAAACAACATCTTGATCTCTATTATGCCATTATCGAAGATACCTATTTAGGATATTTTGGACAAAAAGTTGCTACACGGGTTACGGGTAATGCTATTATTTATACTGTTTCGAATTTTTTAGATGCTGAAATAGGAAGCACCTTTAATATTGCATATCACAATAATTCGTTGAATGTTGGTTTCCGTCTTTTTATTTTTGATGCCTACAAAGTGGTCTCAATGAATGTCCATGCTCTAAATTTTTTCACAAAACTCTCCTCGGCGGGAGCGGAGTACAATGCAACCATCTGCTTTGTCGGACTTACATTTGAAAAAACACCCAAAGCTTTTAAAAATGATCTCGAAGACGCAGGGATGCTTTTCTTTGATTCTATGGATGAAATTCTCAAAAATAAAGAACTATTGAGCGATCTCGGAGGTGGGGGTGGCGCTACAGCAAAACAACATCGCTCTCTCACCAAAACATTGGTCAACGAACTTCCTCATTTTATAGAAGCAACCGTTTCTACGATTGCTATGATGACCAATGCCCAAGCAACTAAGAGCTCGGTCAAAATTCAAACACTTACCGTTACTGATTCTACGGATCAAGTAGCAAGTTCCATCGGTTTTTATGGAGACATTGATGGATTGATCATCCTTGTTTTTCCTCGTGCTATTGCTAAAAAAGCGTGTGAACTTCTTATTGGTGATACCAATGTTACCGATGAAGATATTCTGGATTCCTTGGCTGAATTTGTCAACATTATCGGAGGACGGGCCAAAGTTCTCCTCTCTGAAAATAAAAAACGACTCGATATTACGTTGCCTAGAACCTATACGGATGTTAAAACTCTTCTAGAAATTGCTCAAGATAAAAAAGGAGTTCAAGTGGATTTGAGTTTTGAGGGACAAAATTTCATCTTTTTCCTTACGCGATGACTTTTTCGCTAAAATGTCAAAAAAACTTACAAGGTTACCCCCATGCTTGTCGCCCCTAGTATTCTCTCCGCTGATTTTGGCAATTTAGCTCGTGATGTTCGTGCCATCTGTGATGCAGGATGTGATTTTGTCCACGTCGATGTCATGGATGGACATTTTGTCCCCAATATGACCATAGGACCTGTTGTTGTCAGTGCCATAGTAAAAGCTGCTACCAAGCCTCTTGATATTCATCTTATGGTTCAAAACAATACTTTTTTTGTCGATCTTTTTGCTCCGCTCAAACCAGAGTTTATCTCTTTTCACATTGAAGAGGAAAAAAATCCCCATCGTCTAGTCCAATATATTCGCTCATTGGGTATTAAGCCTGCTGTCGTTCTTAACCCACACACACCTGCGGAAGCGATTGAGTATCTCTTGGGTGATTTGGATATGGTTCTGGTCATGTCGGTTAATCCTGGATTTGGCGGTCAAAAGTTTATTCCCACTGTCGTTGAAAAAATCAAACGTCTCAAAGTGTTGCGTGACGCCATCAATCCAAACTGTCTTATCGAGATCGATGGAGGGGTAGGAAGCGGTAATATTCAAATGCTCAAAGAAGCTGGCGTTGATATATGTGTTGCAGGAAGTTATGTTTTTGGTGCTGATGATTATAAAATGGCTATCGATAGCCTGCGTGTCTAAACGGCAATGAAAATAAAAATTTGCGGGATAACGAACAGTGAAGATGCTTTTCATGCACTAAAATCAGGAGCTGATGCACTAGGATTTGTCTTCTATCCTCAATCTCCTCGCTATATTTCTCCTGAAAATGCCAAACACATCATTGCACAACTTCCCCCTTTCGTGGAAAAAGTTGCCCTTTTTGTCAATGAAACCCCTGAAGCCATCCAATCAATATGTTTAAATACGGGATGCACTCTGGCTCAAATTCATTTTGATGTCAGTGATGATTTTTATACGTCATTGCATTTTCCGCTCCTCAAAGTAATTCGTGCACAAAAGCGAGAAGATATATTTCAATATGCAGATGAATATCGTCTCATCGACGCTTATTGTGAAAGTTACGGCGGAAGTGGGAAGCGTCTTAATCTTGAGTGGTTTGAGGAAGTTGACTGCTCTAAGATTATCCTCGCGGGGGGGCTTGATCCTAACAATATCACTTCGATTAAAGAGTATGGCTTTTATGGCGTAGATGTCAGCAGTGGTGTTGAGTCATCTCACGGGAAAAAAGATCACTCAAAAGTATTTGATTTTATCACGCGGGCGAAATCATGATTCCATTGGATCTAAAAATTGTTAATCGCCTCGCTAAAAATGGGATTCCAAAAGAAGAGTTTGAAGAAAAAGTAGGTGATGATCTCGCCCTTGAAATGCTCAAAGCTCAAGGGATGAACATCATTTTACATTCAAAAGCCTATAAATTTTGTACTTCCCTGACTCCTGTTAAAGAAACACTCTTTTGTATTGTAGATGTTGAAACCAATGGTTCAAAAATAGCTCACCATCAAATTATTGAGATTGGTGCTGTTAAGTTTCAAAATGGAAAGATTATTGATACTTTTGAAAGTTTAGTCTATTGCGATAGTATCTCTCAGGCAATTGCTGAAATCACTGGTATCAGCGTTGAGCAAACCATTCATGCGCCACCGCTTTCACAAGTAATGTCAGATTTTCGCCTTTTTTTAGGAGATGCTGTTTTTGTAGGGCATGATGCAAAGTTTGATTATAAATTTGTCTCTGCCATGATGGATCGAGTCGGTCTTGGAGTATTGTTCAACCGCCAACTGTGTACAATTGATTTATCAGAGAGAACGTTTGAGTCTGAGCGATACGGATTGAGATACTTAAATGAAATGTATGACCTTCATACCGAAGCAACCTATCATCGAGCCCTCTCTGATGCCATCACCACGACGCAACTCCTAGCTCAAGTGCTTGAGATGGTTCCTAAAAATATCCAAACGACCGAAGAGTTGATTGCATTTTCAAAAGAGGCTGCTAGAATGAAGAGGTTAAAGCCAATAAAAGAAGTTGTGAGTTAAACTTTACCATTCGTGGTGAACGGAATACTTATTCGCTGTATTTACCGACACCTACAAGACGGTTGTATCGTTTTTCAAGACGCTCTGAATCGCTAAGCTTACGCAAAGAATCAACTTGAGAGAAAAAATAGTCTTTAACTGCTTTGACTGCTCCCGCTTTATCACGGTGAGCACCGATTAATGGCTCATCAATGACATCATCAATCAAATCCAAGGATTTCAAATCTTCACTGGTAATCTTCAATGCTTTGGTTGCCGCTTCCACTTTACTTGGGTCATTCCACAAAATTGCTGAGCACCCTTCAGGTGAGATAACACTAAAGACCGAATAACGCATCATAGCAAGGCGATCTGCAACACCTATAGCCAATGCTCCACCGCTTCCACCCTCGCCGATAACTACAGAAATCGTAATGGTGTTGAGATTTGAAAGTTCAAGTAAATTACGAGCAATTGCTTCACTTTGATTACGCTCTTCTGCCCCTAATCCTGGATATGCGCCCGGAGTATCGATGAGCATCAGTAATGGAATGTTAAACTTTTCAGCCATTTTTGCCATACGTAACGCTTTGCGATAGCCTTCTGGGTTTGGCATACCAAAGTTACGCTTAAGCTTATTTTTAGTTCCGCGCCCTTTTTGCTCACCAATAATCATAACCCGCTCATCGCCGATCATTCCAATATAACAAATAATAGAGAGATCATCTCGAAAATGTCGATCCCCATGAAGCTCATACTTCGTATCGAAAAGTGCATTGATGTAATCGAGTGCATAAGGGCGGTCTTGATGACGCGCAAGCTGCAGCTCTTGGTACGGAGATAAATTTGCGTAAGTTTGTTGAACTTCTTTATCTAAATCTTGCTTGAGAATCGTTACTGCATGATGATCATAACGAACTTCTGCAGCAACAATTTCTTCTTGGATTTGGCAAATTTTTTGTTCAAAATCAAGATAGGTAGCCAAAAGAGTGCCTTAGATTTTTCTGAAAATAACAACACCGTTGGTGCCGCCAAATCCAAATGAATTGCTCATAACAACGTTAAGCTCTGCTTTACGCGCTATATTAGGGACAATATCCAAATCACAGTTTTCATCTGGATTCTCATAGTTAATTGTTGGAGGAATAATACCATCGCGCATTGCCATGATACTCACCACCGCTTCAATTCCGCCTGCAGCTCCCAAACAGTGTCCCGTTTGACCTTTTGTTGAACTCACAGGAGGACAGTTTTCTTTTCCACCAAAAGCAATTTTAAGCGCTGCTGTCTCATTTTTATCATTGGTTGGAGTACTGGTTCCATGTGCATTGACATAATCTACTTTTGGGTTCCCAGCCATTTTAAGCGCTGCTTTCATTGCGCGCAACGGTCCTTCAAGACTTGGTGTTGTAATATGGCTCGCATCACCGCTTTCACCAAATCCGATCAATTCTGCATAGATACGAGCACCGCGTGCGACTGCCGCATCATACTCTTCAAGAACCAATGCCGCAGCCCCCTCTCCCATAACAAAACCATCTCGCTGTGCATCAAAAGGGCGCGATGCATGTTTGGGATCATCATTGCGCGTACTGAGTGCTTTCATTGAAGCAAATCCGCCAACACCAACGCCTGTAATAGCAGACTCAGCTGCAACAACCAACATCTGATCTGCACCACCCGTCATAATCGTCTTAGCCGCTTCACTAATAGCATGAGTACCTGCTGCGCACGCAGTAACACAGGATAAATTTGGCCCTAAAAGTCCATGATCAATAGAAACAAATCCGCCGAGCATATTTACAAGTGCAGAAGGGATAAAGAAAGGAGAAATACGACGAGCCCCTTTGGTCTCTAAAACAATAGAACTACGCTCAATAGCAGGTAATCCTCCGATGCCAGCAGCAGCATCAATTCCAAAACGCTCTTTATCAAAATCTTCAGGAAAATTGGCGTCTGCCATTGCTTCTTGTGCCGCTTTGATTCCAAAATGAATAAAGCGATCGGCTTTTTTGACTTCTCTTGCGTCCATAACCGATTCAGGAATAAAATTTTTAACTTCACCAGCAATCTGAGCACTTTGAGTAGATGCGTCAAAAATGCTAATCATATCTATACCGCATTCACCTTCACAAATTGCTTTAAATGAACTCTCTTTATCGTGACCAACTGCGTTAATCATCCCCATACCGGTTACTACTATTCGTTTCACATTTTCTCCTACGTATCAATGGTCTTAAACGATGGCTTAAAATAAGCCAACAGTTAAAATCACTCTCATCAAGGCAGACGCCTTGAAGGGCTTGTGACTACTTTTTACCTTCGATGTAA
>Ga0007792_10000775_pt1 | contig 11621 bp, 10 predicted proteins | sample CryBogmetaGMA6M_FD_60371 | JGI IMG/M metagenome (GOLD analysis project Ga0007792, IMG submission 60371) | Freshwater microbial communities from Crystal Bog, Wisconsin, USA - MA6M | ecosystem: Environmental > Aquatic > Freshwater > Lake | place: Crystal Bog, Wisconsin, USA | collected 2009-07-06
AAAAACTTTGTCAGCAAGGTGTGGGAGTGGAAAGAAGAATCGGGCAACACCATCACCAGCCAAATGCGCCGCATGGGTGACAGCGTGGACTGGAGCCGTGAATACTTCACGATGGACCCCAAGCTGTCCAAGACCGTCACCGAAACCTTTGTGCAGCTGTATGAGCAAGGCCTGATCTACCGTGGCAAGCGCCTGGTCAACTGGGACCCAGTGCTGATGAGCGCAGTGTCTGACCTTGAAGTCGAGAGCGAAGAAGAAGACGGCTCGATGTGGCACATTCGTTACGACCTGGTGGACACGGATGGCAGCCTTGCGACTGCAGGCATCGGCTCATTGACTGTGGCCACTACCCGCCCCGAAACCCTGCTGGGCGACGTGGCCGTGATGGTCCACCCTGAAGACGAACGCTACAGCGCCCTGATCGGCAAGCAAGTGCATCTGCCCTTGTGCAATCGCACCATCCCCGTGATTGCGGACGACTACGTGGACAAGGCCTTCGGCACGGGCGTGGTGAAGGTCACGCCTGCACACGACACCAACGACTACGCCGTGGGCCAGCGCCACAAGCTGCCGATCATTTGCGTGCTGAACCTGGACGCGACCATCAACCACAACGCCCCCGAAAAATACCGTGGCCTCGATCGCTTCGTGGCCCGCAAGGCCGTGGTGGCCGACCTCGAAGCCGCAGGCGCTTTGGTCGAAGTGAAGAAGCACAAACTCATGGTGCCCCGCTGCGCCCGCACCGGCCAAGTGATCGAGCCCATGCTGACCGACCAATGGTTTGTGGCCATGAACAAAGTCAGCCCCATCGACGCCACCGGCAAGAGCATCGCGCAAAAAGCCATCGATGCCGTGCAGTCGGGCGAGGTGAAATTTGTGCCCGAAAACTGGGTCAACACCTACAACCAGTGGATGAACAACATACAAGACTGGTGTATTTCACGCCAACTGTGGTGGGGCCATCAGATCCCAGCGTGGTATGACGAAGACGGTAATGTGTATGTGGCACGCGATGAGGCTGAGGCACAGGCCAAGGCTCCGGGCAAGACATTGAAGCGCGACGAAGACGTGTTGGACACTTGGTACTCGTCTGCACTGGTGCCGTTTTCTACTTTGGGCTGGCAGGCTACTGCCGCGAGCGCGGGGGGCGCAGACAGTCTTGCTCCTCTTCGCGATGCTCAGAATGTCGCTGCGCCTGCCTCCGCCCCCCACGCTCACGGCAGCAGCCATGGTGCATCCGCTGATTACGACTTGTATTTGCCTTCATCGGTCTTAGTGACCGGTTACGACATCATCTTTTTCTGGGTGGCTCGGATGATCATGATGACCACGCACTTCACGGGGCGTGTGCCGTTCAAGCATGTGTACATCCACGGCCTGGTGCTAGACGCACAAGGCAAAAAGATGAGCAAGTCTGAAGGCAACGTGCTTGACCCGGTGGACTTGATTGACGGCATCACGCTGGAGCCGCTGCTCGACAAACGCACCCAAGGTTTGCGCAAGCCCGAGACCGCGCCCAAGGTGCGCAAGCAAACCGAAAAAGAATTCCCAGAAGGCATCCCCGCCTACGGCGCAGACGCACTGCGCTTCACCTTTGCGGCATTGGCCAGCTTGGGCCGCAGCATCAACTTTGACAGCAAGCGCTGCGAGGGCTACCGCAACTTCTGTAACAAGGTGTGGAACGCCTCACGCTTTGTGTTGATGAACTGCGAAGGTCAAGACTGCGGCCTCAAAGAGCACACCAAAGCCGAGTGCGTGATGGGTGGCCCCGCGCATGGCTACCTAAAGTTCAGCCAAGCCGACCGTTGGATCGTGTCGAAGCTGCAACGTGTTGAAGCCGAAGTGGCCAAGGGCTTTGCCGAGTACCGCCTCGACAACGTGGCCAACACGATCTACGACTTCGTGTGGAACGAGTTCTGCGATTGGTATTTGGAAATCGCCAAGGTGCAGATCAACACCGGTGATGAATCCCAAAAACGTGCGACACGCCGCACCCTGATTCGCACGCTGGAGACCATCCTGCGCTTGGCCCACCCCATCACGCCCTTCATCACTGAAGAGCTGTGGCAAACGGTCGCCTTGGTCGCAGGTCGCATCTCTGCCGACGACAAAGCAGCATCTATCAGCATCTCCAACTACCCCGTGAGCCAGCCTGAACGCATCGACGAAGCGGCGGAAGCCCACGTGGCACGCGTGAAGTCGTTGGTTGACGCTTGCCGCAATTTGCGCGGCGAGATGGCTGTTTCACCCGCAACCCGCATGCCGTTGTTTGCGCTGGCAGGCAACGCCGAAGAGCTGGCCTTTATGCAAGGCGTCGCGCCTGTGTTGCAAGCGCTGGCCAAACTCAGCGAAGTCAAAGTGTTCGACAACGAAGCCGCCTGGTCCGCCGCCGCACAAGCAGCACCCGTGGCAGTGGTGGGCGAGTTGCGTGTGTGTTTGTTCATCGAGGTGGATGTGGCGGCTGAAAAAATCCGTTTGAGCAAAGAAGTCGACCGCTTGCTGCACGAGATCAACAGAGCCAACACCAAACTGAGCAACGAAGCGTTTGTCGCCAAAGCGCCCGCCTCCGTGCTGGAGCAAGAGCGCAAACGCGTCGCGGATTTCACCGCAACCGTGGCAAAGGTGCAAGAACAGCTGGCCAGATTAGCGTCATAAATCATCGGTAGACTTGGGTAAAACAAACTTCTCAAATAAATGAAAAACGTTCTCACCAAAGCCGTCTTCCCCGTTGCGGGCATGGGCACACGCTTCTTACCCGCCACCAAGGCCAGCCCCAAAGAAATGCTGCCCGTGGTGGACAAGCCGCTCATCCAATACGCAGTTGAAGAAGCTTACGAGGCTGGCATTCGCCACATGATCTTTGTGACGGGCCGAAGCAAACGTGCGATTGAAGATCACTTTGACACGGCCTATGAACTCGAGACAGAACTCGAAGCCGCTGGCAAAACTGCCTTGCTCGAAGTGCTGCACAGCGTGCAACCAGACGACATGATCTGCTCTTATGTGCGCCAAGCTCGCGCGCTGGGCTTAGGCCACGCGGTCTTGTGTGCCGAGCATTTGGTCGGCGACGAACCCTTCGCGGTCTTGCTGGCCGATGACTTGATGCGTGGCAAAACCGGCGGCCCCGGCGTGCTCAAGCAAATGGCCGAGGTGTTTGCGCGCACCCAGTCATCGGTGCTGGCCGTGCAAGAAGTGCCGCTAGAGCATGTGCACCGCTACGGCGTGGTGGCAGGCAAAGACATTGGCAATGGGTTGATCGACATCCAACAAATGGTCGAGAAGCCCAAGGCCGAAGTAGCGCCCTCGCGCATCACCGTGGCTGGCCGCTACATCTTGACCCCCGCTGTGTTTGACCGCATCCGCGCCGGCGGCCGTGGTGTGCAAGGCGAGATTCAACTCACCGACGGCATTGCGGGCTTGCTGGCAACCGAAAAAGTCTTGGCCTTCTCATATGAAGGCAAGCGCTATGACTGCGGCAGCAAGCAAGGCTTTTTGCAAGCCACCGTCGAGTTAGCGTTGCAGCACCCCGAAGTGGGCGCGGAGTTCCGCGACTACCTCAAACACCTCAACGTCGCTTGAGGATGTGAATGAAGTCGCTACCCTCAGTGGTTTGCGACACCAATTCATTCCCCGTTTGTTTGGCGAACGCGGCGAAGTCCCGCACAGAGCCCGTGTCGGTAGACAAGACCTTGAGCACCTGACCGCTCGCCATCCCGGCCAGTGCTTTCTTGGCTTTCAAAATCGGCAGCGGACAGTTCAGTCCGCGTGTGTCCAGTTCTAGATCGATGTTCATGCTGGGAACACCCCCGTCGACAAGTAACGATCACCGCGGTCGCAGACGATGAAGGCAATGGTGGCGTTCTCTACTTGCTGTGCGATTTGCATCGCCACCCAACAAGCGCCCGCAGCAGAAATACCCGCAAAGATCCCCTCTTCACGCGCCAAGCGACGGCACATCTCTTCGGCATCATCTTGGCTCACGTAGACCAACTCATCCACGTTGCGCGCGTCATAAATTTTGGGCAAATACGCCTGCGGCCATTTGCGAATACCAGGGATGCGTGAACCTTCAGAAGGTTGCGCACCGATGATGCGCACCGCTGGGTTCTTCTCTTTCAAATAACGCGACACCCCCGTGATGGTCCCCGTCGTGCCCATGGCACTCACGAAATGGGTGATACGACCATGCGTGTCATCCCACAGTTCTGGGCCCGTGGTTTCGTAGTGAATGCGGGGGTTGTCTTCATTGGCAAACTGGTCCAGCACGCGTCCTTTGCCTTCGTTGGCCATGCGCTCTGCCAAGTCGCGGGCGTACTCCATACCGCCACTCTTGGGCGTCAAAATCAGCTCCGCACCAAACGCCTTCATGGTTTGCGCGCGTTCGATGGACAAGTCCTCCGGCATGATGAGCACCATGCGATAGCCCTTGATGGCCGCTGCCATCGCCAAAGCGATGCCGGTGTTGCCAGAGGTGGCTTCAATCAAGGTGTCGCCCGGCTTGATTTCCCCACGCTCTTGGGCGCGTTGAATCATCGACAAGGCAGGACGGTCTTTCACCGAACCGGCCGGGTTATTGCCTTCGAGCTTGCCCAAGATGACGTTGCCACGCTTGGCGTTTTCGGTTGCACCCAAGCGCTGCAAAGCGACCAAGGGCGTCTTACCAATGACATCTTCAATTGATCGATACATGATTTGAGAATTCATAACCCCACACTGTGCCATAAGTTGCCATGGCTCAAGCGCCATTTAAAGCGACCGCGCAGCCAGCCAACGTCTTAAAATCGAACTATGCGAAGGTTTTGCGTTCTTATTTGTTTGGGTTTGCTCTGCAGCATGTTTCATGCCGCCGTGATGCCCATGGATGTCACACGAACCGACCCCACCACGGAACTCACAGCGCACATAGAACATCGCTGCGAAGAGCCCGCCTCAACCAGCGACGTTGCGGTGAAATGCGATGTAGGTGCACACCTTTGCTGTCTAGGGTTTGCGGCATTCAGCCCTGACACCACGGCCCTACAGCTCAGCGAAACAGCATTGATCAACCCGACGGTTGACATGCTGACCCTTCACGACTACCCCAATCAACAATTCAAGCCACCTAAGCCTTTCATCGCCGCGTAAACCTTTTTTGTCCGGACAGGGCAACCTATTTTTAATTGGAGAAAACGATGAACATGACACATTACATGGAGCTGCTGGCGGTCAACCAGCCTTGGAACTTGTTGATTTTTATGGCCATCCCCGTGGTGTTGGCTGAAACACTCGCCATCACAGAGCTGTACCTGCTTTTCACGCGCCACTACACCGGCTGGGTCCACAGCCTGAGTCGTGCAGCCGGCATCACCGTGGGTCTGTATTTCGTGGGTGTCATCATTTATTTGATCACCACCGCCGTGATCCCGATTACACAAGCCGGCGAATGGCGCACTGCCATTGATGTCATCGCGGTTGGGTGCTATTTGATCGGGGGATTGCCGCTCATCTACATTGCGCTGCAAGAATTGGGATGGGTCAATGCACGCAGCAGCGATGACGACAAAAGAAAAGTGCACGCCATCTGTGTGGCACTGTTCTTGGTGTTTGGCCACATCGCCATGATTGCTGGCATGCTGGATCCGACACTTCTGGGCAATGACCCAAGTGCGGGGCAAGACATGCCGATGCAGCATCAACACTGATCAAAGAGCCCAGACCCCGCATCCGGTCACTGGCTTTTAACGTGGAATCCCCTTGTCGTAAGACATGGGGATTTTTTTATGGTTCGCGCAAAGCGGCAATGATTTGCCATTTGTGACACAAACCCGCGCCAAATTTGATGCGGTCTGCTTATTGCTTATCTTCAATCAACCTGAGATTGAGGGAAAAAATGACAGTTAACACCATTGGACAAAGCACCTACGCCAACGGACTTCAGAAAAAGCAGCAAAACATGAACAACATGTTTGCTGCCCTCAAGTCCGGCGATATGGCCTCGGCTCAAAAAGCCTACGCATCTTCTGGCATGCCTTCTATGGCTGCCAATAACACCAGCCCACTCGGACGTTTGTATCAAGCCCTCCGCAATGAGGATTTGTCAGGCGCACAAAAAGCGGCCTTAGACATGCAAGGTAAAAGCGGGAAAAATACTGCACCGCCTACAAGCGGACCAGTAACCGCGTCGAAAAGCAAGGCCACGCCCGCACAACAAACGGCTGCCGCCTTGGCGCAAGCCAGCATCAAAGCCCAGCAATCCAGTGTTTTAGCCATGCTGGGACGCGGCACCAACGTCAACACGTGGGGCTAAGGCGCTCACTGTGGTGTCTGCTCACAACTTTCAAAAACCATGAAAAATATGTGCCATAATATCGGTCTTCTCTCCCGTGCCCGGGTGGTGAAATTGGTAGACGCAGGGGACTCAAAATCCCCCGCCGCGAGGCGTGCCGGTTCGATTCCGGCCCCGGGCACCATCGGTATATGTTTACCGTCCTGACTCGATAGCGCGCTTTCAGACACTATGAATGACGACGACTTTCCAAACTTAGTCAGAAGCGGCACAGAGCACAGCGTGTCGGTTTCCGAACACTCTGGCAACGCCAAAACACCCCATAACAAAGTCACCTCTCATGAGGAAGAAACCGAAGCGCGTAAACACGCCTTTGAAGAAAAAGCGTTGGCAGCTTTAGAAGCAGAAAAAGCGCTTGCCGCAGCGTTGGCAGAACACACGCCGTACTTTGCACCGGATGATGCGGCCGACAGCGCGAACATCCAAAAAATTGATGGCAATACAGAGGCCAAAAACCACCAAGTCATTCATGATGACCAGGGCCCGTCGTCGAACGTACAAAACATTTCCACGGATGGCCTGAATGCCAATCAGCAGCTCATCGAGAGCACAACCGTATCAGACAACATCCAGTCGCTAGGCCATGAAAAAGGTGTTGCGCCCAACGTGCAAAACGTGCCCGCCGATGGAATCGCTGCAAACAAGCAACAAATTGAGGGCGGCAAAGGTATTCAAGACCGTCGGCCCGGCGTCCCCACTGACACGTTTTCCACAAACCACCAAAACATTCCGACTGAGTCGATCTCGGACAACCTACAACGGATCCCAACCGACAACCAGCCTCGCCACCAGACAGTCGCCGTCAGCGAATCGGGCAACACAAACCATCTCGGTATGGGTGATGATGCCAAGTCGCGAAACAACCACGGGTCTGAGAGATTTGGGGTTCAGCACACAGCCCCGATACCAACAGATACGCTTGAGACCAACCACCCGACCATCCCCACTGATGCGTCAACGCTAAATCGGCAGGCCATTTCCCAAGATGCCCACCTTGGCACCAACCGCCAAGGCATTGGCAACGAAAAAATTCAAGACCATTTGGCGCAAGTACCTTCTGGCACTTTGGCACGCAACAAAGTGGACTTCCCCACGAGCTCGGGCAGCCAGCCCACTACCCCGCCCACGGCTCAACCAGGGTCCAGCTCTCGCGCCGCGTTAACGCCTGCTCGAACACAACCGGCGCCCAATCTCGCGCATGGACAGATCAACGATGCGTTTCATGGCCGCCTCGCAGGCATCAAGCATGACGTGGATGCACTGAACAACCGACTGACCAGCTTCGAAGAAAAAGTGCAAGCTGAAGATGCCAAATTGGACAAGTCCAAACCCGTCAACATCGGCATCAAACGCCGATAAGTCCACGTGTCTCCCAAATGCCATGCATTTGACGCAACCGTGCTTACGATTGATGCCTGCCTGAGTTGCAGGCTTTTTTTGTTTTTGGAGTACCCGTGAGCCACCTGTTTTCTGAATTTACCCTCACCTCGCCACGCGGGCCTCTGACCCTAGCCAACCGCGCCATCGTGGCACCCATGTGCCAATACTCCGCCAACAACGGCCAAGCCTCGGACTGGCACTTGATGCATTGGGGCAGTTTGCTCAACAGCGGCGCCGCCATGTTCATCATTGAAGCCACCGCAGTCACCCCCCAAGGTCGCATCACGCCGATGTGTTTGGGCTTGTGGGACGACGCCACTGCTGCTGCCTTGAGCGACACACTGGGTCGTGCCCGCAAGTTGGCGCCAGCCGTGCCTGTGTGTATCCAACTGGCTCACGCAGGTCGCAAAGCATCCAGCGCGCTGCCTTGGCAAGGCGGTCAATTGCTCACGCCGTCTCAAGGCGGTTGGGAAACTGAAGCCCCCTCAGCCATCGCACATTTAGATCAAGAAGCTGCGCCACATGAGCTCAGCCCCCAAGGCTTGGAAGACATCAAACATGCGTTTGTCAAAGCGGCTGAACGCGCCGATGCCATGGGTATTGATGCCATCGAGTTGCATGGTGCGCACGGCTATTTGCTGCACCAATTCTTGTCCCCTGTGGCCAACCACCGCGTCGACCACTATGGTGGCAACTTCGATGGCCGTACGCGCTTTCCCATGGAGGTCTTCCAAGCCGTACGCGCCGTCTTCAAGGGCGCGTTGGGCATGCGCATCTCGGCCAGCGACTGGGTGGAAGGTGGTTGGACGCCCGAAGAAACCGCCGACTTCTCGCTGCGCCTGAAGCTTGCAGGTGCCGACTTTGTCCACATCTCCTCCGGCGGTGTCGCGGCACAACAAAAGATAGCCATCGGACCCGACTACCAAGTCCCGTTCGCCAAACTGGTGAAGCAAAAAACAAACATGCCCACCATCACTGTCGGTCTGATCACCGAGCCACAGCAAGCTGAGGACATCTTGGTGCGCGGCGATGCCGATCTGATCGCTTTAGCGCGCGCCTTCCTCTACAAGCCACGTTGGGTCTGGGAAGCTGCTGCAGCGCTCAACGGCAAAGTGCAAGCCAGCCCGCAATACTGGCGTTGCATGCCACGGGAAGCGCAAGGCATTTTTGATGCCGTGCGTATCGGTCAACGATAAACGTTCAAGGGGTCACGCTATGCCACATGTCTCACGTCGCCATATCAGTACCGCACTGGCTTACGTTGCCGCACTCACCGCGTTTGGAGCTTTGCCTTTGAACGCGCAGGCGGACACCTATCCCAGCAAACCCATCACGCTGGTGGTCCCCAACCCTCCCGGCGGATTGGTTGACACATCAGCCCGTTTGGTGAGCGAGCCGTTGGCGCGTCTCACCGGTCAGTCGGTGGTGGTGGACAACAAACCCGGTGGCAGCGGCAACTTGGCCTACTCGCAAGTCGCACGCAGTGCCAAAGACGGCTACACCGTGTTGGTGTCGTACTCGGGCTATCACATTGCCAACCCCATCTTGATGGACAAACTGCCCTGGGAGATCAAAGACCTCACGCCGGTCGGCCTGATCACCGTCGCCACCAACGTCATTGCGGTGCACCCGTCCGTGCCAGCCAACACACTCAAAGAGTTCATCGCGTGGGCCAAACAAAACCCAGGCAAGCTGAACTACGCCTCGCAGGGCAATGGCTCGGTGTCGCACATCGGCACTGAAATCTTCAAGCAGCAAACCGGCATTGAAATGACGCACGTGCCCTACAAGGGTTCTGGCCAAGCCATTCAAGACGTGTTGGCGGGTCAAGTGCAGGTCTTCATCAGCACCCCCCCTTCGGTGATGGGCCATGTGCAAAGCGGCAAACTCAAAGCCTTGGCCGTGACGGGGAAAACACGTCACCCAGGGTTGCCTCAGGTGCCGACCGCCGCCGAGGCCGGTTTGACCGGGTTTGAGCTGGAATCATGGGTGGCCTTGTACGTTGCGAGCGGCACCCCCAAAGAGGTGGTGCAAAAACTCTCTGCCGAGGTCAAACGCAGCATGGAGCTGGCAGAGACGAAGCAACGCGCGGACGCAGCCGGTGTGGAAGTGCGCTACCTCACGCCTGAGAACACCACCAAGCTCTTAGAGCACGACACCACCAGCTGGGCCAAGGCCATCAAGGCTGGGAATATTAAGTTCGACTGAAGCAGGCCTCAGGCCAAGCCATCTTCGGCCTTGGGATAGCGAAGCTGTAAACGCAGCTCGCGCTTCATGCGCGTGTTCAGCATGCGGCGTGACTCGCTCATGAAACTCAGCTGCATGGCGGGCAACTCGGTTTGCGCTTGTGCGCGGGGAATGCGTGGTGGTTTGGCCAGCCCATACAAATCGGCCGCCATGTCAAAGTAATCCCCCATCAACATCTGGCTATCGTCGTTCACGTTGTAGCTGCGTTGCGTCTTGCCACGCCACAGTGCCAATTGACAGGCCCGCGCCAAATCGTCCGCGTGAATGTGATTGGTGAACACATCTTCTTCGCGCGTCAGCACCGCGGTACCGCGGAGCAAACGCGCGCGCGGCGTACCGTTTTCGCGGTCTGGGGCATAAATTCCCGGAATGCGCAACACGCTCACCCGCACAGCACTTGAACGCAAGCGACCTAGATGGCGCAAGCGCGCCTCGGCATCCACACGTCTTTGTGCCCGAGGGGTGATGGGCTTGACCTCACGCTGCTCGCTCACCCACGCACCAGCGCAGTCGCCATACACACCGCTGGTCGATCCGTACACCACACTGCGCGGCGCATTGCGACGCATCAACACACGCATCAACGCCAAGGTACGTGGGTCCGTCGCGCCCTGCAACGGCGGCGGCGCAAGGTGCAGCACCCGTGTGGCCCAACCCGCCAAGCGCTGCAAGCTGGCAGGCGCATCCAAGTTGCCCACGAGGGGCGTCACGCCCAAGGCACGCAAAGCCTCTACCCGTGCAGGGCTAGAAGTGAGCGCCACCACCCGCACGTGGCGCTGGACACGCACCACGCGCTGCCCCACATCGCCGCAACCAATGATGAGCAAACGCTCGCGTTTGAAGCGAGAAGGCAAAGCGCCGAGGGGGGATTGATTGGAAGGCAAAATAGAGGCTATAAAAGTTCAAGGATACCCAAAGATGAGTTTCAACATCACGGTCCAACCTAGCGGCCGCGCATTCACCGCCACTTCTGAAGAAACCCTGCTGGCCGCTGGCCTGCGCCAAGGCATCGGTTTGCCCTACGGCTGCAAGGACGGCGCCTGTGGCTCTTGCAAATGCAAAAAAATTTCAGGCGATGTGACTCACGGTCAGCACCAAGACAAAGCGCTCAGTGCTGAAGAAGAGGCCAATGGCTTTGTACTCACCTGCTGCGCGACTGCGCACAGTGACGTGTTGCTCGAGTCCCGCCAAGTGGTGGAAGCAGGAGCCTTCCCCATGAAGAAAATGCCGGTGCGCGTTATCTCGCTTGAAAAAGTATCGCACGACGTGATGGTCGTCAAACTACAACTGCCCGCCAACGACATGATGAAGTTCCACGCCGGTCAGTACATCGACTTTTTGTTGCGCGACGGCGACCGTCGCAGCTACTCCATGGGAAATGCCCCCCACACCTTGGTCGAAGGTGCGCCCGCGATTGAACTGCACATCCGTCACATGCCTGGTGGCAAGTTCACCGACCACGTGTTTGGCGCGATGAAAGAAAAAGAGATACAACGCATCGAAGGCCCACAAGGCAGCTTCTTCTTGCGCGAAGACTCAGACAAACCTTTGGTGTTTTTAGCTTCTGGGACCGGCTTTGCCCCCATCAAGGCCATCTTGGAGCACATGCAGCACAAGGCCATTACACGTCCCGTCACGCTTTACTGGGGGGGCCGCCGCCCTGCTGATC
>Ga0007792_10000776_pt1 | contig 11614 bp, 11 predicted proteins | sample CryBogmetaGMA6M_FD_60371 | JGI IMG/M metagenome (GOLD analysis project Ga0007792, IMG submission 60371) | Freshwater microbial communities from Crystal Bog, Wisconsin, USA - MA6M | ecosystem: Environmental > Aquatic > Freshwater > Lake | place: Crystal Bog, Wisconsin, USA | collected 2009-07-06
CATGTTTCTTTAGCTCCTCCAAGGCAACCTTACGTGACTTCTCGAAATCGTCATCCCCCGGGTGCCCAACATTGCCGGATGCAGGCGGCTTCCCCTCAACCTTCACATTCAGATTGGTGACTTTCCGCCGTCCGTCCTCAGTATACACTCCATACCATTCCGTCCGGAGTTCCCCGTTTCTTTGTTTCTTCAACATCAGTGCCATGGTAGATTCCTCCCTTAACTATATGAATCAGCATGTCACAAAATGGGACACCGAACAAGGAGAAAGCACCCACATCCGCACCCACAAAAATAAAAATGATCAAAAACCCCTTATTTATTGGCATGTAGACAGAAGCTCTTCTGCTTGGGGTGCAAAAGGTCAGGGGTTCAAATCCCCTCGGCCCGACCATTTTGAAGGCTCTCGATCATTACCAACCTTAGCACGAGAGAACCCTCGAGCAATCAAAGGAACAACGGCTGATGTCGGATTCACTTGCGCTTTTTTTTAGTGTATGGATCAAGTTCTTCTTCGTTTTCACGCCTTTCTTTGCTCTTTCCATGTTCCTTAGCATGACGGAGGGTTACCCTGAGGGGCGCCGCCGCAAGCTGGCGTGGGTGGTATCCGGGGCCGTGGTCGTGCTGTGTTTTGTTCTGTTTTTCGCCGGGAATCAATTGTTCACGCTCTTCGGTATCACGCTCAATTCCTTCCGTATTGGCGCGGGAGCCCTTCTCTTTTTGTCGGCGGTGGGGCTGGTCCAGGGGAAAATGGCAACGGCTGATGGCAGGGCCGATAGCGAAATCGCGGTTGTGCCGCTGGCCATGCCTATTACGGTGGGGCCGGCGACCACGGGTACACTGCTGGTTCTAGGTGCCGAGTTGGATACCGTTACCGCAAAGGGGGTGGGGGCGTTCGCATTGCTCGCCGCCGTGGCATGCCTTTGCATTGTCCTTCTTCTGGCTTCGCTTATTCAGCGTACGCTGGGCAATCGAGGTATCGGGATCCTCAGCAAACTGACCGGCCTGATCCTGGCCGCCCTGGCCGCCCAGATGGTCATGACCGGAATTCAGGGGTTCATGTCAAAATAAGCCAAAGCCTTAGCAGGCTCCGGAAGGTGTCCACGCCTAGCCGTCGACAGCCCTGTTACACGCAGGGATTCAGGGTGGTGTGGAGAACGTTGCCGTTGCCGCGGATCTTTTCAAGCAGGGCCAGTGAGGGGGATTGATCCAGTAACATTGAGCAACAGGCGGCCATGGCGCCGGCGAAAATGGTGTTTTCAACCTCCTCGACATTGACGCCCTCTTCCCGAAGACCGTCGAGAACAAACGCCAGCACGCCAACCCGGTTCAGGTGACGCACGATCAGGCGGAACTTGGCCGGCGACTGGGCGCAAAGATTGACCGTGCCAGGCGGGTGGCCGGTACGGCTGAAGATATCAACGATGCGAACCACTTCGTCGGCTACAGCCTCGGAGGCCTGGTCGGTGGATGCTCCCACATGCGGGGTGCCTGTCACCCGGGAGGCAAGTTCCTGATCTGTCCAAGCGGCTTCACCTCCTGCCGGTTCACCCTCAAAAACATCGAGTCCTACCTTCAGGCCCTTGGCGGCGATGGCTTCCTTCAAAGCTGTGGTATCCACTAGCGGTCCGCGAGATGTGTTGACGAGGATGGCCCCCTTGGGAAGGGCATCAAGGAATTTTCTGCCCACGATGTGCTTGGTTTCCGGTGTCAGGGCCAGATGGACGCTGACGGCGTCGCTGACCGCAGCCAACTCCTCCGGAGTGGCAGCAAAACCGACACCCCGGGCTGCCGCTTCCTCACGGGTCAGGCTGCGGGACCATGCCACAACATTCATTTCCAGCCCGGCCGCCCGTTTAGCCACTGCCTGGCCGATCGCCCCGAATCCCAGGATGCCCAGGGTTCGGCCTGCCAGGCCGCGCGCCTTGCTGATCTCCTTCTTGCACCATGTGCCCTGGCGGAGGGCCACGGTGGCGTCGACAATCCGTCGGTCGGCGGCCACCATCAGGCCGATGGCAAGTTCGGCCACTGCGGCGGTATTCTTGCCGGGGCAGTTGGCCACATAGATGCCCCGTGCGCTGGCGGCTGCCAGGTCGATGTTGTCGACGCCGGCGCCGGCACGGATGATGAGCGAGAGTTGAGGCGCGGCCTGAATTGCCGACGCGATGACCTTGGTGGATCGCACTACCAGGATATCCGTGGTTCCCAAGGCGCTGGAAAGGGTTTCGGATTTCAGATCATCGTGCACCAAGACTTGGTGGCCGAGCTTCTCGAGCGCGCCCACGGTCCTGGAGGAGAGCTTGTCTGCGATTAATATTTTCATATGAATCAGAAAAACAGATGGCGATGAAAAGATCAAGCCTTGCTGTGAAGTCACTTGACGGGAACGATGCTTTTGAACATAAACGGACTCTGCATGAAAATTTCGATCATAACGCCTAATTATAACGGAGCCCGATTCCTGGAAGAAACCGTGAGGAGTGTCCAGGCGCAGGCACGGCCAGGCCTTGAAATTGAACACATTGTCATTGATGGGGGTAGCACGGATGCGTCGCTGGAGATCCTGCAGCGCCACCGGGCTGATCTGTCGCATCTGGTCTCGGAGCGTGACCGCGGTGCGGCGTCGGCGATCAACAAGGGTCTGCGGCTCGCGACGGGGGATGTGATTGGCTGGCTCAATGCGGATGACCGCTATTGCCCCGGTGCCCTGGAGAGGGTGGGTGAGACCATGCAGCGGCACCCCGGGAAGGCATTGTGTTTCGGCCATTGCCCCATCGTGGACGAGCAGGGTGTTGAGATTCGCCAGGGAATTACCCGGTTCAAGGAGCTGTTCTTTCCGTTTTCCTGCCGGTTCATGATCCAGAGCATCAATTACGTTTCGCAGCCCGCCATGTTTTTTCGCCGGATGGCATTGGAGAAGGCGGGGTTCCTGCGGGAGGATTGGACGGCTGCCTGGGATTATGAGTTTATACTGCGGCTCTGGAAACACGGAGGCGCCGTTCATGTGCCGGGCGGGCCGCTGGCGGAGTTTCGCTGGCATCCAGGATCGATCAGTGGCACGCACTATGTGCGGCAGTTCCAGGAGGAGTTGGATGCCGCCATGGCGGATGCCGGACGTTGCTCCCCCCAGGTATTAATTCACCGCGGCGTACGGTGGGGGATTGTGACGATTTACGGGATGATGGAGAAAAGAAGACGGGATATTTGTTAAAGGTTATTGGTTATGTGTCATGGCAACAACCGACAACCGATAACCATTAACCTTTTAGCGTCTTCTCCAGTTCCGCTACCCGCAATTCGAGGCTGGCGGCATGCTGACAGACCCGTTTCTGGTCGGCGCGCAGTTCCGATAGTGCCAGTGAGAAGTGGAACGCCACCAGCAGGAGAAACGCGAACACCACCATGGTAATGGCGCTCATGTATTGCATTCCCGTCAGCGTGGCGAGCCAGCCTACGGCATCGGGATAGATGGCGAAAACCACCAGGATCAAGCCTGTTGACACCCACAACAGGGCATAACGTTCCTCCATGGCAAACCGTCTCACGGCCTCAAGCGTGATCATGAGCACGAGAAAGCTCAGGAGCCCCAGGACCAGCCGCATCCGCAGTACCAAGGAGGCGGGATTGCCGCCATGAAACAGTTCCGGCTTGAACACGGCGATAACCATGGCGATACCGACGGCAATCCAGGCCCAGCCGAGGAAGAATCGTTTCTGCTTTTGCGCCGTCATGCGAACTCCCATGACCAGCATAACCAGGCTGAGGGCGCTGAGCAAAATGGTGCGAATCATCATAGGTCCTCCCGGATGAGATTATGCCGCGCATAGCGGGGGTTCACGGTGCGTGCCCGGTCGACCAGTAACGCCAGCCCGACCTTGAGCATGTAATACATGGCCCCCCAGGACTTGATCGAGGATGTGCCAGTGGTGCGTGCCCTGAAGCGGGTTCCGACCTCGCGGAACCGATAGCCCTGGCGCCTGAGCAGGGCCAGTGACTCCGGTTCGGGGTAATCAAGGGGGTAGGAGCGCGCGAAGTAGGTGAGCATCGGCCGGTTCAACATCTGAAAACCGGAGGTCGGGTCCGTCACCCGGGCCCGGCAGATGAGCGTGAGTAGGACGGCAAGCCCGCGGATCCCGATACTTCTCAGGGCGGTGCTCTTGTAGGACTCCCGGTCATTTTCAAGGAACCGGGAGCCTACCACCAAGTCGACATCCCCGGAGCGCATGGCCTCAACCAGCTTCGGGATTTCGGAGGGCGGATGCTGGCCGTCGCCATCGCACCGGATGACATAGCGGTACCCGCGTTGGAAGGCGTACTGGAAGCCGGCCTGCACGGCTCCACCGACGCCTAGGTTGCAGGGGAGGTCGAGTACGAGCGCGCCGTGTTTCCGGGCAACGGCCGCGGTATGGTCAAGCGAGCAGTCATTCAGCACCGCGATATCCGCCCCGGGGGCCGACTCGCGGATTTCAGCGAGGAGCCCGGGCAGGGCGCCTTCCTCATTAAAGGCGGGCAGGATGATCAGTGATTGTTTAAGAATGTCGTCCATGGGGTATGAAGATACTGACGGCAGGGGGCAGGGGGCAATAGAAAAGTCAGGGGGGTGGTGACGCTTCCCGGGCAGGACTGTAGAAAGTGCTTTTCATTTCGGTATGAGCCGCCATAATTCAGCCTGCTTGACTTGATGAGGGTGTTGTGGAATCCAGCGAAGGAGAGGGTGGAATGGAAAGCATACCGGTTCTTCATGTTTCGGGAGTGTCCCTTGCGGAGGCTTATGAAAAGGCAGTGATTGCCCTTCATGAAAATGGAACACGCTTCCGGACCCAATACGACAAGCCCGGTGATCCGGCCAGCCTGGATTCAACCATGAATATCACCGTTCTGGATCCGCTGGCCGATCCCATGATCCACAAGGCTTTTCCCGGGGGCATTGAGGACCTGCGCGAATACGTGATGGAGCTTCAGGGCGCCAAGGATCATTGGGTCAAGAACATGAATGACCCGGCCGACACCCGGTGGGAATATACCTACCATGGACGGCTGGCGAATTACGGGGCCTGGAAGGAACTCCGCAATTACGAGTCCGTTGAGGCGGGATTCTTCAAGATCAACCAGATCGAGGCGGTCATCAACAAGCTGGTGAAGCAGCCTTTTACACGACAGGCCCAGATGATTACCTGGATGCCGAATATGGACCTTGATTGCTACGATCCGCCGTGCCTGCAGTCGCTCTGGTATCGCATCCTGGAGGACAAGGACGGGGTGTGGTGGCTGAACTGCAACATCCGGTTCCGCAGCAATGACGCCTGGGGCGCCAATTTCATGAACATGTTCGGGTTCGTTCTGTTCAACCGCGATGTCATCGCCGCCGAGGTGTCGCGCCGGGCCGGCAAGACGGTCAGGCTCGGACGGCTGAACTGGCAGGCCGATTCGTACCATATCTACGGCAAGGATATTGACGCGGCCCGGCAGCGCCTTTTCGACCGGCTCAAAACGACCACGTTCGAGGAACGCGTGTATTGCTTCAATGACGAGATGATCCGGGAGATCTACAACGAGGCGGAAGCCACCGTGCGCGAAAAAATCCGCGAGTTTGATGCAAGGTAAAGGAAGAAACGGGGGGCTCGTCTCGAAGGGATGGCGACTGTCCCGTGAGGCTTTTTCATGCGCGTTCTAGTCACAGCAGGCCCAACCCGTGAATTCATGGACCCCGTGCGGTTCATCAGCAACCGTTCCTCGGGGAAAATGGGGTACGCGGTTGCCGTTGCGGCCCGGGATCGTGGCCATGAGGTCGTCCTTGTCTCCGGGCCTGTGGCGCTGACGCCCCCTGCAGGGATCCGCTTGATAAAGGTGGTGTCCGCGGCGGAGATGTTGGATGCAGTATCGGTCCAGCTGGAGTCCTGCGATGCCCTTGTCATGGCCGCCGCGGTCGCCGACTGGCGCCCCGTGGAGATGAGCGTTCAGAAGGTGAAGAAACTTGCGGCCGGTTCCGAGCTCAGGCTTGAGCCCACCCCTGACATTCTACTGACCATTAATCCCCGCAAAGGGAAGCGGGTGTTTGTGGGGTTTGCGGCGGAGACGACCGGGATGGAAACTGAGGCTCGCCGCAAGCTGTCGGCCAAGGGGCTGGACATGATTGTTGCCAATGATGTCAGCCAGCCGGATGCCGGCTTCGACGTGGATACCAACCGGGTGGTTTTTATCACGGCTGATGCTTCCGCGTTTACCCTGCCGCTGATGTCAAAACGCGAGGTTGCGGACCGGATTGTGAAGTGGGTGGAAAATGCCTGTCCCCTGAGTTCAGTCCCTGCGCCCGGAGTATCGGTACAGGATACCGCCCCGGAGGGTGGTGCGCGGCTGGCGCAGCAGTGGAATTTCATTCGTGAAATTGACAAGCTGAAACTGGTGCTTCGGCGCACCCTGCTGCTGGATGGGAGTCGTTATGAGAATGACGCGGAACATTCCTGGCACTTGGCCGTCATGGCGGTGCTGTTGCGTGAGCATGCGAATGAGCCCAGCCTGGACATCGTGCGTGTAATCAAGATGGTGCTGGTGCACGACATTGTTGAAATTGATGCAGGCGACACCTATTGCTATGACGAGAAGGGGAATCTTGGTAAGGTTCAACGGGAAAAAGTTGCGGCGGATCGTCTGTTCGGACTCCTGCCGGGAGACCAGCAGCAGGAACTGATGTCGCTCTGGGAGGAATTTGAGGATCGCTCGACCCCAGAGGCGAAATTTGCGGCAGCCCTTGACCGGGTTCAGCCCCTGATGCACAACCATGGCACGGGGGGCGTTGTGTGGAAGGCGCACGGGGTGAGGTGCGGAAAAGTGATGGAGCGCAACCGTCATGTGGAGGAAGGGTCCCGCATACTGTGGGAATTCGCCGAAACCATGATCCGGGATGCAGTTAAGCGCGGATATCTGGATGAATGACATGGCTGAGAAAACAAAAAATTTGATATTCGTGGGCGGGAAAGACGCGACATTAAGCGCGATGGCTGCCGCCTTTGCGCGCGCCAAGGGCCGCACTGATGTGACGGTTCACTATGCCGGGATTTCTTCCGGCAAGGTCTCTCCGGTGGCGTGGCGTGTGTTATCGGAGTTTCAGTTGATTCCAGAGGCGTGCGATGGCCTGATTTTGGGAAATGCAGGTAATATTGTTCGGGACGTGGCTGTTTCGTTGTGTAGCGAGGCCGATGCGCCGTGCGGCATTCTGCCTGGAAATCCACTGCAGTTGCACTGGCGGATTAAAGAGCCAGCGGGCAGTCATGCAGAGTCGGGATCGCAATTGGAATCACTGCGTGAGGCTTGCGGCACGATCCGTCGGCTGGTGGACGATTTTTATGAGCAGGGCTACCTGGATGCATTTCTGCAGTCCAAAACCGCTTCAAACCTGCTGTTGGAGCATATGTCCGACGGTGTGATTGCCCATGACCTGCACCGGCGTGTTTTCTATTTCAACGCGGCTGCCGAGAAAATTACGGGCTATACGCGTGAAGCCCTGCTGAACCGGGATTGCCATGATGTCATCCCCACAGGCTTGTGCGGGGCTAAATGTTCGTTTTGCGACGGTAGTGAGCCGCCGAAGGAAACGGTCTTCAAGGAAGTTGAAATAGCGACCGCCAGCGGTGAACGCCGTCGGATTACCATGAATATCAACGTGATGGCCGACCAGGCCGGGAAACCCATGGGCATCCTTGCTTGTTTCCGTGATGAGACCCGGGAATTGCAGATGGCACGTCGACTGGGCGAAATTGAGAAGTTTGCGGGAATCGTGGGGCGCGATCCGAAAATGCTGGCCTTGTATGACCTGATTCCCGAGCTTGCGGAATCCCCGGCACCGGTTCTCATTCAAGGCGAAAGCGGGACCGGGAAGGAACTGGTTGCCGCGGCGCTGCATTACGAGGGACCGCGTGCAAACAAGATGTTTGTACCCGTTAATTGTGGCGCACTGCCGGAAGGTTTGCTGGAAAGCGAGTTGTTCGGTCACGTCAGGGGGGCATTCACGGGGGCGATCCGGGACAAGAAAGGTCGTTTCGAGCTGGCGGATGGAGGCACCATATTTCTCGATGAAATCGGTGATATTTCTCCGACCATGCAGGTGAAACTGCTACGTGTTCTACAGGAAGGCAGTTTTGAACGGGTAGGGGGTGAGCAAACTATCAAGGTGAATGTGCGGGTGGTTAGCGCCACTCATCGCAACCTTCACAAGGAAATGGCTGCCGGGAAGTTCAGGGAAGACCTTTTTTACCGGTTGAGCGTGGTGCCCCTGGTGGTTCCGCCCCTGCGGGAGCGCCGGTTGGATATCCCGCTGCTGGCTGATCATTTCCTCAAACTGCTGGCCGTGGGAAAGAGCGTCCGCTTTTCTCCTGAGGCCATCGATTTCATGGTGGGTTATAACTGGCCTGGAAATGTTCGCGAACTTCAGAACTGGATCCAGTTTGCCCTTATCAAGTGCAAGAATGGCATAATTCAACCCGCCCATTTGCCTCCTCTTGCTTTAAATCCCGAGCTCTCTGCGGTAGCGGCCTCTGCTCCCGCCCAGGATTCCGCGCGGGGGCGGCAACGCCTGACACGGGAGACTGTTGAAGCCGCCATTTTGAAGGCTGGTGGCAACAAAGTTGAGGCGGCCAGAATCCTGGGTGTCTCACGAGCGACGCTCTATCGGTTCCTTGATGAGAATGAAATAGCCGCTCCCTGATACACAAATCGCGGCACTGAGACACCTTGAGATGTTGCTGGTAATGCTTTTGTAGTTGCGTAACATGTTCTCCTTGAGCCGCTTGCGTTTATCGGTGTATATTATTCCCTGTTCTCGGCACAACTCTTGCATTAGACCAAGATGTTATTTTTTTCCGGGAGGATGTAATGCAGGATAGAAATGGCAATGTTAGGCGCTTGATCGAGGTGGCAACAAGTTTAATTGAGATTGCCGACAAGGGGCACGCCGAATGTCTTGATGAAAATTGTGTTGGATTATTCGGCTTGGCGAAAGATTGCGGATACCGTATACGTGCGGAAGCAGAACGTGAATTTGCCGCTCATTTGGAAGTAATGGCGAAAACGAGAACTTGAAGATAAAGCTGGAGGACAAAGGAATGAAGTTTATCTGTAATGTGTGTGGCTATGTCTATGATCCGGCAGCAGGGGATCCCGACCATGGGATAGCTCCTGGAACAGCGTTTGAGGATATCCCAGCGGATTGGGTTTGTCCGGATTGTGGAGTTGGGAAGGGTGATTTTTCGCCCCAGTGATGACCGGGATAATTCAAAGGAGTAAGATATGACAAACAGGTTGGAAGTTTATAAGTGCGGGTTGTGCGGAAATATCGTGGAAGTGCTTCATGGGGCGGGTGGAACATTGTCCTGCTGCGGTGCTGAAATGAAGCGGTTTGATGAAAATACCGTGGATGCCTCAAAGGAGAAGCACACCCCGGTGATTGAGCGTCTTCCCAATGGAATCAAGGTGACTGTCGGCAGCGTCCTGCACCCGATGGAAGAGAAGCATTACATCGAGTGGATCGAGCTCATTGCCGGTGACAAGGTGTTGCGACAATACCTCAAGCCCGGCCAGCCTCCCGTGGTTGTGTTTGAAGGCGTGACGGCGACTGAGGTGACGGCCCGCGAGTTCTGTAACCTGCATGGTTTGTGGAAGGCCTGATCATGATCACAAAGAAAATCGAAAAAGCGATTAACGACCAGTTGAACCGGGAACTCTATTCTTCGTATTTGTACCTTGCGATGTCGGCTGATGCGACAGCAAAGGGGTGCAAGGGTGCGGGGAAGTGGTTTAAAGTTCAATTCCAGGAGGAGCAGGCGCATGCCCTGAAGTTCTACGACTATCTCCTGAGTCAGGGTGCGACAGTTGACCTTGCGGCCATCGAAAAGCCCAAAGTGGCTTGGACGTCACTGTTGGAGATGTTTGAGGCGACCCTCAAACATGAAAAGTTTATCACCAAGTCACTGAACGGGTTGATGGATCTGGCCGTTTCCGAGAAGGATTATGCCACCCAGACCCTGCTTCAGTGGTTTATCACCGAGCAGATAGAGGAGGAGGCGAATGATACCGATGTTGTCTCCATGCTCAAGATGGCGGGAGCATCGGCGGGAACGCAGCTCATGATTGACAAACAACTGGGCAAGCGGGGCGCTGCCTCCTGACATTGACAGACTGTTAATAGTCCGGTGCGGGCGGCCCCAGCGGCTGCCCGCGCTTTTTCAAGGGAGAGTAATGTGAGTTTCAGGACATGTTCATGCGGGCATGAATGGACTTCGCGGGAAGATTTCCTGGCGGATCCGCATGTAACCATTGTGGGCTATCAGGTGAATTTCGAGCACCTGCGGGAAGGTTTCTTTCTGTTTAACCACCTGGCTGAAGGCTGCTTGACGACGCTGTCGATACCCGCTGCGATGTTTCTCGACCTTTACAGCGGAAGACTATTTCAAGACCGGCTTACCGGCTCATTTGAATGCTCCGGACAATGTTTGCATCAGAGCAACCTAGCCCCCTGTCCGGCTCAATGTGAGTGCGCTTTTGTCAGGGAAGTGGTGAATATTGTAGCCCAGTGGAATAAGCGATCGGCGGCGTGAGGGTTTATTCATGAAGAACATGATTCTCGTCATGTTGGTCTGTGGTCTCGGAATTTCCGCTTTTGCGGCGGATCCCTTCACTATCGTCTTCCGGCAGTTCAGCGAGGGGTCTAATGAGCTGGTGTCGGTGGCAGTCACCGTTCCCCCTGACCATCATATTTATGCCGATCAGGTTGAGGCGAGGCTCGACCCCGGGCGGCTTCTGTCCCAGGTCCGCGGGGATCGCCCCGTGACCATTCGCGATGCCTTGACGGGGAGTAATCGACCCGCGTTCAGCCGCGATTTCACGCTTATTTTTAATACCGGGGTACGGGGTGGCGAGCCTGCGGTGTTTAAATTCTCCTATCAGGGTTGTAATGAGCAGGAGTGCTTTTTTCCTAATACCCTCTCTTACACGCTGCAGACCGCGGAACGGAGCTCGGCCGCTTCTGCGACTCTGGCGGCTGACGGAGCAACGACTGGGCAGCCTGCCGGATGGAGAGACCTGACCCGATCCCATGCCATTATTTCCAGCGCATCGGGATACTTGAGGGCACCTGACTTCCTCGCCTTTCTGGACCGCGCCGAGGGCAGGTCTGATGCGGGGGCGTCCGGAAAGGGGACATTGGCCGCTTCGATAAAAGCCGGATTTCTGCTGTTTGGTTCCAATCCTGTTGAATTTCTTCGGGTTCATGGTGTGTGGTGGACTGTTCTGGTCATTTTGATCGGAGGACTCCTGCTGAACCTCACTCCCTGTGTTCTGCCGATGATCCCGATTAACCTGGCCATTCTGGGGGTCGGGTCCCAGAACAGCACCAGGGCTGGTGGACTGTGGCTGGGGTCTTTATATGGATTCGGGATTGCCCTGGTCTATGGAGTGCTTGGGCTTGTTGTGGTTCTTACTGGATCACAGTTTGGAACCCTCAATTCGATGCCGTGGTTCAATGTTGCGATAGGTTTGATATTTGTCGCGCTGGCTCTGGCCATGTTTGATGTTTTTGCCATAGATTTCACCCGGTTCCAGACGGTTGGCGGCGGGACAGGTG
>Ga0007792_10000777_pt1 | contig 11608 bp, 12 predicted proteins | sample CryBogmetaGMA6M_FD_60371 | JGI IMG/M metagenome (GOLD analysis project Ga0007792, IMG submission 60371) | Freshwater microbial communities from Crystal Bog, Wisconsin, USA - MA6M | ecosystem: Environmental > Aquatic > Freshwater > Lake | place: Crystal Bog, Wisconsin, USA | collected 2009-07-06
CACGAAGAGCTTGAGCAGGCCCACGCGGCCCTGTTCGCCGCGCAGGGCGGGCAGCAGGGCCCGCACCACCATCACCAGCCAGCCGACCATGCCCACGGTGAGCAGGAACTGCCAGAGGCGGCCCAGCTCCACGTACTCATAGCCCTGGTGGCCCAGCAGGAACGATCCCGACAGCTTGCCCAGGATGGCCTGGTGGGCGCCGGTGAGGGCTCCCACCACGACGACGACCAGGGCCACCAGCAGGCCGGCCACGCCGATCCACTGGCCCTTGGGCTCCTTGGCGCTGAGCTTGGGGCCCAGGTAGAGGCCCGTGGCCAACCAGCAGGTGGCGATCCAGAAGACGGCCAGCTGCAGGTGCCAGGTGCGGGAGGCGGCGTAGGGCAGGATGTGGGAGAGGTCCACACCGTAGAGGGCGTTGCCTTCCACGGCGTCATGGGCCGTCAGGATGCCCATGCCGATCTGCACCAGGAAGAGGGCCATGGCCACGGCGAAGTAGAGGGCCGACCAGCGCTGGCTGGGGGTGGCGGGCGCCGCCGGAATGGCCTGCGGGGCCGGGAACTCTTCGGCGGGCTGGCTGGCGTGGTGCCAGACCATGAGGCCCACGCCCAGGATCAGCAGGATGATGGACAGGATGCTCCAGAGGTGGCTGATGGGGGTGATGCTGTTGCCCACCAGGGGCTCGTGGGGCCAGTTCTGGGTGTAGCTGGCCGCGGAGCCGGGCCGGCGAGCGGAAGCCGTCCAGGCCGTCCACAGCCAGAAGTCGGCCACGCGCTCACCCTCGGCCTGGGTGGGAATCCACCGGGCCGGGATGGCGGCTTCCTTGTCCCCCTGCACGGCGATCCGCGCCAGCTCGGCGCGGGTCTGGAGGTAGGCCTGGGCCTGGGCAGCATCCAGCTTCAGGGTGCCGGTGGCTATTTCATACTTATTATTCTGAAACAAGGCGATGGTCTGAGCCTTGGCTTCTGCCGGAGAGACTCCTCTGGCCTTCACGCCAGTCAGGGTGGCGGCCGCCCACTGGTGGAGGGCCTTGGCCGTCCAGTCCGGCGCCAGGTAGGAGCCATGCCCCAGGATGGAGCCGATGTGCTGCCCGCCGTGGCCCAGGTAGCTGACCTGCCCCGCCAGGATCTGACCGGGTCCCACCAGGACGGTGCCGTCCTCGGCCACCACCTGCTGCGGGATCGGCGGGGCATTCTGGGCGATCTGCCGCCCCCCCAGGCCCAGCACCCCGAAACCAGCCAACAGCACCAGCAGAACCAGCCACCACCTTGCTTTCATTGAAGCCTCCGGGACGGCGCACTCAGCGCCTGGAGAGGATCTTGGCATAATTCTCCATATTTCGGACCAACAATTCTTAATTGTGATCCAGGACACCCGGCCTGGCCCTTAAAAGCCGCTTTTGTGAAAGCGCTGGCTTGCGCTGGCCTATTCCAAGTAACTTGGGGTGTTCTCGCTCTGTGAAAGGGATTCGCCTTCATGGCCCACCCCGCCCTGCTACCCGTTGTCCTCACCTGCAACACGGACCTGCGCTTCATCGACCTGATCCAGGTGGTGGGGGCGGAGTTCCTCAAGCACCTGAGCTTCACCCAGGAGGACGGCGAGCGCCTCTGGCTGGCCATCCAGGAGGGCATCGCCAACGCCATGCGCCACGGCAACAAGCTGAACAAGGACAAGCCCATCAAGGTGACCTTCACCCCCCAGGTGGACCGCTTCGAGATCCGCATCGAGGACCAGGGCCCCGGCGTGGACCTGGACACCCTGCCCAATCCGAACCTGCCGGAGAACCTCCTCAAGCCCGGCGGCCGGGGCGTGTTCTTCATGCGCCAGGTCATGGACGAGGTCCGCCTGGACCGCACCCCCACCGGCTCCACCCTGGTGCTGGTGAAGGCTCGCAAGGTCCGCGAAGCCCAGGCGTGACCCCGGCCGACTGGCGCCGGCGGGCCATCCGCCTGGCCCTGGCCACCGTGGCCTACAACCTGTTGGAAGGCCTGGTCGCCATGGCCTTCGGCTGGCAGGACGACAGCCTGGCCCTCTTTGGCTTCGGGGCGGACAGCTTCATCGAGGTGGCGTCGGCGCTGCTGGTGCTCTGGAACCTCCGGGACCACGGCAACCTGGTGCGGGAGCGCTGGGCCGCCCTGCGCATCGGTTGGCTGTTTGTGGTCCTGGCGGCGGGCATCGCCGGGGGTGCCCTCCTCCAGCTGGCCGGACGCACGCACCCCCCCACCACGGTGCCGGGCCTGGTGATCTCGGCGGTCTCCCTGGGCTTCATGGGCTGGCTCTGGCGGGCCAAGCTGGCCGCGGCCCAGGCCCTGGACAGCGCCACCCTCGCCGCCGACGCTGCCTGCAGCCTGGCCTGCATCCAGCTCTCGGCCGTCCTCTTCGCCGGCAGCCTGGCGTTCCTCCTGGCCCCCGCCCTCTGGTGGGTGGATGCCGCCTCAGCCCTGGTCCTGGCAGCCCTCATCGGCCGGGAAGGCCAGACCATGGTCCGCGCCGCCCGCAGCGCCACCTTCACCGGCGGGTGTGGCTGCGGACATTAAGTGGTACTTGCAAACAGGGACGAAAAAGCTAGGGAACAGGGATGAAGGGGATGAAGGGGAGAACGGAAAAGGGCGGGTAAAAACCCCCTGTTCCCTCTCTGCCGCTCTGCCTCTTTCGGCGCCCCTCTGCTCTCTCGTCTTTTCTCTGCGAGCGTTTTTTCTTCAGAGCTCAGTCCCGGGCCGGCCGCTCGTTCAGGACGCCGCAGGTGCCCGGCAGCCGGAGGTAGAACATCTCCAGGCCCTCGGCGGCCACGGCATCGAGCATACGGTCGGAGTCTTCCTCCGGGGCCATGAAGGTCACCTGCACCGGCAGGTCCCCCGCCAGCTCGATGAAGTGGTCCGCATGGATGAGGCCATGGCGGCCGAACCCGGCGATGGCCCGCACGGCGGATCCGCCGGGCAGGCCCAGCCTGCGCCCCAGCTTGAGGAGCCACTCGTAGATCAGGATCCCGTGATGGGTCCGATCCTCCTGCACGAAGAAAATCAGGTAGGTGCCGTCCATGACGCCCCCCCGGGACGCTCAGCCTTGGGTCAAGGCCTTGAAGGTCCACACCCCAAGCATGGTCATGGCGAGGGATCCCGCCAGATGCAATCCCATATGACCGAAGGCCCAGGCAATCTGGCCTCGGCTGAGGAGGTGCACCGCCTCCGCCGAGAAGGTCGAGAAGGTCGTGAGGCCCCCCAGGAAGCCCGTGATGATGAACAGCCGGGCTTCGGGGGCCAGGCCTGGGTGCTGGGAGAAGAGGGCCACCGCCAGGCCCACCAGGTAGCCCCCCAGCAGGTTCGCCGCCAGGGTGCCCATGGGTACCTCCGGCAGCAGGGGATTCATGAGGGCCCCGAGGCCCCAGCGCAGCCAGGCGCCGAGAGCCGCGCCGATGCCTACCGCTGCAAATGCTGGAAGCCCCATGCCGCTCTGCCCCTCCTCATGCTGGCAAGGCTATCACCGGACCAGCTGCCCCGCCGTCACGAAGCGCACCTGCCCCTTGGTGCGGGGCACCAGCTTTTCCAGGGCCGCCACGGTCTCGGGGTAGATGTGGCCGATGATGAGCACCGAGCCATCCTTCTCCGCCAGCTTGAGGGCCCGCTCCCACTGCTTCTCCATCTCGGGGAAGGCCTTGTCGTCGTCCAGGAAGACCCGCCGCTGGGCGGAGGGGATGCCCTGCTGCACGGCCACCTCGTAGGCCACGCTCTCCTTCTCCGTGCGGCTGTCCACGAAGAACAGCTTCCTGGCCTTGAGCTCCTGCAGGATCCAGCCCATGCGCTCGCGGTCCGGCGTCAGGCGGCTGCCCATGTGGTTGTTCACGCCCACCCGATGGGGGATCTCGTCCATGGCCAGCCGCACCCGGCGACGGATCTCGGACTCGGACAGGTTGTAGAGGATCGCGTTCGGGCCGGGGTCCCGGCCGGGGCCAGGGAAGCCCACGGGCTCCATGGGGAGGTGCAGCATGATCTCCTTGCCCAGCTTGTGGGCAATGTCGGCGCTGGTCTTGGTGTGCTCCAGGTAGGGCAGCACGGCCACGCTGAAGGGCACAGGCAGGCTGCAGAGGCGCGTCACCAGCTCCGGTGCAGCGTAGCCCAGGTCGTCGATGACCACGGCCATCCGGGGCAGCTCAGGCACGGGCTCGGGAGCCTTGGGTCGGGGCGGCTCCTGGGGGGCCTTGGCTTTGGGCTCCGGGGCCTTATTCGGCTTGGGGGCGGGCTCCTCCCGGGGGGCCGGCGAGCTACGGCGGCCACAGCCCTGCTGGCCCAGCAGCAGGCCCGTGAGCAGGCCCAGGCCCAGCACCAGAACCCCCCAGCCAAGGAGGGCCAGGGTGGAAGTATGCTTCCCCCGACCCTTCGCCATCAGGGGTTCGGCTTCTTGGGCAGACCCAGGGGCCCAGCCGGAGTGGCTGTGGGGGCATCATCGTGAGCGGCAACCTTGGCCGGCGCCGGAGCCGGGGCCTGGAGGGCCACCAGCACCTTGGCGAGGGCGTCATCGGTCTCAGCGAGGCGCAGCACCTGGTCGGGGATCACGCCCTGGCGATCAAGCTTTTCGCCGCCCAGGCCCAGCCAGCGGCGGGAGACCAGTTCCACGGCCCCACCCTGCTTCAGCAGGAACCGGGCGCGCTCCACACCGAGCCCCGGAGAGCGCTCACCCAGCACCCGGGTCCCGCCCTTCTTGAGGCAGGCGGCGAGGACTTCGGGGGCGCCCAGGGTCGTGCGACCCAGGAGGACGGCCAGCTTGGCGAAGGGGGTGCCGGTGCCGGAGACCTCCACGATGCGATCGGACTTGCCGGCCTCCTGGAGGGTGCCGAGGGGGCCCTTGGTGCCCAGGAGTCCCGCCAGAGCGGCAGCTTCCTCCATGCTGCCCCGGGCGCAGGTACGCAGATCCAGCACCAGGGTCTGCTTGCGATCGGCGGCGGCCAGGAGCCGACCCACCTCTTCCGCCCGGCCCTTGTTCAGGTCAGGCAGGCTGAGCAGCAGGGCACCCTCGCCCTGCTTCAGGGCCGCCGGAGCGGCCACGGGACGCTGGCGCTGCACCGTGGTCTTGGTCAGGTCACCGGTGGCGTTGTAGCGGTAGAGGTCGAGGGAGGAGCCTTCGGGGCCGCGCAGGCTGCGCTCCAGAGACCAGGCGCTGAGGCGGCCCACGGAGTCGCCGTCGACCTTGCGGATCACATCCCCGGCCTGGATGCCGGCCTTGGCGGCGGGCCCGCCGGGGGTCACGGCCAGCACAGAGGCATAGATGCCCCGCTTCATCACCACCAGGCCAACCTCAGCGGGCCCAGGGTCCGGCAGGCGGAGGTCCTCGGGGGGCAGGTAGGCGTTGAGGGGGTGGGAGCGCTCCAGCACAGCCTGAACGCCACCGGAGACCACCTTGCTCATGTCCGGCTGATCCACGTAGTTCTGCTGGACCAGGGACAGCACGTCCTGGATGTCCGACAGCCCGGCCAGGGGGTCCTGGGGAGCCGCCTTGGCGCCAGCCTTGGGCTGCGGCTTGGCGACGCTCCCCTGCTGGAGCACCGGCAGCGTGAAGGCGGCCACCAGGGGCAGCGAGAGAACCGAGAGCCAGGTGCGGGCATGCATGGGTCCAGTGTAATGGGAAAGAAGCTGTCAGCTGTCAGCTATCAGCTGTCGGCTAGAGCCCCGGCCCGGGCAGTGTGCCCAAACCATCACGGCCAAGGTTTGGCTGATAGCTGACAGCTGATAGCCGACAGCTAGGCCTTCAGCTCCAGCGTCGCCTTCGCCAGCTCATCCTGGGTCTGCAGCACCTTCAGGTTGGCTTGGTACATGAACACATAGCCCAGGCCGGAGACGGCTTCGGTGGTGGGGTCCACGTTGGAGGCGCCGGGGCCGGCGGGCGTCGGGTCCGTACTGACCCCCGACACCCGCACCCCCCCCGAGGCTTCAGCCACCAGCTCGGCCCGCTTGGCCTTGAATCCGGCCGTCTGCTGGTTGGCCACGTTGTCGGCCTGCATGGCCAGTCCCGCGCTGGCAGCGCGAAGACCGGAAAGTGCAATGCCGACCCCGTCCATGGGGCTCTATCGGCCGGTCCCAATGCCGACTTTAACCTTTTCTGAACCAGTCGCTGCCTGACTGAAAGCCCTTTTGCTTGGCGGCCATCTGGGAGTGGCGGGCCAGCGCCAGGTCGATGAGGCGGGTCAGCAGCTCGGCGTAGGGCACCCCGCTGGCGGCCATCATCTTGGGGTACATGGAGATGCTGGTGAAGCCCGGGATGAAGTTCAGCTCATTGAGGAAGACCCGGCCCGTGCCGCGCTCCAGGAACAGGTCCACCCGGGCCATGCCGTAGCCGTCCGAGGCGGCGAAGGCCTCCGCCGCCAGGCGCCGCATCCGGTCCGCGAGGGCCGCCGGCAGGTCGGCGGGAATCTCCGTGCGGCTGCGGCCGTGGAGGTACTTGTCCTCGAAGGTGTAGAACTCGTCGGCCACGATCACTTCCCCTGCCACCGAGACCAGAGGCTCATCGCCCCCCAAAACAGCCACTTCGATCTCGCGCACCGTGAGGCCCTGCTCCACCAGCACCCGCCGGTCGAAGGTGAAGGCCCGGTCCAGGGCCGCCGGCAGGTCCTCGGCTCGCTTGACCTTCTCCACGCCGATGCTGCTGCCCAGGTTGGCGGGCTTCACAAAGAGCGGCAGCCCCAGCCGGGCACAGGCAGCCAGGCAGGCGGCCCGCTCCCGCGTCCAGCGCTCCTCGGTGAGACCCTCGTAGGGCACCACCGGCAGGCCGTGGGACTCCCAGAGGCGCTTGGTGATCCACTTGTCCATGCCCGCCGCCATGGCCAGCAGGCCGGCGCCGGTGTAGGGGCGGTGCAGCAGCTCCAGGTAGCCCTGGAGCTGGCCATCCTCGCCGCCGGCCCCATGCAGGGCATTGAAGAACAGGTCCGGCAGGGGGGCATCCTCGGCGCCCCGCTCCAAGGGCAGGAAGGGATGGGCGCTGCGCGCCGGCAGCTCACCGGCCTCGAGGCGGGCGAAGGGATCACCCAGCACGGCCCACACGCCATTGCGGGCGATGCCCATGGGGCGCACCTGGAAGCGGGCGGGGTCCAGGTGCTCCGCGATGGCCCGGGCTGTGACGATGGAGACTTCGTGCTCGGGGGATTCCCCGCCGAAGAGAAGGCCGACGCTCCGGGTCTGGTTCATGCGATCACTGTATCCCAACCAGCCCCACTGGCACACTCTGCCCCCGCCCCCTGGGCCGATGCGCTAGGCTAGGCTCAACCCATCGGAGCATCCGTGCGCTCGGCCATCTACCCAGGCTCTTTCGATCCCGTGACCCTCGGCCACTGGGATCTCATCAAGCGGGCCGCCAAGCTCGTGGACCGCCTGGTGGTGGCCGTGCTCCACAATCCGTCCAAGTCCGCAGCGTTCACGGTGGAGGAGCGGGTGGCCATGCTGGGGGAACTCACCGCCACCCTGCCCCGGGTGGAGGTCACCTCCTTTGACGGCCTGCTGGTGGACTTCGCCAAGGTCCAGGAGGCCCAGGTCATCGTGCGGGGGGTGCGGGCCTTCAGTGACTTCGAGTACGAGTTCCAGATGGCCCTGATGAACCGCAAGCTGGCGCCGGATCTGGAGACGGTGTTCCTCATGCCCAAGGAGAACTACAGCGCCGTGAGTAGCCGGCTGGTGCGGGAGATCGGGTCCATGGGTGGCAATCTGTCTGACCTGGTGCCCGAGGTGCTGCGCGCCCGCATTGCCGAGCGCCTGCGGCGCTAGTGCACCTCGCCTGAAGTTCCTGGATCAAGATGGTGCCCAGGGGCGGATCGGATGCTCCGGGTATTTCGCGCGGGCACCGCTAGCCCGCCCTCAGGCCGGCGTCTCCATGCCGGGGGCGACCCCGGTGTCCGTGCGGCCTCGGAGGTGCTGGGCCAGGCGGGCGCGGAGGCGCCGGCGCTGGCTTGGGTCGAGGTGGCGAAAGCCGCGGATCAGGCCCCGGCAGGAGGCACTTCCACAGCGGCAGGGGAAGGGCTCGGCCAGGTCGTACTCGGTGGTGTCGTAGTCAAAGGTGACTTCTTCCCAGGCCTGGATCCGGCGGCGGGCAATGAGCTCCTGGCCCCGCAGCGTCGAATTGGGATCACAGCTGTGGTTGAGGAAGCGCCAGAAGTAGCGGTCCAGGACCAGCTCCAGTCCGGCCTCCGGGGGCACCTCCAGGTGCAGGTCGGCGGCCACCTGGACGGTGTAGCGGGTGGGCTGGCTGCGGAGGTCACCCTCGAGCCGCAGGACCCGCTGCCCCCGGCGGATGGGGGCGGTGGCCAGAACGTGGTAGTTGCCGTGGATGCGGGCCACGGCAGCCAGGGCCGAGGCGGCGGGCTCGAGCTTCAGGACGGACATGGGGCCTCTTGCGACAGGGGGGTCTGAAGAATTGACCACCGGGGCAAGGGGACGGTTGAGCCCAGGCGAGAGGCTCAGCTGATCTCCGCCAGCTTCAGGCGGACCTGCTCCCGCTTCAGCCAGTCGCGCTGGGCATCGCTGAGGCCGTGGGCCAGGGCCCGGTCGGCGGCCTCCCGGCAGCGCAGGAGCAGGGCCCGGTCCCGCACCAGGTCTGCCACCTGGAAGCGCGGCAGGCCCGCCTGCCTGACCCCGAAGAACTCGCCGGGGCCCCGCAGCTCCAGGTCCCGCTGGGCGATGCGGAAGCCATCCTGGGTCTCCACCAAGGTCTGCAGGCGCTCGGTCTCAGAGCCGCTGATCATGAGGAAGTGGCTGGCCCGGGTGCCCCGCCCCACGCGGCCCCGCAGCTGATGGAGCTGACTGAGGCCGAAGCGCTCCGCGTGGTCCACCACCATCACCGTGGCGTTGGGCACATCCACCCCCACCTCGATCACCGTGGTGGCCAGCAGGATGCCGGCCTCGCCCCGCACGAAGCGCCCCATGCGGGCGGCCATCTCCTCGGCCTTGAGGCGACCGTGGACCACCTCCAGGGTGACGTCCGGGAAGATGGCCCGCAGCAGGGCCTCCATGGCCTGGATGTCCCGCAGCGGCACCTTGCCTTCATCCGAGGGGTCGATGCTGGGACTCACCACGAAGGCCTGGTGGCCCTGGGCCAGCTCCCCCCGCAGGCGCTCCCAGGCCCGCTCGGCGAACTCGGGCTTGTGCAGGCGGGTGGTGATGGGCTGGCGGCCCGGGGGCAGCTCATCCAGCACGCTCTGGTCCAGATCCCCGAACACCGCCAGAGCCAGGGACCGGGGGATGGGCGTGGCGCTCATGACCAGCCAGTGGGGGTCCCCGCCCTTCTCCTTCAGAGCCTCCCGCTGCTTCACGCCGAAGCGGTGCTGCTCGTCCACCACCACCAGCTGCAGCTGCTGAAAGGTGACGGCCTCCTGGAAGAGGGCGTGGGTGCCCACCACATAGCGGGCCTCGCCGCTGGCGATGCGAGCCAGGGCCGCCCGCTTCTCGGCGGCCTTCATGCCGCCCAGCAGCAGCTGCAGCGCATCACCCTCCTTGCCCAGGATGCGGCGGAAGCTCTCCGCATGCTGGCGGGCCAGGACCTCCGTCGGCGCCAGCAGGGCGCCCTGGCCGCCGGTCTCGGCCACCATGGCCATGGAGAGCAGCGCCACCAGGGTCTTGCCGCTGCCCACATCACCCTGGAGGAGGCGGTTCATCACCCGACCCGAGGTCAGGTCCTGGACAATCTCGCTGAAGGCCCTGCGCTGGGCACCGGTGAGGCGGAAGGGCAGGAAGCTGCGGAGGCGCTCCCGCAGCTCTGGCGAGGTGGCCACCGCCCGCCCCTTGCGCCGCAGCCGGCCCTCCCGCCGCTCGGCCACGCCCAGCGCAAAGGCAAAGAGCTCCTCGGAGGCCAGGCGCTGGTGGGCCGGGGTCCGGCCCTCCTCCAGGGCCAGGGCATCGCTGTCGTCCGGGGGGTTGTGCAGCAGGCGCAGGGCGCTGAGGGAGTCCGGAAGGCCCTTGGCCAAGTCGATGGGCAGCAGCTCCTCAGGCGGATGGACACGCCCCAGGGCCTCGGTCACCAGGGCCTGGCGGGTCCGGCCCAGCAGGAGGCCCATGCGCCGGTAAAGGGGCAGGAAGTGGCGAACCCAACCCGTGTCTCCGCCACTGTCCATCACCTCGAACTGGGGGGACCGCAGCTCCAGGCCATGGCGCCCAACGGACAGGGTTCCAAAGGCCAGAAGGCGGTTCCCGACCTTTAGGAGCCGCCCCAGGTAGGGCTGGTTGAACCAGATGAGGCGGAGCGTCCCCGTGCCGTCCTCCAGCAGGGCCTCCGTGAGGGTCATGTGCTGCACCCGGGTGGTGCTCTGCCGCACGTCCCGCAGGGTACCCAGCACCGTGACGAGGCCCGGATCAGCGGGCTCCATGCCCCGCAGGGCCAGGCTCCCCAGGGAGCGCAGGCTGCCCCGGTCCACGTAGCGATAGGGCAGGTTCCACAGCAGGTCCCGAAGGCTCTCGATGCCTGCCTCCTGCAGGGCCGCCGACCGGGCAGGCCCCAGGCCCCGGAGGACCGTGACCTTCGAGACCAGCGGAAGCGGAGCCAGGGACATGCCCCAGCCTAGATCCCCTGGGCCCGGACCGGAACACCCTGGCTATCCAGTGGCACCAGAAAGATAGAGGCAGGAACGCAGAGGACTGCGGAGGAGCGGAGGAAAAACACTGAGTGGCTTTACCTCTGCTTGCCTCCGCTTCTCGGCCTTCCTCCGCTTACATTCATCCATTCCTTCCTCTAAACCTGCATTTGCCTGGTTTTTTGTCTAGAATTATATTTGTACAAATATTAATATTATTGAATTTATAAATTTTTTCCGAAGGATATTGGGTGCCCTGGGATAGGCCCCGGGCTGTGCCCATGGAGCAGTCATGCCGGTCCTCCCAGCTCCGCCTCCGGCCCTGGTGGTAGCCGCCCCCCAGCTGCCGCCCCCCAGTGGTCTGGAGCTGGCGCCGCCGCTGGGGTCCCGCCCCAGCCCAGCACCCACCTGGAACCACACCGACACGGCCCTGGAGGCGGTCTTCTGGACCACCTTCGCCGTGGACTGGCTGCAGACCCTGGAAGTCGCTCGCCACCCCTACTGGTGCATCAGCACCCCCTGTGTGGAAGGCGTCCTGCCTGATGGGAGCCTGGTGGTGGTGCCATCTCGGGACTACCGCTTTGACCGCTACTCGGAGCGCAATCCCCTGCTGGGCCGGCATCCCAACACCCGGCGGGTGAATGCCTACTTCCTGGCCACAGGTCTGACCTACTACCTGGTCACCCGGAAGCTCTCCACGCGCTGGCGCCGGGCGGTCACCCTGACGGCCATCTCCCTCGAGGTCGTCACCGTGAACGGCAACATCCAGGCCGGCATCCGCATCCGGTAGGCCCTCAGGCGTGGGCTGCGCAGCGGGCCATGGCTTTGACGAGGGCCTGCTCCAGGTCGGCCCAGAGGTCACCGGGGCTCTCCAGGCCCACGGAGAGGCGCAGGAGGCCGGGGCCTATGCCGCTGTGCTCCCGGGCCGCGGGGTCCAGCACCCGGTGGGTGAGGGCGGCGGGATGCTGGATGAGGGTGTCCACGCTGCCCAGGGACACCGCTGGCGTCATGAGGGCCACTTCGGCCATGACCGTGGCTGCAGCCTCGTAGCCGCCCTTGAGGTCAAAAGCC
>Ga0007792_10000778_pt1 | contig 11594 bp, 10 predicted proteins | sample CryBogmetaGMA6M_FD_60371 | JGI IMG/M metagenome (GOLD analysis project Ga0007792, IMG submission 60371) | Freshwater microbial communities from Crystal Bog, Wisconsin, USA - MA6M | ecosystem: Environmental > Aquatic > Freshwater > Lake | place: Crystal Bog, Wisconsin, USA | collected 2009-07-06
GTTTACCTTTGGTTCCACTATCATTGTATTCATTCTGGGTATCAAAGCGGCGCTTACTGAGCCTGAACCTGACTGACCGAGTAGAGTTTTCCCGGTTTACAACGTACTACATTTTCAATTTCAAGGTTTAACATAGCCACCGCCACTCTGTTTACCGGCATCTGGCACTTGCGGCTTATTTCGTCGATCGTGAGATCTCCCTCTGAGCTTAGCAGCGAAATCACTTTCTCTTCATCTATGGTGAGAGGTATAAAAAGTTTTGGCTGAGGCGGAGTGATATTTTTTTCAATTTTTTTCCAGCCCATTTCAAAGATAAGGTCATCGGCATTTCTTACGACATCGGCTTTTTTCAGCTTCAGCAGGAGATTGCAGCCACCCGAATACCTATCGGTAACCCTGCCGGGCATGGCAAACACGTCGCGGTTGTATGTATGCGCTATATCGGCCGTGATGAGAGCCCCACCTCCCAGGGCTGCCTCCACAACTATAATAGCCTGGCAGAGCCCTGCAATGATACGGTTACGCTGAGGAAAATTCTCCCGGTCAGGCTTGGTACAACTAAAGAATTCGGTGATCAATCCGCCCTGGCTCAACATTTTTTCGGCCATGGCTGTATTATTGCCTGGATATATCCGGTCGAGACCATGCCCGAGAACTCCCACTGTTTTCAAACCGAAGTCAAGGGCCGCTTTATGTGCATGACTGTCGATCCCAAAAGCAAGTCCGCTTACAATCAGGGGATCTTCCTCCCTCAGTCCCTGAATAAGATCACGGGTCAGTGACTTCCCATAATCGGTAGCTCCGCGAGTCCCTACCACGCCAATTATCTTTTCTGTATTCAGATCGGCAGTCCCTTTGTAAAACAGGTATACCGGTGAATCATAACAATCGGAGAGCCTCCGGGGGTAATCCGGATCCTGGAAAAACAAGACTTTCAGCCTGTACTTGCTGATGAATCTCATTTCTTCTTCGGTCCTTCTCCAGATATCCTTGTCACCCAGACCCGCACTGATGGTTTTTACCATTCTCAGGTCCAAAGCAAAATCACGATAATGCTCCAGAACATTCTTTGCACTTTTGAATTTGCTGATAAGCATTTTCCCGTTAACACTGCCAATGCCCGTGATCTGCGTCAGGGCAAGAGTATATTTTAATGTTTCGTCATCCATTTGATTTTTCCTTTACCTTTATCCGCCATTTGCCTGAAAGTGATAGGTCTTTGCACTATTTTTTTTCTTATGACTTCTGATCCTATAGCCCTTGTATGTCCCCTTGACTGGGGATTAGGACACGCAACACGTTGTATTCCTGTAATTTACTCACTACGGGATCAGGGAATAAAAGTGATTGTGGCAGCCGATGGAAGACCCTGGGATTTTTTTCATAACGAATATCCGGGGCTTGACCTTTTGCGATTTCCCGGAACGGAAGTTCGGTATCCCTCCGGCACCAATATGGTCCTGGCGATGGCAGCAAACATTCCCCGCCTGCTTAACGGTTTCAGGCTGGAACATGCCTTTCTGAAAAAACTGGTAAAAGAAACAGGGGCCAGACTTGTGGTTTCCGACAACCGTTACGGTTGCTGGCATACGGGAGTGAAATCTGTATTTATGACCCATCAGCTGAATATTCAGGTGCCTGAAGGCTTGCATTGGTCTGCACATCCCCTGCGTAAAATCACTTCGGCCTTTATCGGTAAATACGACGAATGCTGGATTCCCGATGTGGAAGACGAAGGAGGGCTATCGGGCCGTCTTTCCCATTTTTCGGGCCTGCCCGGCCACTGTCATTTTATCGGCCCCCTCACCCGTTTTTCCTCGCGGGGTCCAGAAGCAGATGAGCTCCCCTGCCCTATTGCCGATATCGTGGTTATGATCTCGGGGCCAGAACCCCAGCGCAGCATACTCGAATCGCTGGTCATCAAACAATTAAAAGAAACATCCCATACAGCTATAATTGCCGGAGGCCGCACAGAATCTACAGACCGTGAGATCATAGATGGTCGCATATATGTTTTTCCACATCTTGAATCAGCCTTGATGAAGTATTACCTCGGCCATGCCCGGTTTGTGATCTGCCGCAGTGGTTATTCCACGCTCATGGACCTTGCAGCCCTGGGCAAGACGGCTATACTGATCCCAACGCCTGGTCAAACCGAACAGGAATATCTGGCCAGAAGGCTTTCTAAAAAAAAGATTCATTATTCGGTTTCTCAGAAAAATTTCAATCTCGGTGCAGCGCTTGAAGATAGTGCCGGATTCACCGGAGTTCTGTTACAGAATGATTTAACAGCACTGAGACAAAGAGTAAAAAGAATGTATGATCAGGCTGCCATCAGGCGGGCCCGGTAAACCAGGTAAATCCCAAGGGATATAAGAGGAATGCTTAGAAGCTGCCCCATGTTAAGCAGCATACCCTGTTCAAAACCAACCTGGGGTTCTTTCAGGAACTCGATAAAGAAACGTACTCCGAAAATAAGTATAAGGAACAGTCCGAACACCAGGCCGGGCTCAGGTTTCCCGTTTTTCACATAATACAGCCTCCAGAGAAAAACAAAAATAACCAGGTAACACAAGGCTTCATATATCTCGGTCGGATGACGGGGGTCGAGAGCTTCGGCAGGATTTGCTGCCCTCAGGAAATAAAAACCCCAGGGAAGGGTCGTGATATGACCGAATATCTCTGAATTCATGAGATTCCCCATCCTGATAAACATGCCCGCTAAAGCCACAACTATAACTACCCGGTCGATGGTCCAGAGAAAGGTAAGCTTGTTCCTCACACCAAATATCCAGATCGCAAGCATGATGCCCAGGGCCGCACCGTGGCTCGCCAGTCCGCCTTCCCATACTTCAAAAATTTTTATAGGATGCGAGAGATACCAGGCAGGTTCATAAAACAGACAGTGGCCAAGCCTGGCCCCTATAACAGTTCCAAACACCATATACGTGGTGAGGGTATCCAGTTTTTCAACGTCTATGCCTTCCTTTTTAAAAAACTTCAGCATTATGAAATAGCCGAAGAAGAAGCCGGATGCGAATAGCAGTCCGTACCACCTGATCGCCAGGCCCCCGATGTGAAAAACCTCGGGACTTGGGTTCCAGTGAATGTATGAAAGCAGATGTATCATTAATGTTGATTGTTACGTGGTACGTGATGCGTGGTACGTGATACGTGATGCGTGATACGTGATACGTGATACGTGGTACGTGATACGTTGTACGTGATACGTGATACGTGATACGTGGTAAGTAGCACGTTACACGCGACACGTTACACGTGACACGTTACACGTGACACCTTACTGGTAAGATTTTAGTTTCTTGTTAAACAACGCGTCCATTTCCGCGGCAAGTTTCGTTTGCTTGTTGTCTTTTGCAATCATGGAGATCCTTCTCAGCATTCCCATATTCGTATTGATATCGCTTTGGAAATACTGACGGTAAGCCGGATCATACGACATATAATAATCGATGTTCTGGGTAAGGATCTGTGAAACCCTTTTCATGATTTCGTTGGCTTTCAGGGTATCCCCGGCCCTGTAATACACCTCGGCAAAAGGAAGCATATACATATCGTACGCGATTTTGGAATCGGGGAAATTATTCAGATAAGAGTTCAGAAGCATAACCGCTTCTTTCTTACGATTCATATACACCAGCGACTGGGCAACCCGCATGGCATTCGTTTTGGGTCGCACCGAATTGTTCAGACTTTCCGGATCGATATACACATCGGGATCGCTGAGATTACCCCATTTGCATTTGTTCATCAGGATATCGTATGATGTGAGGGCATCAATGCCCCCCATGCCCTGTATATAATCGATTGAATCGGCCAGTACAGGCATGAACTTGTAAACAAAGCCTGTAACGCTGCAATATTTTTCGACGTTAAAAACATGGCTCACACTGCTTGGAGATGCGAAGTACAGAGGCCGGGTCCAGTTATTTGTAGCAACAAAATCAAGCAGCATAATATCATTTTTGTACAGCTGATTTCCCCGGATGGTCCAGAAAATAGTATCGACCATTTTATCTTTCAGGTGAAGTGGAACGATGCCGTTTCTTATGCAGGCTTCCTTATCTACCGCGATCTTCACATTCCTGGAGGGGATATATTTGAGTTTTTCCCCGTTCTGCAGGGTAAGGAACGTCTGTGGATCATCGCTCTTGATAAAGTCGATTACATCCTTCAGATTTACATATCCTTTAACGCCGATATCATAGAAAGGTATGATGTCATTTTTGCCTGCACCGTATGCTTTCCGGTTTAAGGTAAACGGAAGAGGATTCGATTCATATATCTTCTGATAAAGCTGGTCGATATACCATCCGCCGGAGGCTAACATATAATTAACAACCCTCACATCGGTACGTATTCCCTCAACTTCCTGATCATACCATAAAGGGAAAGTATCATTATCGCCATTGGTGATGAGAACCCCCTGGGGATCACAGGAATTCAGATAGTTAGCTGCAAAATCACGACAAGAGTATTTGCCGCTGCGATCGTGGTCATTCCAGTTCTCCTTGGCCATGTTCGCCGGAACAAGCAGGAAACAGAAGGCAAAGACAAGGATAACCGACAGATATTCTTTTTTCAGGTATTTCTGAGCCAGCTGCACCAGGTAAATCACGCCAAGGCCAATCCATATAGCAAAAGCGTACGTAGATCCGCAATAGGAATAATCACGTTCACGGGGTTCAAAAGGTTTCTGATTCAGGTACACCACGATAGCCAGTCCGGTCATCAGGAAAAGCATAGCAATTACAATAGCTCCCCTGCTTTCCTTTTTGGCCTGGAAGAAAAAGCCTATAAGACCAAGTATGAGAGGGAGCAGATAGTATTTGTTTGTTCCCCAGTTCTTTTTGCTGTCGGGCAGATTCAACTGATCGTGGCCAAGCCTCAATTTGTCGAGAAACGGAATGCCCGTGATCCAGTTCCCGTCTTCAACTCCTCCGAAGCCCTGCACATCGTTTTGCCGTCCAGAGAAATTCCAGAGGAAATACCTCAGGTACATCCATCCTACCTGGTAAGTAAAGAAATATTTCAGATTATCAGAGAAGGTAGGTTTGTTCAGAGTTTGTGATTTGCCATCCTCATCAGTGATCGTGATTGGAACACCCTCGCCTCCCCATTTTTTATAAAAATCGAGAGTTCCCTTGCGGTCCGATTCACGGCTCCATATCCTTGGAAAAATAGTCATGAAACGTGAATCATAAACAGGGATTGTTCCTTTACGGTCATCCACAATAACATATTTGTGTGTTGCTGAATCATGGGCATACACCGGACTGCCATCTTCATACCCGACAATCGGAGCATTGTAATATTGTCCGTAAAAGACAGGCCATGTTCCGTATTGTTCGCGGTTAAGATAGGAAACCAGACTCACAATGTCTTTCGGGTCATTCTCGTTGATGGGAGTATCGGCGTTGGCCCGGATTACCAGTACCAGGAAGGTTGAATAGCCAATCAGCAGGAATGCAAAAGAAAGAATAATGGTATTGATAAGCGGGCGGTTAATCTTGCGAGTATAATAAAGGCCCCATACGATAAGACCGACAAGAAGAGCAAAATAGAATATGGTACCACTCTGGAAAGGTAATCCGAAGGAGTTCACAAACAGGATCTCCAATTTTCCGGCCAGGTTAGGGAGCCAGGGGATCACGAAATACATGATGAAGGCAAGTATGACTACCGAAATAAGAAAAGTCAGCAGCATGCCATTCCGGGTGGGTTTGTATTTTTTGAAATAAATAACATAAGCCAAAGCAGGGATGGTAAGCAGGTTCAGCAGATGAACACCGATAGCAAAACCAATCATTAATGCAATAAAAATAATCCAGCGTGAGGCATGTTTCTGGTCAGCTACCGATTCCCATTTCATGATGGTCCAGAATACCAGCGATGTGAACATGGCCGACATGGCATAGACTTCACCTTCCACGGCCGAAAACCAGAAAGAATCGGTAAAGGTGAATGTCATAGCACCTACGAAACCGGCAGCAAAGATGGTCCACATGCGGCTCTGGGTCATTTCGCCGTCAGCTGCGACAATTTTTTTCGCAAACATGGTGATCACCCAGAACAGGAAAAGAATGGTAAATGCGCTGCATAAAGCCGACATGGCATTCATCATCATGGCCACTTTCGAAGCATCGCCAAAAGCAAAGAGAGAAAACACCCGGCCGATCAGCTGCATTGTTGGGGCTCCTGGCGGATGGCCGATTTGGAGCTTATAGGTTGTTGAAATAAATTCACCCGGATCCCACCAGCTGGCAGTAGGTTCTATGGTAAGCAAAAACACAACTGCTGCAATAACGAAGGTAATCCAGCCAATGATAGTGTTCAGTCTCTGGTATTTATTCATGTAATAAAAGTTGAATGGGCTGCGAAGGTACAAAAATTGCCCTAATGATAAAAAATTGCTACTTTTGCACCCGATTTTCAGATAGTGAAATTGTGAAATTGTGAGTTGGTGATTCGAAATTCAACATTCAATATTCGTTATTCGAAATTCAACTGTCCCATGGTGTAATGGCAGCACTAGAGATTTTGGTTCTCTTGGTCTAGGTTCGAATCCTGGTGGGACAACTCAAACATTAGCTAAATGCCTGTATTTCTTGTAGATACAGGCATTTTCTTTTTTTTCGGTCATATTTTGTTGACTCGTCCCGAAAGCTTTTGTATATTTGCTTAGGGCATCCAAATTCAGTGACCAAAATACAACCATCATGGAAACGACCAAAGCCTGCGAGAAACTGGGACTGGCTCAGTATGGCGCGTTATGGCATTGCTTATCTGCACGCAATTACCACGTATAAGAACGGCGGCAAGACAATGACGAATCTCGGTCCTCTGGGGCAGTTAAACGGCCTTACTTTGTTCAACCAGCATCATCTTTTCGGTGCGGTGATCAACGCAACAACAGGCGCCCCTTATCCAACAGATCTTTCAAACAGACGTTCCTTATTTTTTGACCTGCGTTATGCTTTCGAGAATTTTTCGACCCTTGCTCAGATATCTGATTATATGAAGGATACGAAGAAACTCTATTTGTACAATCATTCGATTTTGTTAGCCGATCCGGCAACTGCAGGCGTCGTAGAAAATCAGGTAAACAATAGAAAAGATGACGGAGCCCCGGGAAATCGCAGTTTCAGAACATAGTCATCCTTGCTGAACGACAGCTTAACTCAGGCTCAAACCTGGGGTATTCCCGGTATTTTTGCAGCTGTTAACGATTTTCGCCTGCCGAACAATTCCTGGGATAAAAACAACCTTGAAAACACAACACGCTGGACCTCTTTCAGAAACAAATATGCGGGCGTTACTTCAGGCCAGCGTGTTGATATTGAAATGCTGAAATCTATTACAGGATATCCGGGAGATAATAGCAGCGGTAAAATGACTGAGGGAGCGATTTTCACATCCGAAATGCAGCAATTGTCGGATTCAACCTATCCTATACCTGCATTGGTTGCCGGTGCCAGCTTACCGGGATTTTCGAAGGCTTATACAACAATGCAGTCTGTAATAATGGATATGAAAACCATGGAACTATGGATCCACTTTGTTCCGCCAACTTACTTTGGGGAAAAACCTCCATTACGTCCAACCTATCAGAAAATTCCGAACCCGATTTATTGAAAAATCTGAAAGAGGCCTTGCCTCAACATTTAGCTTAATTTGGCATTGATAAATATTTTGTCTCATTTGCTAATTCTCCTGAAATGAAAGAAGCCACCCTTTTGAGGCAGCTTCATATATTAAGCGGAAGATATGTTGAGGTTATTCGAAATCGGCTTCGGCAGGAACAACAGGTGCAAGGGAGCTGAAATCAGTTTCTTCTTCAAAATCAGCGGCAGCAGAATTTATTGGAGCTAAGTTCAGGCTTGAAATCATTTCACAGGACATTTCATCAAACGAAGCCTCAGTGGGATTGCTGGGTGCAAGGTAAGCAACGTCAACAGTTAATGAAGCATCGTCGAAGTCAGCTTCGCATGGAACTGTCGGAGCAAGACTCGTCATCGATACAGTGGTAGCTGCATTTGCAACCGGCACTGATATATTGTCATTGCTTGCGAAAAGTACATTTGCTGTGAGTGTCAGAACTGCTGCGATTATAATTGTTGTTGCTTTCATTTTGCTTATAGTTTGATGTTGATGAAGCAAAGATATGCCGGATCGCAGGTGTGGAACAGCGGTTTTCGGCTGGCAGTGGGTAAAACCCGATGAATGCAGGTTGGGAGTCGGTGAACTTATTTATTATCGTTTCCTGAGAGGGGATTCAATGTTGCAACCGTTTTGGATTCAGTAATTTGACGTGTGAAGAGTTGCTGACCACTGAGGCTCATTATACTTAGATGGTTTTGAGTTGAGATAGATGATGTTTCAATGGTAATCTCGGTGGATGAAGGATTAGGGTAAATTTTTATGGTGTTTGATTTTGAATCCAGATCAGTCAATCCCACAGGAAAGCCTCCGCCATTAATGGTTCTTAACATGGTTCCATTATCGCCTGCCGTATAACCCGTATCCGCATCTGGAAAGGAAACCGACCACAAATTAGAAGATGTTCCACTTGTTAACGCAGTCCAAGTTGTCCCAGCGTTGACGGTTTTCAAAATTATATTACTGCCCACTGCATAACCTGTGCTGGCATCAGTAAAGAAAACTGACTTTAATTGGCTGAAGGTTATCCCGCTTGACAATGGATTCCATGATGGCCTCCGATATGATATTCCTCACCCGGGGCGCTGCTGCCGAATATCCATAGGAAATGAATTTCTGCATAAGCCAGGTTGCAACCTGCTTACGGTTCGGGTGAAGAGGGTAGCGGGTTCCATAGTCCTGGAGGTGCTGGATGATCGTACGCAGGCTATCGGCTTTGACCTGCTGCATCAATGAAATGATAAGCGGGTTTGTATAATTCCCACTCTGCACAGATTGTGAAGATTGGGCAGAATGCCAGCTTCCGGTCAGAGGGCTGCCGGCAGCTGATCATAGATCTGGGCCTTGCCTGAAGAAGAGTTTAGAGTAAAAAGGCACGTTAGTGCGATAAAGAGAGAATAGAGTTTAGTTTTCATGGGGATATAATTTGAGAAAATAAATGTAAGCATAATGTGGCCGGAGAACTAAGCGAATTCGGTAAACGACTGAAACTAATCGGTGAGCGGATAATTTCGGCGTGTATGCGGCTGTTAGGAAAATAACAATACATTTGCGTCCTGAATCTGCGAAAAACACTTAGAACAAACTACGTATATAACTAAACCAACTCATATGAAAACCAGATTTTTCCTCAGATTTATCGCAGGCATGCTTTTGCTCTCAAGTTTGCCTTTACTCTCGAATGCCACTGAATCATTGACTTCAGGACTGGCACCTGCAATCACCGACGACCAGCATTATAACCGGGCTATTCACATCATGGCGATGCTACTGGTCGGGTTCGGGTTTCTCATGGTATTTGTGCGCAAATACGGGCGTTCGGCCCTTACAGCCACTTTTCTGCTTGTCAGTATTTCCCTGCCGCTGTACATGGTGATCAGCAGCAAAGGGACTGGCATTAATGAAAATGACATCCGCAGACTTATATTGAGCGAATTTTGCGCAGCCAGTCTCCTGATCGCTGCAGGTGCGGTGCTCGGACGTTTAAAGATGCAGCAATACCTTCTCCTGGGTTTGCTTTTTGTACCATGTTACATGCTGAATGAATGGATGGTGCTTGAAGGCGGATTTGGACTTGTTGGAGCAGGAAGTGTTGTCGATACCGGGGGATCCATTGTTATCCATGCTTTTGGCGCAATTTTCGGCCTTGGTGTTGCCCTTACGATGACCACGAAGCAGGAATTTGAGAAAACGATCGAAAGCGATGCAGTCTCTGACCGGTATTCCATGCTTGGAAGTATGATTTTATGGGTGTTCTGGCCAAGTTTCTGCGCAGCCCTTGTAACACCAGAGCAGATGCCTCTCACCGTTGTGAACGTGATTCTCGCACTTTGCGGATCGACTATAACCACATACCTGGTCTCGGTTTCGCTTCGCAAGAAGATCAGCATAGCCGACATTGCAAATGCAGCCCTGGCAGGAGGTGTTGCGATAGGATCTGCCTGTGCTGATGCCACCCATTCAGAAGCAATCATCATTGGTGTAGTAGCCGGAGCTATCTCGACCTTTGGTTTTGCAGTTATCCAGGCCAGGCAGCAGAAACTGATGAAAATCATCGATACCTGCGGGGTAACAAACCTGCACGGGATCCCGGGCCTTATCGGGGGTTTCGCCGCTTTACCCATTGTGAAAGGGCTCGAAATAAAACAGCAGCTTCTCGGAATGGTTATTACCGTAGTCCTGGCTTTCTCTTTAGGCATGATAGCCGGCAAGATTCTCCCGCTTTTAGGCCGTAAGACAGAAGCTTATGAGGATGCCGATGAGTTCCTTGATGCCGCAGAATAAGCGGGGGTTATCGTGCTTAAATATGACCAAACTGAATGTATTTTCATATTTTTGCGCATTCTTTTTCCCATCACCCGTTTACATTCAAACTAACCTGCGATGAAGCCGTTTAAGTCTACTGTATTTCTTTCGGTCTTACTATAACAATGGGGGTGAGTTATTCTTCTGTGCCCGTAGGGAGCAATGTTTGTTTTGTGAACAGTTCACAGAGGCTTGAACTGGCAGTGAATTATGGTAATTTTTCGGGGAAGTTCAATATCAGTGCGAGCTCGAAGATTGCAATTATTAAATAGGGGGGCGGGAAAATCAACGTTTCGGCTTCCTTTAGAATCATAGTCCGGCAACCCTGGTTCCTAAATCCTCTAGCTATCCTGACCAATCACCTGATTCAGGAAGAACTTTAAAGCGATCTGATTCAAAGAATGACTTCGGACCTCAACGATATGATTTTAATGGAACAGGTTAAATTCAGGTAGTGGAGGATGCTTCAGCAGCAGCATAAACAGGATGCCTGTTCCGGAAAGTGTTTTTTCATTTCAGATTGTAAAGAATCCCAAAGATGCGCTATAATCAGTATTGAGATGGTATGGTGATTGGGTTAATAAGCCTGATATTGCTATTCGTATTCATCCGATGGTTCCCAAAACGGTAGCAAGGAAATTCATCATAGGCGGGTGATGTGATCATAATTATGAAAGCAGGTCAGTTGTGCAGAGAAATCCGGAAGATTAATTCATAATCTATTGGTCACAGGCTCAATTCCTGTTGTTCCCTCCTCAGAATCTGCAATTTGCACATGCCGACGTTGGTGGTTATTTGTTTTCTGCCAGGGTTCAGCCAGGTTTTCTGAAAATTTTCCATATTTTTATCTCCTTTTATTTTGCACGAAGTCGGAAAATCTTTGCAGACAATATGATACGCGTTTTCACGATAAATAAGCGAAAATGTTGATAAATACACGCCAACCTTATCCAAATCCTTCCTGGGAAGTTTCTTTTTTAAAAATGAAATCAGTTTAATAGGCTAATATCCAAATAATTAGCTGGCAAAACTCTCTGGATTTTAATTTCTTTCCACTTCAGGTATGATTCTTGATAATGCAGTGAAAACCGACAGGGTTGACTGGAAAG
>Ga0007792_10000781_pt1 | contig 11575 bp, 8 predicted proteins | sample CryBogmetaGMA6M_FD_60371 | JGI IMG/M metagenome (GOLD analysis project Ga0007792, IMG submission 60371) | Freshwater microbial communities from Crystal Bog, Wisconsin, USA - MA6M | ecosystem: Environmental > Aquatic > Freshwater > Lake | place: Crystal Bog, Wisconsin, USA | collected 2009-07-06
GCATCTGGTTGGCCGTGACGCCAGCCAGTCGGGCTAACCAGAAACGAACGAAAGACTGCTGGGCGAGGAGCCGGGGGAAACTTTGATTTGACATGGATTAAGCTTAGCAGCGCCAGGGATAACCCTTGCGCCCTAGTCCAGAGACCTGCGGTCAGCGAGGTTTATAAAAACAGGATGTCAAACGCCCGGTCGTTTTAAAATCACCTTTTGGAGAAATGGACAAGTCGCTTAGTGGCACCCGGAACCGACGGTTCCTGGCACCCGGAACGCCGCAGAAGACGGCCACGACTTGCACGCTGATGAAAGAGTGAAATTGGTGAAGAAGGCAAGTTGGCATGTGCGACTGGGCACGCTGGAGTGGTCGCGCTATACCTATGAACGACCCGAAAACGATCCGCTGCGTCTGCTCGGCAGCGTCAGGCGCGGGTTGCAAGTGGGCGCGTTGGCCCTCAACGAGCAGGGGCAGTATGTTCAGGTGGTGGGCGATTTCATCACCCAGCTCAACAGCAGCCAGATCAGCAGAGCCCTGGCCAAGGCGAAAGCGCCTGATAACTTTTCAGCAGCACGCCCACCAGAGCAAAAAGCCCCGGCGCCCATCGTGACAGTGAAGCGCCGTCGCAGCTTTGTTGTGGCCCCGTCTACACCGACCTGAGCAATGTGCCTGATTGCCTGGAACTGGCAGCCTGACCAAGACATCCCGCTGCTGCTGATCGCCAACCGCGATGAGTTTTATGCACGGCCCGCGCTGCCTTTGCATTGGTGGGAAACCCAGGGCATCCTGGCCGGCCAGGATGTGCAGGCGGGCGGGACTTGGCTTGGGGTCAGCCCTAGCGGCCGACTGGCAGCCCTCACCAACTACCGGGCACCCACTGAACAACGCAACAACACCCCCTCGCGCGGCGAGTTGGTCAGCTATTTTTTAACCAGCCATCTGGATGCACCCAGTTTTCTAAAAGCCCTGGCACCCCAGGCGGGCGACTACAACCCGTTCAACCTGCTGGTATTTGACGGCCAGCGACTGATGGGGCTGGAGAGCCGCAGTAAACAACCCCTTGACCTCGCCCCCGGCATTGGGGCGGTATCGAACGCAGACTTTCAGACGCCCTGGCCCAAGCTCCATCGCCTGAAGCAAGAGCTGCAAACCCTGTCTGAGGCGGGGCAAACGGATGACGCATCGCTGCTCAAACTGCTGCAAGACCGCCGCATTGCACCCGATGTGGATCTGCCAAACACCGGAATCGCCCTGCACATGGAGCGCGCCTTGGCAGCCACATTCATTGCCACCCCGGATTACGGCACCCGGGCCTGCAGCGTCATTCGACTCGGTCAGCACCACATCGACTTTGTAGAACACAGCTTTGATGCCCATGGCCCTGTCGGCGAACAGCGCCAGAATTTCCCCTCCAAACAAACGCGTCGCTGAAAACGGCTCATTCCGTTTCCAGATCGATAGGAGATTAGGCGCGAAGCCGCAGGCAGTGCTTTAGCACGGCAAGGCGAAGCAACGACATATCGTATTGATCTGGAAATGGAATCAGGTAAACAGGGCGCCGTTGACGGGCGTGGCCTGTATCGCCTGCAATGCCACTGCTGGGCTATGGCGCAATAGTGCCAGACTGTGCTCCGGGCGAGCCTGCAACCAGTCATCAAAACACGCGGCCGGCAGGATCACCACCATGCGCTTTTCTTCGGCCGGTTTGTGAAACAGGTGCATCAGGGGATGGTGCTCGGCGCTGACAGTCAGCATGGTGAAACTGTGCAACTCCTCACCCTTGGGCGACTTCCAGGTGGACCACAACCCGGCGATGCCCATGGGTTCGCCATCCGCGCGAGCAATACGGGTCGGAATGGGTTTGCCACTGCGCCAGTCGGGCTCATAAAACGCTTCAGCCGGGATGATGCAGTGCTGCGACTTTTTCCAGGCGTCCCGAAAGCTCGGCTTGGCCGCCACCGACTCGCTGCGCGCGTTGTAGGTGTAGCGGGTGATGTTGGTGTCGGGCGACCAGGGCGGGACCAGCCCGAACAAGCCATTCAGGGCTTCGCGTTGCGGCACGGCGGCATCGCCAACGTTCGCAAACGGGTGGCTGCGAATGAAACTACCGACATAACCGGGCCACATATCCGACTTACCCAAGTCAGGTGGCGGCGCCACGCCGAACTGGCGCTGAAAGCGTTCGCGGTCTTTGAGGGCTTGAAAATGGCTGCACATGGCTAAATCGTAGCCGTTAATCCACCTTGTTGTTGCTAGACTTGACTGGATGACCGACACCGCCAAACAACATTCTCCCGGCATGGCCCAGTACCTGGGCATCAAGGCCGACTATCCCGACACGCTGGTGCTCTTTCGCATGGGCGATTTTTACGAGCTCTTTTTTGCCGATGCTGAAAAAGCATCCCGATTGCTCAACATCACCCTGACCCAGCGCGGCCAGTCAGCCGGGCAGCCGGTGGTGATGGCGGGCGTGCCGTTTCATTCAGTGGACACCTACCTGGCGCGGCTCATCAAACTCGGCGAATCGGTGGCCATTTGCGAGCAGGTTGGCGAGGTCACGGGCAAGGGGCCGGTCGAGCGCAAAGTGGTGCGCGTCGTCACCCCCGGCACGCTGACCGACATGGAACTGCTGAGCGACAAAACCGAATCCATGCTGCTGGCCGTGCACCAGGGTCCGCGCAACATCTGCGGTCTGGCCTGGCTGAGCCTGACCCAGGGTGAGGTGCAACTGGCCGAGTGCACGGTGGATGAACTGCCCGAATGGGTGGCGCGCATCAACCCCGGCGAGTTGTTGTTCAGCGCCGGCGCCACGCCCGCCTTCGAGGCGCGCCTGCGCAGCCAGTCTTTGCCGGGCGCGATGTCCATCACGGTGCGCCCTGATTGGCAGTTTGAATCGGCTTTGGGTGAGCGAAAATTGCTGACCCAACTGCAGGCCGCCACGCTGGCCACTTGGCAGGCCAACGATTTACCGCAGGCGCACGCCGCTGCCGCCGCGCTGCTGGGCTATGCCGAGCACACCCAAGGCCGGGCGCTGACCCATATTCACAGCGTGCGGGTGCAGCGCAATGACGAACTGATCGACCTGCCGCAAACAACCCGGCGCAACTTGGAGCTGACCCAAACTTTGCGCGGCGAAGAAAAACCGACGCTATTCTCCTTGCTCGACACCTGCATGACCGGTATGGGCAGCCGCCTGCTCAAAAACTGGTTGCTGGCGCCTCGGCGTGATCGCAGCGAGGCGCAACAACGCCTGGGCGCCATCGAAGCCCTGCGCACCGGTCCGTGGGCCAAGTTGCGTGAGCAACTCAAAGGCAGCACCGACGTCGAGCGCATCACCGCCCGCATAGCGCTGCGCCAGGTGCGTCCGCGCGAACTGGTCGCCTTGCAGCATACGCTACAAAAAACAGAGCTACTCACGCATACTACACGGGGGCTAGAGGCCTATTTGACTAAAATTTCAGGTCATTTAATGCCGCCTGAAGGATGTGCCGAATTGCTGGTGCGCGCCATTGACGCCGAGCCCGCCGCACTGGTGCGCGATGGCGGCGTCATCGCTACTGGCTTTGATGCCGATCTGGACGAACTGCGCGCCATCCAGACCAACTGCGACAGTTTTTTGCTCGATCTGGAAACCCGCGAAAAAGCCCGCACCGGCATTGCCAACCTGCGCGTGCAGTTCAACAAGGTGCATGGTTTCTTCATCGAGGTCACTCAGGGCCAAGTGGACAAAGTGCCCGACGACTACCGCCGCCGCCAAACCCTGAAAAACGCCGAGCGCTTCATCACGCCAGAACTAAAAGCCTTTGAAGACAAGGCCTTGAGCGCCCAGGAACGCGCCTTGGCCCGCGAAAAATACCTGTACGAGCAGGTGCTGGACCAACTGCAAGTGTTCGTGCCCAAGCTCACGCAAGTTGCCCGCGCCCTGGCCACGCTGGATGCCCTGTGCGCCTTGAGCGAACGCGCCCTCACTTTGGACTGGTGCGCCCCGCAGTTCACCAAAGAACCCTGCCTGGACATCACCCAAGGGCGCCACCCGGTGGTGCAGGCGCGTCTGGCCGAGACCAGCAGCGGCGCCTTCATCGCCAATGACACGCGCTTGGGACCCAAGCAGCGCATGCAGATCATCACCGGCCCCAACATGGGCGGTAAATCGACCTACATGCGGCAAATTGCGGTGATCGTTTTACTCGCCAGCATGGGCAGTTATGTGCCGGCCAGCGCCTGCCGACTCGGGCCGATTGACGCCATCCACACCCGCATCGGCGCCGCCGACGACCTGGCCAACGCCCAGTCCACCTTCATGCTGGAAATGCTGGAAGGCGCGCAGATATTGCACGCTGCCACGCCCAACTCACTGGTGCTGATGGACGAAATTGGCCGTGGCACCAGCACCTTTGACGGCCTGGCGCTGGCCAGTGCCATTGCCACCCAACTGCACGACAAAACCCAGGCTTACACCCTGTTTGCCACGCACTACTTCGAGCTGACCGAGTTCCCGGCCAAACACCACGCTGCCATCAACGTGCATGTGAGCGCCGTCGAGTCGGGCCGCGACATCGTGTTTTTGCATGAAATACAGCCTGGCCCCGCCAGCAAAAGCTACGGCATTCAGGTGGCACGCCTGGCCGGCATGCCCGCCGCCGTGCTCAACCACGCCCGCCACACGCTGGAAGCACTGGAAGCCAAAGCCACCGAATCCCAAGCCCAAGTCGACTTGTTTGCGGCACCACCCGCTATTGAAAATATAGCTTCCAGCGCAATAGAGACGGCGGTTTCAGCCATAAATCCTGATAATTTAAGCCCCAGAGAAGCACTGGAAGCGCTGTACCAATTGAAGGCGCTGGCGAGCAAGGTGTAAGGCAGGCGATCAGTTAGACTGAACCAAAGGAGAAACTACTATGGCAGGCGTATTTGGAAAAGACCCGAACATGAAGAAGAGCAACCACGCAGAACTGGAGAGGCTCAATTTGGAGCGTAAACAGAAGCTGGCACTGGCGGCACTTAAGTTCAATCAGAAGAAAGTTGTCCCACCGTCAAAAGACGCTGACGGTAAGTAACTACAGTCAATAACTTATCAAACACCGGCAACCGCGCCTCAAGCTTTGGCATAACGGGCGTCAAATTGCTGGTGTGACGATTTAAGGGTCTGCATGGCGGACTGCAATTCATCGAACAAACCCGGCATGACATCGGCCTGTCCGACCTTTCGGCCAAATGCCCGGGCGACTGCGTCCAACAGACTGGCTGTCGTCATCGGTTTGGCCGTCACTTCAAGTTTGACGCCCGCACTGGCCATTACCGCCTGCTCCATCGCGGTCAGGGGTGCCATCAAGACCACCCATGGCAAAAAGATACCAGGTGTGGCGTCAGCCTGGCGCAGCATTTCCAGACCATCCATACCGGGCATTCGCCAGTCAAGGAGCAGCAGGTCGTATTCACGTTTTTCACTGGCATTGCTTAACAAGGCTTGCAGACCGGCTTCACCCGACGCCACAGCGTGCGCCTGCCAGCCCAAGGCCGTGCAGGATCGCATCAAAACTTCTCGCGCAAATGGGTGGTCATCCACAATCAGGACGAACAAGTTGGCGGGGAGGTCTTCTGATGCCGATGACTTTGTTTCTTGTCCCCGCGTCAGTGACAAGTCAAGTCGAAATTCGCTACCTTGACCCAAGGTGCTGTCCACTTCAATGTGCCCGCCCATCAGGTTGGCGAGTTGGGCGCAAATGGCCAGCCCCAAGCCGGTGCCGCCATAGAGACGACTGGTGGATGTATTCGCTTGCGTAAATCCGTTAAAAATGGTGGCCAGTGATTCTGTGGCCATGCCGATACCGGTATCGCGCACACTCAATTGCAAGGTGGCTTGTGCCCCTGCCAAGGCATCCTGACCGGTTACACACCGTACCGACACCACGATCTCACCGGCATCGGTGAACTTGACCGCATTGCTGATCAGGTTCAGCAGGATTTGCTGCACGCGCAAAGCATCGCCGACCCAGGCATCGGGCACGTCAGAGGCAACGTCCAGCAAAGCTTCAATCGGCTTGTTTCCCACACCGATGCCCAATACCGAGGCAGTGGTGCGCATGAGTGACCTCAGCGAAAACGCAGCGTGCTCCAGATGCAACTCGCGGGCCTCAATCTTGGAGAAGTCCAATACATCGTTGATCAAGGTCTGCAACGCATTGGCCGACAACTGAATATTTTCGGCATAGTCCCGTTGACGACGACTCAATGGAGAGTCCGTCAATAGCCGGGACAGGCCGACCACCGCATTGAGGGGGGTGCGCAACTCGTGGCTGACATTGGACAGAAAGTCGCTCTTGGCCTGGTTGGCGGCGTCAGCAGCCTCAAGCGCTTGCGCCAGGGCTTGCTCGGACTTTTTGAACGATGTGATGTCCGTGTAGGTCAGCAAAATCCAATCTTTGGAAATTTGTTGCCCACGGACTTCCAGGTAGGTCCCGTTGGTCTGGAGTCGCTCGAAACAGAAGGTTTGGCGGTCCTTCATTGTTTGAAGAAACCCGGTCATGGCCGCTTCATAGGTCTGATTCGGATAGTCGCCCCGGTCAAAATTGAAACGGACCATCTCCGCAAAACTCAAGGACTCCTTTTGCGCCAGTTCAGGCGGGTAGTCCAGGATGATGCCAAACAGTTTGTTGCGCAGAACTACTTCTCGCGCCTCATTCAAAACCACCACTCCGAAGGACAAGGACGCAAGAACCTCTTGAAGAAATTGGTTGAGTTCGGAGATTTTCTGCTGGCGCGCCTTGCTCACCCGGTTGTCGACCATCGTGCTTCGGGTGGCGACGAACTGGCCTTGCGCATCAAGGATGATGTTGGCACTCACCAGAAAAGGGATGCGGGAGCCGTCTTTGCAGGAGACTTCAAATTCAACCTCTCGGATCTGGCCGTCGCGTTGCAGTAGTGGATACACCTGCGCAAATCTGACCCTATTTTCAGGGTCAAGAAACTCGGTCATGCGCCGCCCCAGATACTCTTCGCGGGTGTAGCCCAGCAAATCAAGCTCCGTCTGGTTGACCTGGACCAGCCGACCCTCTGCATCCAGCGAGTGGTAGCCACATGGGGCCCTGTCGTAGAGATCGGTCAGCGCTTGAGTACGCTCCTGCACTTTACCCTCCAGCGCTTGATTGAGTTGTTTGAGCGCCTTCTCACTGGCGCGTAAATCGACCTCGGCGAGGTGGGTCTCATGCGTTTTTTCCACCAATTGGATGGCCGTCTGGGCCATAGCGTCCACCACCGCCTGGGCTTCACGAAAATAGACCGGGGGTGTGGACAAGGCTTTGCCTTCGGAAAGGTCCCGGGCCGGCAGGGTCAGCGCCGTGACCGATTGCGAAATTCGCCTGGCAAGAACGGTGGCCAGGGTGACACCCAAGCCTAGCAGCAGGAGAATGCCTGCGCCCATCGCGACCACCCGTTGCGTCAACACGGATTCCAGTTCTTGACGGGGAATGCCAATACCCACCTTCCAGTGGTGGCGCGCCGAGGTGCTGAAAAACCCCAGAATCGGGGTGGCTTCCAGCGTATCGACCTCCAGAGCACCTTCGTGTTCCGGAAAGTGGGCCAATAACACTGGCGAGGCTTTCTGCCCCACAAATTGCTCGGCCTGAAGGGTGCGGGCGGCAATGGTGCCTGAACTGTCAAAAATGCTGAGTATCCATTCATTAGGCAACTGTTTCGAATGTTGCTGCTGGTGCTGATGCAGCAGGTCGTTAAGCCATTGCGGAGACATGCCAACACTCAGGACGTAGGCTACTTTTCCCTTGATAAATACCGGCACGGCCACGGTGACCGTGGGTTTGGCAACAACCGCACCGATAAAAACATCGGAGACCACGGTTTGTCCGGTGGTAAAAACCTGACGCAATTGCGCCTGATTGCCATACCGCGGCAACGGCTCTCCAAACTCGAGCAAGGTGTTGACGAGTTCCTGCCCGGTTTCATCACAGATCAATACATTTCTGGCAATGTTGGTCGCTTTCAATATCTCACGCGACTTGCGGTGGAAGTCCTCGAGGTTGTTGGTCGTCAGGTTGGCGCTGTGCGAAAGTGCCACCGCGAGCACTTCGATTTGCGCAAATTTGTTGTCCACCGCCATCACGAGCGCCCGAGCTGTCTGCAGTGTTGATTGTTGAAGCTGGGTGTGTCCTTCATTCAGCAGATGAACAAAAAGAAATACAGCCCCAAGGATGCCGGGCAGCAAGCAGCCCAACACCAGCCACAGCAAGAGGGCTTGTGCAGAGGGCAGAGGTTTTAATTTTTCGGGAGGCGGGGTTGGGGCACTCGGCAGCATTTCGGCTGGAAAAACAGGCAGTTTGTTATTCATTGGCTCCACCCATGGGTCATGGCAAAGCCATACCCAAATTTATTGACATATATCTATTTAATTTGAAGCAATAGTACTAAAGCAGCCTCCCACAACGCTGAATGACCGGTTTTGAAAATGGATTCGGCAAACTGGCTGAATGCCACCTGATCTAAAAAGTCAAAAAATACCAGAATTCATTCCAGCACTAGGCTACAAGGGTTCGCTAAGTCATCAGCGTCGTAAAACTCGGCTGGACTTGATTGCCCCACTGGCTGTGATGACCAGGACACGGCTTCTCACATTGCTACAGCACGTGTTTCGCCGTGGCGCATTAGCCAGACCGAATCTTTGGTCAGGCCGCGCGCTTGCAACGCCGCCGCCAAATCTCGCGGCGGATGGTCAAAGGCTTCCTGGGTCAGCTTGAAAGTCCCCCAATGCACACCCATGGCTTGCTTCGCCTCCAGATCCAGCATGAGTTGGACCGCATCGGCCGGGTTCACATGCATCTTCTTCATGAAGTCGCGTGGCAGGTAGGCGCCTATGGGCAGGGCCAAAAAATCCACCGCACCCAAACGTTCGCGAATGGCCCTGAAGTCTGCGCTGTAACCCGTGTCACCGGGAAACAGAAAGCGCCAGGCGTCGATTGCGCCGGGGTTTCGTTCCACCATATAGCCGCCCCAAAGCGATGCATTGGTGTCAAACGGTGTGCGCCGGCTCCAGTGCTGTGCCGGGGTGAAATGGATGCGAATGGGCTGCGACAAGGCTTTGCCGTCAATGTCACGAGTCACATCCGCATGGTCCCACCAGTCCAACTCGGTCACATTCGGAATGTTGCGTGCGTCAAACCAGGCTTTAAGGCCCAGCGGCACAAAAATTTGGGGCCGTTGGCCGGATGTGACCATCGCGGCGAGGGTCGCGTCGCACAGATGATCGTAATGGTTGTGCGAGATCAGCAGTACATCGATGGGGGGCAAACTATCCCCCCGCAGCGGTGCAGGCACCATGCGCGGCGCACCAAAGCGCCCGTATGGCCCGGCAAAATCGGCCAGCGTCGGGTCCGTCAGCACATTCAGCCCGCCCAGCTGCAGTAGCACCGACACATGGCCCAGCCAAGTCACAACGGGCGCCTGCTGTCGCTGGGCAATGCGCGCATGGTCCACGGCGACACTCCATTCCCCGGCAAAAGAGGCATAGCCGTTCTGTGGTTCTGTGAGAGGCTTGAAGTCGCCACGCAAGCTGCGCCACACCATTTCATACCAGGGGAAGTCACCAATGACGACCGATGGGTCGCTGTTGGCGAAGCCTGTTTTGCGGTGATGTGCGGATTTGGCGTGAAAAGTATCTGTATTCATATTCGTTGTGACTTATGGTATGGCTCAAGACAAGTAAACTGCCAATGTCGACTCAAGGAGTGGATCAGTAAAAATAGAAACCAAATGGAAAATATAGATAGCACCCTGAGATTGATGATGCTGGTCATTTCCGGAATCTTCGCGATCTCCTGGCTGTGTCTGGCCCTTGCATTTCGTCTTATCCCCAAGGCATCGGCCAGTTTCTTTCTGGCCAATGTCTCAGTCGGTTTGGGCGTCATATTAATGCTGCAGCGTGCTGACCACCCCGGATTCCTGAGTTTTCAGGTGGCTGACTGGCTCGTGATCTTCGGCCTCGTCACCTTCCAGTCTGGCATATTGCGGCTCTTGCGGGACCCGCCTCCTTCCCTTTGGGTGCGATATATCCCGCTATGGATTGAGATCGCGGCGACTGCAACATTGGCGCCCGATACCAGTTCCTACCTGTACCGCGCATTGGCGTTCAACATCATTGCCAGCGTCACGACCTGCTCTGGATTTATGGAGTGCGTCTGGGGTGATGGGTCGCACCGATTCAAGGGCTGGGTCAAGGTTCTGATCGCATGGCCGTTTCTTGGCGCGGGGCTCTTATTTGGTATTCGCGCCTACCAGGTGCTGTCCATCAGACTGGCAGAGGGTATTTCTCCGGTGGATACGACGCTGCATTTCACGCTGTTTTTGTGGACCTTCATTCTGCTGCTGGTCGTCACCAATATTTCATTGGTCGGGCTGCTGGTCCATGCGCTGCAAAAAAATGAGGAAAATTTACTATTGCAGTTAGACAAGGCCAATGCCCAGTTGACTTCGCAATTGCAATTGCAAACCGAACAACTGCATGACACTGATCGCACCCTGAGCCAGATACGAATCGACTACGAAAAAGCGTATCCCTTGGCCCGGATGGCCGCTGTGATTCCTTCAATAACGCACGATCTGAATACATCTATTGGATGCAGCATCATGGCCGCCAGCGTTATTGATGAATCCATTGATAATTTTGAAATTACCAAGTTGCCCGACACAAGGCTCACAAATGATCGTGAAAACATCATCAAGTCTGTCCGAAATGGTTTGAAGCTCATTGAACTGTCCAATCAGCGCTCGGCCGAACTGGTGTCAAGCTTGAAGCAGTTGTCCATTGATCAGGTCACCCAGCAGCGCAGGTCGTTTCTGGTCGATGAACTCATTGATGACGTCGTGGCCACTCTGACGCCCGCCCTTGAAAAACGCCAGATTCACGTCGTTTTTGACATGGCGCCCGGTCTTTTGATGGACAGCTTCCCAGGTCCATTGGGTCAGGTGGTCTCCAACCTCGTCCAAAACGCAATGCTGCATGGTTTTGACGGCCTGGAGGACGGGACGATCACGTTACGCGCTCAGGCCTTGGGCAAAACACACATTCGCATTGAAGTTGAAGATGACGGCAAGGGCATGACCGATGCTGTGCGCGCCCATCTGTTTCAAGCCTTTTTCACCACCATCCCTGACAAGGGTGGTTCTGGCCTGGGACTGACTTTCTCCAACCGGTTGATCCAAAATGTTTTGGGCGGGAAAATCTCGGCCGAATCCAAGCCGAATGAAGGTAGCCGCTTTATTATTGAACTGCCCAACGTAACGCCGACGGTAGCCGCTTAGCGACATCCCCCGGAAAGTTACGCCCGGCACGAATTCTGCATGGAGCATTTGCAGCCCCAAGCTGGTACAAAATCGGATATTCATTTCAAGTGCCACCGGCACCCCCAGTTTTACTTTTATTCAAAACAACATGACATATTGCGTCGCCATCAAACTTAACGCCGGACTGGTGTTCCTCTCTGACTCCCGCACCAACGCCGGACTGGACCAGATCAGCACCTTTCGGAAAATGATCGTTTACGAAAAGCCCAACGACCGTTTCATGGTGCTGCTGTC
>Ga0007792_10000782_pt1 | contig 11565 bp, 12 predicted proteins | sample CryBogmetaGMA6M_FD_60371 | JGI IMG/M metagenome (GOLD analysis project Ga0007792, IMG submission 60371) | Freshwater microbial communities from Crystal Bog, Wisconsin, USA - MA6M | ecosystem: Environmental > Aquatic > Freshwater > Lake | place: Crystal Bog, Wisconsin, USA | collected 2009-07-06
ATGATCCATCGTGTGGTGTGATAATCCCACCTGCACCTTTATCAAATTGCTGCATATAGCGAGCACCAAAAGTGATGATGGCATCTCCTGCTTCAATGGCATAGTTGGCTTCCAGCATCCCCTGATCGATAATGTCAGCCCAATGCATTCCCCATGCTTGGATTTCAAGAGAGTCAATTGATTTATTTTTAGCTCCTAAAATAACAACCGCAGGTGCATCGTCTTGACCAAATTTAGCTTGATCTGTAACCGAACCTGCTGGAGTAGTAATTCCTGAAGTCGTGTAGTGTGTTCGATAATAGTTCTTAATCGCATCAGGAGTATCCCCTGTATCCGCCATAGATCCGAAATAACTCATCCCACGTTCTTTGATCTTATCCACATAGTCTAACTGTATCGTAGTATTTGCAATGTCATTAGAAATAGCTTGAGCTCCTTGAATTGCGATAGGGATCATTTTGGTATCATTTGGCGTGATCCATGGATTAGTCATTAAAAATCGACCACCCTTGATTTTTGTCTTTTCAATATCGTATTGCAGATACGATTCAGCAAGTACTGCATAGCCACTTCCAAAATCAGTTGCCGCTCCCGGTCCGCGAGCAAATAGATCGGATGCAGTAGTATTTTTGGCATATCCTTTTGTAATACCATTTGTATCATCAGTTGCAATACCTGTACCGTGAGTGACATAAAATCCTGCTCCTGCACTGATTCCGTATAACGGGGCAGTTTTATAGATTAAACTTCCACCGATTGCCATCCCTTCACTATCAAGATTTGGCTTATTGGGTATAGCCCATCCATCATTATCGACCCAGTCAGTATTAAAATACTGCATACGGATACGACCATCAAGTTTCCCCTCTTTAAATGCTGATGCTAAATCATCCGCAGCTGTAGCGAAAACTGCTGTTCCTAAAAGTAGTGCTGTTGCAATGCTAAGTTTTGTCATAAAATATCCTTATTTAGTAGCAGGTAATACATACCCGTTCGCTTTTAAGATTGCTTGAGCTTTTGCTGAAGACATAAAGCGGATAAACTTTTTTGCGGCGATTTGATTTTCGGGTGAGCCATTTTTGAGGCACACCATTGCCTGATCGATTGTGTTATACGCTTTTGGATCGACTTCGATCCATTTTCCGACATTTTTCATTTCTGGACTCAGGACGATCGACTTTGCCATAAACCCGACATCCACTGCTTTAGTCGTGACGTAGGCACCCACTTGGGAGATTGATTCTGCTGTAATAATTTTTGGTGTAGCATCATCAGCAACTTTGTAATACTTCATCGCGTTCATTGCTTCGATACCATAAGGTGCCGTTTTAGGATTGGCAACAGCAATTCTTTTCACGGATGGATCGGCTAGAATAGAAACCCCTTTTGAGAGATCCACACCAGTATCACTCCATAAAATCAGCGTACCGTAAGCATAAACTTGAGCAGGGGTGGTTGTTAATCCAGCTTGTGCGAGTTTCGCAGGATATTCGACATCCGCAGACAAAAACGCATCATACGGTGCACCGCTCATAATCTGCTGGGTGAGTTTACCCGAAGCCCCCGTGATGATTTTGACATCGATCCCTGTCTCTTTTGTAAATACTGCTGTGATGTCATCGAGAGCGTATTTAAGATTGGCCGCAGCAGCAACAGTGATCGTTTGTGCTGCAAGTGCTGAGGCAAACGCGAGAGAGGCAAGTAAGAGGTTAAATGGTTTCATAATAGGTTCCTTAATTTTATAACATACCGATAATGACACTTGAGGCTTTGAAAATCGCATAGACTTCATCCCCTTTTTTCATCATCAGTTCTTCACACGATTCATTGGTAATAATCGAGGTTAGGGTTGTATTGCCGATAGTCATTTTAATCTCAGCATTGACCGCGCCTTTAATCACTTCTGAGACTGTTGCACACAAAACATTGCGAGCACTGATACGCAACGGTTTATTTTTTGCCAAAATAATCGAGCTTGATTTGATAAGGGCGTATGCACTGCACCCGATTGTAATTTCTAGGTTTTTAACCGACTCATTGGTGATGGTAGCAACGATTTTTTCATTGCCAAGTGACAAGATAAGTTCAGAATTTACCGCACCGGTAATGACTGAATCAACCGTTCCATAAAGAGTATTACGAGCAGAGGTTAACATGGAATTTCCTTTGTATATTTTTTGATATAACGATAATCACAAACACAACAATGCAAAAAGCATTCATTTAAAAATGCGACAATTACGTTATATTTTGTAAGATATAACGTATTATAGAAAAAAATGTCTTAATTTTTGTTATTTGTCATACTCTTGAAATTTGACATCAAATTGAATTTTCATTATCACGGTTATGATGGGATTTTTTACAGCCCTATAATTATATGCAACGGTGAAATAATTGCGTAAGCGATCATACCGACTTCAAATTTTTGTAGTTTATCCTGTTTTTCAAGGGCTATAAGGATTGTACCACCATTCAATCGTAACGCGATCTCGATATTGTCTCCAGAGGATTCCAGTGACTGGATAGCTCCACTTAAGACATTATCAACGGTATCATTAGATGGTAGAGATGAGACGATATTAATATCGCTTGATTTGATGATTGCGTAGGTGTCACATCCGATAGCTAACCCCATATTGTCAACGGATTTAGCAGTGATGGTGGAACGTAGCACATCTGAACCGCTAAGGGCAAGGGTGAGGGTGGAATGCAGACCGTTTGTTTCGATGGTTTGTAACGTTGAGGGGATCTGATTGCGTGCACTGGTGGTAAGAAATGTACGGCTGAGGATTCGGGCAAGGCGTTCAGGATCATTTCCAGCTTCAGAAAAACGGTCGATGAACTGACGGTGAAGTTCGTTAAATCGATGAAATGTAGCGATTAGTTCACGGGCATAGAGAGTGAGCTTTGTTCCTCCACCTCCCTTGCCACCTGTGAGGCGATCGATCAACGGTTGGTCGGCTAAAAGATTCATCCCGTTGATTCGCTCCCATGCCGCTTTGTAGCTCATTTTCATTTCTTTGGCAGCAGCGTTGATGGAACCGGTTTGATCAATTCGCTCCAGCAGTTCTATCCGCCCTGCACCTAAAAAGCTTTGACCCTCTTTAGTGAGCCAAAAACGTCCGTCAATCTTCATTGTTGTTTAGTCTTCTTCGATGCTGTCAGCGCTATCAGCGCTTTCTTTTTCTTCAAAATTGAGTAGTTTTTTTGTTGTATTTACAGGACAGAAAAAAATAATTTCAAAGAAAGGATTCATAATCGTCGTTTCTCCGTCAGGCATATCAAAGGCTTTAATTTCGAACCCTTTTCCATCTGCTTCAGTGTTCATAATAATGGTAAATGTCAATGTTCCCAGTGCTCGAAGCATATTGGTGACATCTTTGTAGGTTCTGTGCTCTTTTGGAGCCATAAGATTTTGATTCTCTTCACTTCGGTTCTTCATTTGGATACTAAGAAGTGTAAGATTGTCGCGGTGGATACTTTTATTCCATTTAATAATACCTTTTGGAAATCGCAGGAGAGATGTTTTTGAAAGAAGCGGATTAGGGGTTGTTTTTTTGATGGTTTCTAAAAGTTTTAAAAAAGAGTTTTTTCCACCGACCGATGCAGCATACGCTAATAGTTGATCGTGAAGAAGAATTTTTTCATCATTGTTGATTTGATGGAAACGGCACATTGTGAGCCTTTTGATTAAGATGCGTTATTATAACGCGTTAATACAAAAAGCTTCGTTGCATGATAGGTCGAATCTGTTGGGTTGAAACAGTACTTTTTAAAAAGAGAGCATTCGCAATCACCCCTTGTTCCAACAACATATCGGAACCGTCTTTATAGGGGAGCTTTGCTTTTTTAACTTCGGCTAAAAAGGGAGTTTCTTTGCCGTAAATTACGTCAATCGCCCCTTTAGACGTTGCGAGTAATGCCGTGAGAAGTTCTGCGGGTATGGGCAATTCGTTGTCGGTGAGTCCGGCAGAGGTTGTGTTGATGATGAGATCGAATGAACGGGGGATAAAGGTCTCCCAGTCGTAGGCATCAAACCCTTTTTCTTTAAAGTACTCCAACCGTCCGTAAGAGCGATTAAGGATGGTGGGGGTGATGAAGTGGTGTTGCAGTGCGATGGCAAGTGCTTTTGCTGTCCCGCCCGCACCGATAATCAATGCCGTAGAGAGTTTTCCAAACGATTGAATCGCCGCAATAAAACCATCGGCATCGGTGTTGTAGCCGATTAAGCGACCATTTTCTAGGATAAGGGTATTAACCGTACCGATTTCTTGCGCGATACCGCGAACTTCATCGCATTGAGAGTAGGCCGTTTCTTTGTGAGGGACGGTGACATTTGCGCCACACAGAGCCTTGGCAAAAAAAACATCACGAAGTTTTGAGCCATCACTGAGATGAGTGCGGGTATAGCAAGCGTCCACCTCTAATGCTTTAAAAACCGTGTTGTGCATAAGCGGTGAGCGGGAGTGACTTACGGGGTCACCAAAGATGGTAAAAACGTTCATTACGAAGGATCGATCAAGTCTTCGAGGGTACTTGTGAGCGCTCCGAGCTTATTGGTTACTTCGAGATATTCGAGCTCATGGACAGAGTCGGCAACGATACCGGCTCCTGCTTGGAGAATAATCTGATTTTCTTTGATGAGGGCGGTACGAATGGTAATGGCGCTGTCCATATTGCCATCAAAACCAAAATAGCCGATAGTTCCACTGTAAAAACCTCGCTTAACCCCTTCGAGTTGTGCAATAAGCTCCATGGAACGAATTTTAGGAGCACCCGTCATGGTTCCTGCGGTAAAGGTGGCGGCGAGGAGATCGAACATATCTTTATCGTCACGAAGTGTCGCATGAACGTCGGAAACAATGTGCATCACATGCGAATAACGCTCCACGTGCATCATCTCTTCAACCCGTACCGTTCCCGTCGCGGCAACTCGTCCGACATCATTACGACCCAAATCGATAAGCATCAAATGTTCTGCCAGCTCTTTGGGATCGGATAAGAGTTCTTCTTCGAGTTGGGCATCGCGCTGTTTGCTTCCGCCACGTTTGCGTGTTCCGGCGATTGGGCGTAACAAAATGTCTCCATCACTCAGACGAACCATTACCTCAGGAGAACTTCCAACAATGCTAAAATCACCGTACTCCATCAAATACATATACGGAGAAGGATTTTTTATCCGTAAAACACGGTAAAAACTAAAGGGATCTACGGTGGCATTTCGGATATAGCGATTGGTCATTAAAATTTGAAAAACATCACCGCTTCGAATCATCTCTTTGGAAGCATCAATCATCTCAAAAAAATGCGATTTTGTATGGATAAAATCGCCGCCAAGGTCATTTTTGATGGGCACTAGGGGAGTATAGTGGTAGAGTGATTTTAGAGTATTTTCTAAGGTTAAAAATTGGTCTTGAAACTCGGATAGGGCACTGAGAAGGGTAATAGTCGAGTGCTTATGAGAGACAACGGCCACCAATTTTGGTAAAATCAAATCCATATCAGGAATATGCGTTTGATCTTCAAGAGCAGACATGTGATCTTTTAGAGTCGGTTCAAAAACCTGAACCATATCGTAGCCGATATAGCCAATAAATCCATCAATGTATCCAACGTCGAGTTCTTTGGCTTTGGTGCGATAAAAATTATAGTCAATGGTATTGTAATAGCGTTTTAAAAACTCAAAAGGAGACTCGTGAGAGATGATGTTTTCGTTGTTGGCATTGGTATAAAGAGTTTTCCCATCGGCATAGCGTAGACGCTCACGTGCACCCAATGCGATAATCGTATAGTTTCCATTACTATTGCCTGCACTTTCAAGGAGAAAAGAAATCTCTCCTGAAAAAAGCCTTTTTAGCTTTTCATAGACCGCAATTGGGGCAAATTGATCCAGAGAGAAATGGTGAGAGTGAATCACATTATCCCTTTATCTTAAATGCTTTTGCTTCGATGTTTTGGCGAATATTACCCATAGCGTCTTGTACGGCTTTCTCCCCTTGGAATGGTCCCACTAAAATCTTGGTTGTTTCACCCGTCTTTTGAGCGGTATATTTCATCCCACTGGCATTCAAACGGTCTATTAGGACTTTACTTGGCTCTTTGGAAAATGAGCCAACTTGGACATAATAAGTAGCTGTGCTATTGGCGGTTGCCGGTGCTGCTTTTACTTCAGCTTTTGGTTCAGCTACTTTTGGCTCAGATGCTTTGGGCGTAGGAGCTGGTGTTTCTGGAGCTTTTACCACAGGAGTTGCTTTTGGAGTAATTTTTGGTTGAGCTACTTTTTTAGGCTCTTCTTTTAAAGGAGCTGCTTCTATGGTTTTTGGTTCAACTTTTTGCACTTTTGCAATAGTAGGCTGGGCGTACACTTTTTGAGCAACGGGCTTTGGTTCAGGAGCCGTTTTTTGAGGTGTTGGTGCGGATACTATTTTTGCAATAGGGGTAGATTGAACCGTTGTTTTTGAAGGGGTTGCTACAACTGGTGGGACAACAGCAGGTGTATTGGAGGGTGCGTTTTGCAGTGATTCTTCTTTGATTTTTTGTGCTACTTGATCTAATGTTTGCGTTTTTGCACTTTCATTTCCTTCTTGAATCACTTCAACGGGTTCAAAAAGTGGATCATTAATGATTTCGGTTGGTGCACTGGGTTCTGGTGGAAGAATAGCTTGAGGTGCTTTTTGAACTTCATTATTTTTGAGTGAGTTCATAATAACCAACACGATAATTAGAATAAGTGTTAATGTTGCAATCGCCAGTAGTAGTTTTTTGCTGCCTGAGCTTGAACCGCCTTTATTGAGAATAATGTCATTAAGTTCGTTTTTTTCTTCCATGGTGTTCTCCTATAGGTGCTTTGACCACGAAGCACCACGCTCTTTAGCGTAGACTTCGTAGGGTAGGTTTAAAATGTTGTATTCCGACGGTAAATCATCCGCAGGGAACATTCTCCACTGCTTTGGCTGTTTGGCAGCAAGTTTCAATGAAAGCATCTTACCCAATTGAATCGCTTCTTGCAACGTCGTATGTCCTTTATGGATATACAGATGCAAATGTCCCGGTGTTTTGGTCTCAAAAGCAGTAAAATTAATAAATCCTTCCTCTCTAAGCAACAATTGTGCCTTATGATAGAAACGTTGCGTATCGGTACCGTTGTAATCAATAACAATATTTTCAACTTTGCCAAACTGATTGATGAGTGAGTGCGCGAGAGTAATTTGTTTTTTTAGATGCTGATCGATGAGTGCTTGGGTTAATGCTTTTGGAATTTTTTCGTATTTATTGTAAAACGTGCGTCCTTTGAACTCGATTTTATCGACCATAGTATCGTGTTTAATCCAATAATGATCGGAGAGCATTTTGATAAGTTTCATATCCATTGATGTCATAGGCAGTATTCCTTTTTATACTCTCACCTTATTGGGGAGAGTATGGATAAATTAATAAGTTGATTGGGTATAAATGATAAATCCACGTGCAAGCGTTTTTAATTCTTCTTTGATAGCGGCTTGTGTCGTTGTATTTTCAATATCATCCAAAACATCGGCAATTTTATTGGCAATGATTTCAAACTCTTTTTCTTTCATCCCGCGTGAGGTAAGAGCAGGGCTTCCGATACGGATACCTGAAGTGACAAACGGTGAACGTGTTTCACCCGGAACGGTATTTTTATTGACGGTAATTCCTGCACGTCCAAGAGCTGCATCGGCTTCTTTACCACTAAACGATTTATTCAAAAAAGAAACCAAAATGAGATGATTGTCGGTTCCTCCACTGACAATGTCATATCCGCGCTTAATTAAAACATCTGCGAGAACTGCCGCATTGGCTTTGACTTGCTTGGCGTAGATTTTCCACTCAGGAGAGAGATTGTATTTAAATCCAACTGCTTTGGCTGCGATAACATGAACTAATGGTCCGCCTTGAAGAGCAGGAAAAATTGCTGAATTGATTTTTTTGGCAATTTCTTCATCGTTGGTCATAATCATACCGCCGCGAGGCCCTGCAAGGGTTTTATGGGTGGTGGTAGTCACAATGTGTGCATGAGGGAATGGGCTTGGGTGTTCGCCTGCACACACGAGACCTGCAATGTGGGCGATGTCGGCAAACAAAATTGCTCCAACTGTGTCAGCAATTTCACGAAATTTAGCAAAATCGATTTCACGTGCATAAGCAGAAGCACCACAAACGATGATTTTTGGCTGAACGATTTTAGCGATGTCTAAGACACGCTCGTAATTAATACGACCATCAAGTTCTACGCCATACGAAAAACTGTGATAGTTTTTACCTGAAAAGCTGACCTTTGAACCGTGGGTTAAGTGCCCACCGTGACTGAGATCCATCCCCAGTAATTTATCTCCTGCTTGCAACAATGCAGCATACACCGCACCGTTGGCAGACGAACCTGAATGAGGCTGTACGTTGGCAAAGTTACATCCAAAAAGCTCACATGCACGGTCAATTGCCAGTTGTTCAACACCATCTGCGTATTCGCATCCGCCATAATAACGCTTCGCTGGGTAACCTTCTGCATATTTGTTCGTAAATACACTTCCCATAGCTTCCATAACCGCTGGAAGGGTAAAGTTTTCAGAGGCAATCATCTCTAAATGGTCGGTTTGACGTTTAAGCTCTTGCTCACATAGGGTGAAAATTTCGTTGTCGTATTCTTTAAGAAAGCTCATTGGGTTCTCCGTTGTTAAGATTGTTATTTTGGGGTTTCATAGCAGGGAAAAGCAATACATCCCGAATTGAATGCTGATTGGTCAGCATCATGACCAGGCGATCGATTCCGATACCTTGACCTGCTGTGGGTGCCATTCCATACGAAAGGGCGGTTACGAAATCTTCATCCATCTCGTGGGCTTCATCATCGCCGCACTCTTTGGCAGCCATTTGTCCGTTGAAGCGCTCTAACTGATCGATAGGGTCATTAAGCTCACTAAAGGCATTGGCGATTTCACGACCTGCGATAAAGAGTTCAAAACGGTCAGTAAGTTCAGGTCGTTCATCATTTCGACGTGCCAGCGGTGAAATTTCAACAGGATAGTGGGTAATAAATGTAGGATTGATTAGTTTGGCTTCAACAAATTCATCAAACAATTCACCTTGAAGCTGTCCAAGATTCAGAGTAGCTTTAGCTTCGAGTTTATGGGAACGTAAAAACTCTAAAATCGCTTCTTTATCGTTCACAATAGATTCTGGGACACCGCCAATGACACTTAGACTTTTAATCAGTTCGATTTCACTGAATTGGTCAAAATCAATCTCAAATTCGCCATACGGGAGACGTTTAGGGAGATTGAGGTGATCGAATAGATAGTCAAAATACTCTTTTGTGATCTCAATGAGATCTTTATAGGTTTTATACGCCCAATAAAATTCAATAGAGGTAAATTCAGGATTGTGGGTCGCATCCATCCCTTCATTGCGAAAGTTACGGTTGATTTCAAATACCGCTTCAAAGCCACCGACTATGAGACGTTTGAGATATAGCTCCGGTGCAATACGTAAAAACCGATCAATACCTAACGCGTTATGATGAGTCACAAACGGTTTTGCATTAGCACCGCCGGCGATAGGGTGCATCATCGGCGTTTCGACCTCTAAAAAACCTTTGTCTTCAAAGAAACGGCGTGTTAGGCTGATGACTTTTGAGCGGATATGAAACGTTTTACGTACTTCTGAATTCATGATAAGATCAAGATAGCGTTGGCGGTAGCGCATCTCTTTATCGGTAATCCCGTGGAATTTTTCAGGGAGCGGTGAAATTGCTTTGGTGAGGATTTTCAGGGTATCGACATGGAGTGACAGCTCCCCTTGTTGAGTCACAAACGGATAGCCGCTCACTTCAATAATATCACCCACTTCAATAAGTTTTTTAAAGATGTCATTGTAAAAGTTTTCAGGAAGATTATCCCGTGCAACATAGATTTGGAGCACTCCGCTCTCATCTTCGATTTTAACAAAACTGGCTTTTCCCATGAGGCGATAAAGTTTGATACGACCTGCAACGGTATAGTGACGATGTTCATCGCGTTTTTCTTCTTTGTGAAAAAGATCAGAATTGACATTATTGAATTTTTCAATGGTCGTGTTACGGGCAGAATTATTTGCGTAGGGATCAATTCCTGCTTCTCGCAATTGGTTGGCTTTTTCAATTCGTTGAACTACATATTGATTATCGAATGTCACAATAAATTCCCTTTATTTTTTCATTTGGCAGGTTTTACAGATGCCATAAATTTGCATGGAGTGTTCTTGCATCATAAATCCAAGCTCTTCCGCAATCTTTTTTTGTCTTAACTCAATTTCCTCATCCACAAACTCGCTAATACTGCCACATTTCGTACAGATTATGTGATCGTGGTGATCTTTCGCACCCAGCTCGTATTTTTTGCCTTGAGCACCAAATGAGAGGGATGTTACCATCTCAGAATCTTCAAGGAGTGAGAGGGTACGATAGACGGTTGCAATTCCCGTGTTTAAATCGGGATGTTTTTCTTGGATAAGATGATGCAATCCTTCTGGTGTGAGGTGCTCGTCTGAGTTGTACAGCATCTCTAAAATCACTTCACGCTGAATGGTGAATTTTAGACTATTGGCTTTAAGAAGTTGCTTGAAATCGGTGAGTAGTTTAGCATATTCAACCGTACGTTCTGTAAAATCAGTTAAAGAACCCATGCAGTTATTTCTCCTTCTTAGTGGATGAAGAATGTGAAGTGTTTCCATTACTCTCATTGCTGTCTATGAGTTTTATAACATCCTTGGTTTCTATGTGTAAAATGAAGTTTCCCGTAGCAAACATAGGCTCAAAAAAGATACTGCTTTTCATCTTTTCACCAAAATTCTCACGGATAGCGGTGACACTAAAAAGAGCATAAATAATGACAGAGAGGATAAAAAAGAATTTACTTGCTCCCACTATAAAGCCCAATGCTCGGTCTAAGCTCCCCAGTCCGCTGAGAGAACTAAGACGTTTAAATCCTGCACCCAATGCCACCATAAGGAGCCAAAAAATAGCAACACTAAAAACAAAACCCATAAGATTGATAGCAGTAGCCGTTTCAAAACCAAAAATCAGATCATTTAAAAATTTTCCAATGGCTCCACCAATATGAGAGGCGACAAAAAGACCTCCAACAATTCCAATGAGCCCAAAAAGTTCTTTTGAAAAACCATTTAAAAGTCCTTTTAGACCTAATAATAATACGATGGAACCTACCGCCACATCAAAGTAATTCAAATCCATTATAATTCCATCTCCATTCTGTCTTTTCCATTGTTTTTAGCACGATACAGTGCAATGTCTGCGCGATGAAGTAACTCATCCATCGTATCATTATCTCGTGTCTGAGTAAGTCCTATACTTAATGAAACTATAATTTGTTCATTCTGAAAAACAGGCTTGTTTTGACGGCAAAGATTTAAAAAACGATTTGCAACTAATTGTGCACCAGCTAGGTCCGTTCGGTTAAGCATAACAACAAACTCCTCTCCCCCAAAACGGTATACTTTATCCCCATCTCTAAGGGCTTTTTTGAGTAATTTAGAGATAAAAATAAGAAC
>Ga0007792_10000784_pt1 | contig 11554 bp, 10 predicted proteins | sample CryBogmetaGMA6M_FD_60371 | JGI IMG/M metagenome (GOLD analysis project Ga0007792, IMG submission 60371) | Freshwater microbial communities from Crystal Bog, Wisconsin, USA - MA6M | ecosystem: Environmental > Aquatic > Freshwater > Lake | place: Crystal Bog, Wisconsin, USA | collected 2009-07-06
CAGCTGTTATATTATATAGAGGGACAATACTTGTGACTACTTTGATTTTATCAGCCGCTAATAAGCATGTGCTTGAAAAAAACAAGAACATAAACACAAATAGCTTTCTCATACGACTTGTCCTCCTACCTGTTATATTTGAAAAAATCCCTATCATTAAAATATTCTTTTTTCACAAAACCGCTTTGTACAAGCTTCCCCAAAGCCATTTCCACTTCTATCTTTGTTAAACCCATAGTATCTTCAAAATCCTTAGCAGTCATAGGCCTGCGTTTTAAGGCCTCCAGCATGGCATCTTCTTTTCCATCAATTGTATGAATACTACTTCCTGTAAATTTTCCTATGACTTCTGCCTTTGGACCAAGTAATATAGCGAGTTCCTTTAATCTTAAATCTGTAACTGGATCTGCATACTCTTCAGCGCGCGAACGCACTACAGTATTTATCTGAATTTTTTCTATGTTTGGTATGGTATCAAGTACTTTTTTTGCCTGTAACATATCATTATCAGAATCATTCATACCTTTCACTACCATTATCTCAAGCCAAATTTTCCCTTTATATTCAGAAGCAAAAGCCCTAAGTCCTTCTATCACTGTATTCATTTTTATTGAACCATGCGGTCTGTTCACTTTTATATATGTTTCACTACTAAAGGCATCCATAGACGGCATAATCACATCCGCCTTCATGAGTTCTTTTCTCACCTGCGGGTCTGATAAAAGCACTCCATTTGTAATAACAGCAACTGGCTTGGTTGTTATTTTTTTTATTTCATCGATTAGTTCACCGAGGTTTATAGCTAAAGTCGGCTCACCAGAACCTGAAATAGTTATATGGTCAGTAATACCGCCCTTATCAAGGAACTGTTTAAGCTCTTTTATTATTGCAGAAGTTTCTACAAAAAGTTTTCTTTCATTAGTCAGTTTAAAGCTTCTGCCCAATTCGCAATACACGCAGTTTAGATTACAACTCTTGCTGGCTAAAGGATCAACTCCGAGAGACAACCCTAAGCGTCTGGATGGCACTGGTCCAAATATGTACATAAGCACTCCGTTTTATTATTCTGATAATATCAATTAACATAATGATTATATAGATATAAAACGACAATGTCAAATAAGGAATGAAAACCATATTACAATTTTGATAAAATATTATACTTCAAATTCCTCAGCATCATCATAAGGTATTGTTCTTCTGCCAAACAACGAAATGATTTTACCTACAATCAGTCCAGTAACAATAGCAATTACTAAAGTCATAAGTATTCCTATTAATTGAGCACTTTTATTAATACCACTCACAACTAATAATGCCGCTAAGCCGCCTAAAATACCTGGCAAACCATGGAGATTAATAACACCACAAGTATCTGTTTTTTTCAGAAGCCCTTCAAGTTTTGGCTGAAGAATTGCAAAGCCGTATGTCGATAAAACTCCTGCTAAAATACCCACAATAAATGCGCCCCCTGGTGCAATGGTGTCACAAGTAGAACCAATAGCGACTCCGCCTGCTAATGCTGCATTGGCAATATCTGCTGCTGATATTTTCTTTCGGAAACCAACTGTTGCAAAATATGTGGCAAGCGTTGAACCTGATAAGGCGAGAATTACATTGACCGCTGTTGCAGGCACATTTGCCGGCTCAACAAGTGCGGCACAAAAACTTGGCCAAAACATCCAAAGCACCATTGAACCAAGCAGAGAAAATTTATTACTGTTTTCATCTGATTGTATGGGTGTCTTATGTTCCTTTAATGTAGTCATAGAGATTGCCACAGCAAGACCGAAGACTGCACCGAAGGCATGTATTACTATAGAACCACCTGTGTCAACAAATGTTTTTATAAATCCAAATCCATTTTGAAGAATAACCCATTCATTGAGTGCGTAAGCTGGAATAAAAAGTATGCCAAGTATAATATACTGTATCATTTTTAATCTTCCCAAAACCGCGCCCGCTGCAATAAGTAATGACGCTGCCGCGAACTCTGCCATAATCAGCTTATCAATAATTGAATTATTGCCGCCTAAAATACCCATTCCATCTTTTAACATATACAAAGGAATAGCAACACTCACGAGCAAATATGTGGCTGTGGCTGCAGAACGGCCATACTTTTTTACAAAGACCATTAAAAAACCAAATCCTAATAATAACATAGCCATAATATGAATTGCCCTGCTGTATTTTTGAACATCTACTATTTGAACGATATTGGTTTCTGCTGCAAATAATGACACAGCCGATATGACATAAACTAAAATACACATTAATACCAATTTAATTAACTTCACTATCCCACCTCCGACGATTTTTGAACTCATTTAAAAAAGAGTCAAATTAACAAACACCATTTTTCTTAAAAATAATTGTCCTATAATATGTTATATAATACAAGTGCTTACTTTTATGCATATTCTTTCAATAATTTCCTTGAAATATCCCGTGATTAATTTATAATAAATAAATGAATATTACCGATTAAATACGCTGAAAGGATAAACCACATGTTTGATATAAAGCTAATCAGGGAAAATCCAGACAAAGTAAAAGAAAGCCTTAAAACTAAGGGAGCTGATTTAGCACTTATAGACGAGGCGCTTTTACTTGATAAAAAAAGACGAGAAATAATAGGCGAAGTAGAAAAACTCAAAGCCGAGAATAACAAGGTCTCTGGCGATATTGCCAAAATGAAAAAAGAAGGAAAAGATGCTTCTACTTTAATTTCAGAAATGAAAATTGTTTCTGACAAAATCAAAATACAAGATGAAGAACTTTCAAAAACAGAAACAGAACTCAATTCCAAATTATTGTATATTCCAAACCTCCCCCACGCATCTGTACCTGTAGGAAATAATGAACAAGCCAATGTTACTGTTAGATCATGGGGCAATAAACCTACTTTTGATTTCAAACCAAAACCACACTGGGATATAGCCGAGTATTTGGATATTTTGGACGACAAACGCGCTGTAAAAGTAACTGGTGCAAGATTTGTAATTTATAAAGGACTCGGAGCGCTTTTGGAAAGAGCCCTTATTAATTTTATGCTTGATGTACAAACAAGAGAAAATGGATATAAAGAAATTATGCCTCCTATATTAATTAACCGTGATTCCATGACAGGCACAGGACAATTACCAAAATTTGAAAATGATTCTTTTAAACTAACTGAACCTGATTATTTTCTGGCACCTACTGCAGAAGTACCTGTCACAAACATTCACAAAGATGAAGTTCTGCTTGATCGCGACCTACCTATATATTATACAGCTTACACTCCGTGCTTTCGTAAAGAGGCTGGTTCCTACGGTAAAGATATGAAAGGCATTGTTCGCATGCATCAGTTTAATAAAGTTGAACTTGTAAAATTTGTCAGACCAGAAGATTCTTATGATGAACTTGAAAAGCTTACACTCAATGCCGAATCTATACTCAAGAAACTTAATTTACATTACAGAGTGCTACTTTTATCCACAGGAGACATGACTTTTGCCTCATCCAAAACTTATGATATAGAGGTCTGGCATCCTGGTGCCGATAGGTATTGGGAAACTTCTTCCTGCTCTAATTTTGAAGATTATCAGGCACGCAGAGCAAGAATACGCTTTAAAGATAAGGACAATAAAGTCCGTTTTGTTCACACCCTAAATGGTTCAGGACTTGCCACATCAAGATTATTCCCTGCTATTTTGGAAGCCAACCAGACAAAAGATATGGAAGTAATAATTCCAGAGATTTTAAGGCCTTATATGGGTGGTATTGACAGGATAAGCAAAAAGTAGTATACTCACTTACTTTTTCATAATTTTTGGAGGTGTTTTATGGCAAATAATCAGCCTCAAGCAAAGAAAAATATAACAGGATTATATATAGTTTTAGGTGCCTTAGTTGTTTTAGCACTTGGATATTTTGTTCTTACAAAAGTAAATGCAGATGCTTCTAACTGGGCTGGAGCCGTAGCACCTATTATGATAATCGGTGGCTATGTCTTAGTTGCTGTTGGAATTCTTGTAGGTTGGGACGAATAAGAACGAGTTTTAAGTTTTTAGTTAATGGCAGATCTGCCTTCAACTCCAAACTTTGAACTCAAAACTTCGAACTTAAAATATTGATAAATTATCCCGCATTGTGGAGGGCTAGTATAATTGGTAATGCGTCAGACTTGAAATCTGATGGGAGAAATCCCTTGGGGGTTCGAGTCCCTCGCCCTCCGCCAATTTTTTTCAAAAATTGGCGATAAAGTTGAGAGTAGAAAGTAGATAGTAGAAATACGAAAAATAAAGACATGGGTTAAAATCCAACTTTCGTTCTACTTTCCATTATCTGTTTTCATAAAGATTATTATTTTGCTCTTGTAGGGACAGCGCTCCTTCGCTGTCCGCATGTTGAGCAGTTGACCAGATTGAGCAGTAGATTAAAAACGGAGAGGTGGCCGAGTGGCCGATGGCAGCTGACTGCTAATCAGTTGATCCGGGAAACTGGGTCCGAGGGTTCGAATCCCTCCTTCTCCGCCAATTTTTTTTATAACCCCATCATAAAATCCTTAAAAATATAAATAACATACAAAAATTTCAAAACTTTGGATTTTAAACGAGGAATCAAACAATCATATAAAACCTAACTTTTTTTCTTTGCTTTCTTCCATAATGCTATCATATCTTTTTCTGACATACCTGGAACTAAACTTTTCTCAATTTTTTTAAACCTTTTTATGAACTTATCATTTGCTTTTTGTACAGAATCTTCTGCATTTATATTATTGTGGTATGCCAATGTGACAAGTGCAAACATAAGGTCTCCAAGCTCTTCACTTATATTTTTTTTATTTTTTGATTTAATTGCGGCTTTTACTTCACGAAACTCCTCTTCTACTTTTTCCAGTATGGACTCCTGTTTTTTCCACTTAAAACCTGTGCTTTGTGCCTTGCTCTGAAGCCGACGACTTCTTAATAGTGCAGGGAGTGCCTTTGGAACCCCATCTATAACCGAATCTCTTTTTTTACTTTCTTTCTTTTGTTTTTCCCAAAAATCCCTCACATGCCAATCTTTTGTGAGCCCTTTCTTGTCCCCAAACACATGTGGATGCCTTATTATCAGCTTATTACTAATGGCTTTTATAACATCTTCTATTTCAAACTTATTATTACCAGAAGCTATCTGTGCATGAAATACAACCTGCAAAAGTAGGTCTCCTAACTCTTCTTTCAAGTTTTCAGAATCATTATTGTTGATTGCTTCTATCACTTCATAAGCTTCTTCAAGTAGATATGGAGTTATGCTCTTATGCGTTTGTTTTTTATCCCATGGACACCCATCTTTTGCCCTAAGGGTCTTCATTATGCTTACAAGTTGATTGAAATGGTCTTTACTTTTTTTCATTAATTCCGCCGTAGATTATCTGTCCATCTTTTTCCAACATTTTATTCACAGCATTTAAAAATTCAGCCGAAGCATAATATTTACCCTCTATATGCCCTTGCAATCTTGGTATTATGATTATCGTATTAAACAAACCTTTGTCTTTAATTGCCATTGCTATCCCGCTTGTATTTTGAGCCGATATGTATTCAAGCTTATTCTTAGTTTTAAAATTCCCATACATTTTACTAAGTACAAATGCTATATAAGGATCCGCTTCCACACAAACTATTTCTTTAACACTTTTATTATTTGAAAGCGCCTCAGTCATGCCAGCTAAACCACCATTGATAACAAGAACTCGTGGACCTTTTGCAGGACTTGCAATTATTTTAAACTTTTTGTCACCTAATATATATGCCAGTGTTCCGTTTTCATAGGCACGAGTTTCTTCGCCTTTTTTTACAAGACAAAAATTAACTGTTGGATATTCTTTCTGCGCTATTATTGTAAAATTTTTAAACAAAGCACGAGAGCTTGCCTCATCAACTTTTTGTTTCATACCTGCTATATTGAAACCGAGATAAATAATAAGTGTTCCAATAATTATCAGCATAAGCCAGCGGCCTTCCATGGTTTTATCCCTAAAGAATAAGTAAGCAATAGCAAGATTAAATACACCAAGCGTGTAAACCACATCTATATTGATATAATATTTAACAGCCCATAGTGTATAAAAAATTATTGCCGCAACTATACCAGCCACAACAGCCGCAATAGCAGTAAAAACAAATTGTTGAACTTTTCCTTTTTTTAATGCCTCCACAAGTGAAAAAATTGAAATAAATATCATAAACGCAATCGGTACGAAAACAATTCCCAGCATTGCCAAAGCAGTCCAATCTGGGGCATTAACATCAGGTCCTAATGTCAAAACAGGTTTAAAATATCTCACAAGTATAACCATTCCAGTAATATAAAAAGCATTAATTACTGGAACAATAGCAGCAATAAAATTAAGCTTTTTTTCTGGAGCTTTCCCTGCTGCTATTTTCTTTATAGTCTGAAATGCTAAAATTGCCCCAAACACCCACGAAAGAATAGTAAAACCAATAATGTCGTTTGTCAATAATACCTGATTTGTTATCTCTCTGGATAGAATTATCTGAGCGAGCGCGGCAGTAACTCCCTGTGCAAACAACAATATGGTAATTTTATAAAATATATTCATTTTTTCTCCCTTGAAGTTTTTGTCTTTATTTTTTTTAGTTTCTGTCCTTTATTATAAAAGAACTCCGTCATAACAAACTTTTTATATATTCTATATGTCATAAAATATCCAAATGTTTTTGTATTATTCATAAGCTGGTCAGGAAGCATATGACTTAGATAGGCCACAGTGAAAACAATAGAAAAAGTATAATTGTGAGTAAAAAATCCAACTATCCATGCTATTAATATGTATTCATAGGCATGAAAAATAACATAAAAGTGATGAAAGTCACCTAAATATGATTTTTTGAACAGCCCTTTCATGTTAAATGTTCCTTCTTCCCTTATATAATCGATTACATGATCAACATCCACAAGGAACCCAAGAAACAATGACATTGCGACATAGTACCAGTTATGTGTTGTAAACCAAACACCTACTGCAACTGGTACAGAAACGGCTATATGATGTTCCATTTTCATAATTTTACCGCCTTAACAAATATATCCCAAAAGTTTAGGAAATTATTTTTTTGTGAACTTTTTTACCGCTGCAATTTGTTTTTTTACTGAAGCAATAGAAGTAGAACCAGAAGTCCGTTTTGAATTGACTGATTTCATAGGATCAAAGATAGCATAATAATCTTCGCCAAACTTATTTGAAAACTTATTTAGTTCATGTTCTTCAAATTTCGGAAAAGATTTATTATTGTCTATAGCATAGCTTACCATTTGCCCAACTATCTTATGACTGTCGCGGAAAGCTGTTCCTTTTTTTACCAAATAATCAGCCACATCTACTGCATACATAAAATAATCATTTAGTTGCTCATCGAGTTTTTCCGTTTTAAAACTTATATTTGCCAATAATTTTTCTGCGATATTTAGTATGTCTTTTAATTCATCAAGCCTACTAAAAACCAAAACCTTATCTTCCTGCATGTCCTTATTATATGCCAAAGGCAGTCCTTTAAGCATAGTGAAACCAGCCATAAGGCCTCCAAAAAACTTTCCAGCCTTACCACGAATAAGCTCTGCTATATCAGGATTTTTCTTATGCGGCATAATTGAAGAACCTGTTGCAAAGGTATCATCTATTTCCAAAAAATTAAACTCACTTGAATTATAAATGATTATTTCTTCCGCAAGCCTTGATAAGTGTACAGCCGACACGGAAGAAGCATAGAGAAAATCAAGGACAAAATCCCTATCAGAAACTGCATCCATAGAGTTCTCTGCTACATTTTTAAACCCTGTCTCTTTTGCTAAAAGAGCACGATCTATATTATAGTTGCTTCCAGCAAGTGCTCCGCTTCCTATAGTAAGACGGTCAGTGCGTTTTAAAACAAATTCAAAAAGTTCATGATCTCGTTTTAACATGCTGCAATATGCCATGAGCCACTGGCCAGCAGATATTACCTGTGCGTGCTGCAAATGTGTAAAGCCAGGCATAAATACATTTATGTTTTTTTCTGCAAGTATAGTCATACGCGCCAATAATTTTTTTATCAAAGTCATAATATTTTTGATTTCAACCATCATATACATTCTTGTATCTGTCGCCACAAGGTCATTCCTGCTCCTACCTGTGTGAAGTTTTTTGCCTGTCTCTCCTATGGCTTTTGATAATTCCGTTTCAACCGCTGAGTGCACATCTTCATAAGCAGAAAAATTAATGGAACCTTCTTTTTTCAGAAGGTCTTTAAGTCCGCCTATAATCTTATTTGTTTCCTTAAGAGTAATAATACCTGCCTTATGCAGAGCTTTAGTATGGGCGATACCAGCTGCTACATCATACTTAAAAAGCCTTTTGTCAAAAGCTATTGACGCATTGAACTTATCGGCAGCAGGGTCAAGAGTCTTTTTAAAGCGTCCGTCCCAAGTTTTTTCCATTTTTAGCTCCTTAAGTTTTATTCTTCTTCATTTTTTTCTGTATCTGATTATAAATCTTCAACTGAAGTCCATAAAGATTTATGAACCCTTCTGCATCTTTCTGATTATAAACTTCCTCAGCTTCAAAAGTTGCCATAGCCTCACTATACATAGAGTAAGGTGAAGTCTTGCCTGCCGAGCGAATGTTTCCTTTATAAAGTTTTAGTTTTACTTTTCCAGTTACGGTTTCCTGCGTCTTGTCTATAAACACGCTTAAGGCCTCACGCAGTGGAGCAAACCACATACCATTATAAACCATTTCACCAAACTTCATGGCTATCATTTGTTTATAATGAAAAGTGTCGCGGTCCAATGTAATTTCTTCAAGCTCTCTGTGTGCTGCATAAAGTATAGTACCGCCTGGTGTTTCGTATGTCCCACGCGACTTAATTCCCACTAATCGATTTTCAACCATATCCACAAATCCTATGCCGTGTTTTCCGCCTATAGCATTTAGTTTATATACTATATCAAGCGCCGACATAGTCTTGCCATTTACAGCCACTGGTTCACCTTTCACAAAATCAATTGTCACATACTCTGCTTTATTTGGAGCTTTTTCAAGCGTACTTATTTTGCTTAGTATATCGTCTGTCGGTTCTTTTGCTGGATCCTCAAGTATGCCACCCTCGTGGGATATGTGCCATAAATTATCATCTTCCGAATAAGGTTTTTTCTTCGTGGCGACTATAGGAATATTATGAGCATGCGCATAAGCCATAGCTTCAGTACGCGACTTTATATTCCACTCGCGCCATGGTGCAATTATTTTTAAATGTGGAGCAAGAGCTTTATAAGTTAGTTCAAAACGCACTTGATCATTTCCCTTGCCTGTCGAACCGTGACATACTGCATCAGCGCCTTCTTTTAAAGCTATGTCAACTTGTGCTTTTGCGATTATAGGACGCGCTATTGAAGTTCCAAGAAAATATTTGCCTTCATATAAAGAACCTGATTTAAGCATAGGATATATAAAATCTTTTACAAACGCAGCCCTTACATCCATAACATAAACTTTAGAAGCGCCGCTCGCGATTGCTTTTTTACGAACTTTTTCAAAATCTTCTTTTTGACCGACATCCACTACGCATGCTATAACTTCACAGCCATAAGTATCCTTAAGCCATGGAACTATAATGGAAGTATCAAGTCCTCCAGAATACGCTAAGACAACTTTCTTTGCTGATTTTGCCATTTTCTTTCTCCTTATATAAGTTATTGATTGTCATTGCAACTTTACTTACCCATTAACATCGATAGTATTGCCTTCTGTGCGTGTAACCTGTTTTCCGCTTGATCAAAAACGACTGACTGCGGTCCGTCCATAACTTCGGCAGATATTTCCTCACCGCGATGCGCTGGCAAACAATGCATTATTATGCAATCTTTTTTTGCCTTTTTCAAAAGTTCTGCATTTACCTGATAACGAGCAAATTCTTTTTTACGCTTTTCGCTTTCTTCTTCTTGTCCCATACTTGCCCAAACATCTGTATATATGACATCCGCATCCTTAACCGCTTCTTCTGGGGACTCCGTAATTAATATTTGTGTTTTTCCAGCCACAGCCAATTCTTTTGCCTTGTCCACAACATTTTTTACAGGAAGATATGCAGCTGGACTTGCTACTGCCATGTGCATATCAGCTTTAGGTGCAGCATACAACCACGAATTACAAACATTATTACCATCGCCTATATATGCCACTTTAAGACCTTTAAGTGTTTCTTTCTTATCTTTTATTGTAAGCAGGTCAGCAATTATCTGACATGGGTGTTCATCATCAGTCAAGCCATTTATTACAGGCACTGTCGCATATTTAGCAAGTTCTGTAACATCACTGTGTTTATATGTACGAATCATTATGCCGTCAACATACCGCGACAAAACTCGTGCTGTGTCAGCTATAGGTTCACCGCGACCGATTTGTGTATCTGTAGGATTAAGATAAAGCGCTGCGCCGCCTAATTGAAACATACCTATCTCAAACGAGACCCTGGTACGAGTGGATGATTTAGTAAAAATCATGGCAAGCGATTTGCCTAAAAGCGGAAAAAACATTTCCCTGTTTTTATGCTTATGGCGAATCATATCCGAAACATTTAATATGGATTCGATTTCTTCTTTAGTTAAATCAAGAATAGAAATCAAATCTTTCTTTGCCAAATGAATCATAGACATTTTAAAAACCTCCGCGAATAATTAATCAAGCCATAATTTTTTTAAGTATGGCAAGTCCTTTATCTATTTCCGTTTTTTTAATATTCAAAGGTGGTTCCAAACGGATTGTTTCTTTTCCTGTAACATTTATTATAAGTCCTGCTTTTAAAGCAGCCGCCACAATATCCGCAGCCCCTTCTTTTAATTGCAGTCCTATCAGAAGTCCTGTGCCTCGTATTTCTTGTATTTTTGGATTTTTCCATTTTTTAATTTGTTTAATAATATATTCACCCTTGCTATAAACTTCTTTTAAAAAAGCAGGTTTAAGAACTGTTTTTAATACCACAAGCCCAGCAGCACAAGCCGCTGGATTGCCACCCATAGTTGTACCGTGGTCGCCAAAAGTATAAACCTCTTCTAATTTTTTATCAATGACCACCGCTGACAAAGGCAGTCCACCACCTAAGGACTTTGCCAAAGTCATGATATCAGGTTTTACACCATAAACATCATAACCAAACTTTTTACCCAACCGTCCCAAACCACTTTGCACTTCATCATATATAAGGAGAATATTATTCTTATCGCAAAGCTCCCTAAGTCCTTCTAAAAATCCTGGTTCAGGAGTGAAGATGCCGCCCTCTGCCTGCACTGGTTCAATCAACATAGCCACTGTCTCATTATCTATTTTGGCTTTCACATCATGTAAGTCATTGAATTTCGCATAAACAAATCCTGGAGAAACTGGATTCAAATACTTATGAAATTTTTCTTGTGCCGTTGCACTTAAGGCAGCCATAGTGCGTCCGTGAAAAGAATTGTAGAAAGTAATTATCTTATTAGCGCCTTTTTTGTGAAGTAAGCCCCATTTGCGCGCCATTTTCAT
>Ga0007792_10000790_pt1 | contig 11503 bp, 5 predicted proteins | sample CryBogmetaGMA6M_FD_60371 | JGI IMG/M metagenome (GOLD analysis project Ga0007792, IMG submission 60371) | Freshwater microbial communities from Crystal Bog, Wisconsin, USA - MA6M | ecosystem: Environmental > Aquatic > Freshwater > Lake | place: Crystal Bog, Wisconsin, USA | collected 2009-07-06
GCAGCCCTGGTGTAGTTGCTGATATGGTGATACTATTGCCAATGTTATCATAATTAATAATAATATTATTTCCAGCCGAGACGATACCAGCTACAGAATTGGCTAGACCGACCGGCGACAAAGCTAGTGGCGCCGATGAGAGACCATTTCCAGTAAAATCATCGGTCGTATTAATAAACGATTTAAGTGGTGATAATATAGTACCACTGCCGATGATGGTGTCAGATACTGCAACCTCTGTGCCACCGCCTGGGACTGATGTCACTTGTTTTAAATACGTCGATTTTCGATAGCCATTGTCGCCGCCAGCATAATAAAGTGCGCCCAAACCATCTGTTCCAGTGTTTTCTACATATAGTAAAGAGCCAGATGGTAATTCACTGGGGTCTATACCTCCGGTGGGTACTTCAAGTATTCGAATTATAGTGCTTATTTCCATATTCTAGTTATCCTTAGTCTACTTTAATTTTTGCACCGATTTATATACCATTCTTATGCATTATACAGAGGTAGTTTGTATACCGTGCCATTCAATCGTAGCCTAAAATATGCGGCAGGGGTGGCTGGAAGCGCCGAAGCGCTACCTGAGGAAGCGGAAAACTCGACCCCAGAGCCGTCAGGATTACCAATCGGATATGCTGAACTGCCTAGACAAAACTCATAGTCAGCCCCAGACACAGCCCCCATGCCCATAACAAAACAATATTTATTCGTTGATTTAGCGTTAGTCCCAATAACTGTCGTGTAAAAACCATATTGTGAATCTGATTTAGCACCTATTGCTATACTATTAGTGTTTGATACGGCTCCGGTGCCAATAGCTATCCCGCCATCGGCAGCACCAAACGGATCGTCGGCTATCGCTGCAGAGTGCCCGATTGCTATACTATTTGTGTTCGAATAACTGCCGTATCCTATGCTGGTACACAATTTAGCGTTGGCTTGAGAATTTCCGCCTATAGCTATAGATTGATCACCGACTGAGCACGATGCTCCAATACCAACGCCATTCGTGAATGAAGGGGCGTAACTAGATGCACTATCGCCGATGATGACGTTACCGGTCGTGCCTGCCTTGGCATCATTTCCTATGATAACATTACGTGCGGAGACAGAATAAGCGACATCGTTTTGCACATTTGTTCCGATGGCTATGGTATTCGTAATGCTGGTCGCTAAACTAATAGCATTATAGCCAACGATTACATTATCAGTTGGTTGAGTGACTGATTTTCCAGCATTTACACCAACCACGACATTTCTTTGCGTATTCGATAGGCTAGAGTAAAGAGAATAATTGCCGACAGATACATTATCAAATGTCGTAACGGAGGTCTTTAAACTAGTTAAGGCATTCGTTCCGATGCAAATGTTTCGTTGGTTAGCTGAGCTTGTGTATGCAGTTGTCGGACCAATTACTATGTTTCCATTTTCGAGTAACTTCGAGCTGCTATCTAAAACCATTTGGGATCTGAGACTGGTGCCTAGAGGATCAGTGCTGGAACCTGAGCCAACCAAGGTAAAATCATGGCTAATGTCACCGGCAGCACCTGTGACTGACACATTTAAAGCGCTGGTGATACGCCCATAACTATCAACAGTTATTACTGGGATCTTAGATCCTGATCCGTAAGAACCAGCCAAAACACCAGTGGCTGGTAAATTTACTTTAACTATACCGGAAGTCGTAACTGGCGATCCGACGATCTCTAATGTGGTAGATTCTATAGTAACAGACTTAACAGTACCACCTATGTTGATCGGTACTAATTGCACATTAGTTAATCTTCCATATTTATCAACACTTACGACTGGGACTTGGCCGCCAGAACCATAAGTTCCTGGGGCAACTCCAGTATTCTTCAAATCGATCGTTACTGTTCCAGATTTAGTAACTGGCGCCCCAGATACCGCTAAAGTACCCGACGTTACGTCTATTGAAGTAACCGTACCACCAAAAGAGGAGTTATTAACTAATTGGATATATGTTGCTCTAGCATCACCATTATCACCACCGGCGTAATATAGTGAATTGTCAGGTTCAGAATAAACTAGTGCCCCAGACGGGAACAAACTTGGTCTTAGACCTACTGGCGGCACCACTTTTAATCTTATTATTGTGCTTAATTCCATTTTTCACCTAAATGTTGTAAAGTGGCAATTTATATTTTGTCCCGTTTATGGCAGTAGAAAGATAAGCCGATGGTGTACCTGGTAAAGCAGCAGCTGCGCCGGAGTAAGCTATAGACTCTACGCCAGTTCCGTCAGGATTACCGAGAAGCTTCCCTCCAGCGCCTCCGATGATTAAGAAGTTAGGGATGACTAAGCCGTCAGCCGCCAAGCATATTCTGTTATAATTCGCGCCAGCACCACCTAAAGTCGGCATTAAAGCATGAGCGCCAGGCGTAAATCCTTTAACGAGAGTATTTTCGACTCCAAGCATGTATATTTCCGTAGCACGTGCCGGATTATCACGTTGGTTTGTGCCAGTAAATGAATTAACCGGATAATCGCCAGCAAAAAAAGTACCACCATCTCCTGTACCTATAGCGCAGACAGAATTATTGTTCATTTTGAAATAGATATCAACTGCATTAATGACTAGGCATTGGATAGGTACTAGGAGAGCAGGAGGTGAAGTTGTGAACGCATTAATTTCTAATAATTTGAAGGAAAATGAACTAAACCACGACGATAAAACACCTTTAATATAAGCATCGCCGGTTTTGCCGGTCATGTAAGCATTTCCATTAGCAGTTACCACCACTATACATTCATGGCCAGCCGATATCGACACTATGTTAGAAGTATCATACTCCGGAGTGCCGCCAAGGATAGCGCGAATAAATAGCGGCACTATTTGTGGAATATTATAAATTCCAGTATTTAGCAAACCTAGTTGGCCTACATTATTCCTTCCCCACACTATTAATCGATTATCGCTTCTCACTGCAGCTATAAAAGATTTCCCGCATTCTACCTTAGTATAAGTAGATGATCCTACCATAGCAAAAGTGCTAGTAGAACCGCCAGTGGTGCCATTGCCCAATTGGCCATACGTATTATCACCCATCGTAAAGAGCTTACCACCTTTAATACCAGCCCACGTTGTCTGTCCGGTGACGTAATCGCGTGCCGCTGATATAGCTGTCCAAGGCCCAGAATCTATTAAAGTAAAAGTCGAGCTGGTTGCCGTTGGACTTATTTGTCCGCTGCCATATAATCTTCCGTCGCTTAAAATAACGAATGTACCATTGTAATAAGCGCAAATTTGAGTTATCTTAATTCCGAAGGTAAAGCTGTTAGACCAAGGCACTAAAGTATATGTATATCTTGGTGTGTTGTCACCAAGCCCTAATTGCCCAGCATTATTAAGGCCGCACACGTACATTCTTCCTTGGTTTACGAGGGCTGCACTATGGGTCTGGCCTCCTGCTAGAATAGTCACATTATCGCCCGTTACATATTCATTATCAGGCACAATCTTGCCCATTATACCATATGGATAATTCTTTCCGTCTGGCGGGCCGGCACCATACAAGGAAGCCCCATCACCACCTGTAAATGCTCCTCCAAGTGTACCGACACCAGGCAAAGAGCCATTTTGAGGCGCTAGAAAGGATCCAGATTTATGGCCTATTGAAATACCTTTTGATGATCCTGTTGAATACATGCCGATCGCTATGCATTCTGTTGGTTTATCTGTGCTAATTATGCTTGGTTTTACTATTCCTGCGCCGTTACCCAATATAACATGGCCAGCACCATCTATTTGGTCTCTGTAATATTTTGGCGGCGGCGCCTGATTACTTATTAAAACCGATGACTCAAGCCCTACAGTTTGAAGGGCGTCATAAGATTGAGTGCCTGATTGGATGATGACGACAGATGTTTTATAGGATAAACTTTCTCTGAATGTTTGATTCACAGCGGTATACGGGTTTCCAATTAAAATAGACTGCTGTAGCGTAATACGAAGTCCTTCAAAGCCAAATGTCTGACCGATTAAAATGCCAGAATAGTCAGGCACTGAACCAAAGTGCGGAAAACCCCCTATGCTTATAGAATTACTCGTCGCATTACCAGCAATCTGTAAAACTTTATTATTATTTATAAATATCGATTTGGTACCAGAGCTATTAAAAAGGCCGCTGCCAATAACTATATTATCAGAATTGATCGGTGTATTGCCACCGACAACTGGAGCACCATAACCAACACTGATAGTATTATTGCTTAATAACGTTTTAGATGCTGTATAGCTACCTATGGCTACAGTCTGCGTCGAGTAAGCATCTTCCATGGCTCTTTGGCCAATAGCAACATTATTTTCATTTGCAGCATTTGTGCTGTTGCTTTTAACGCCGATACTCATAGATCCTGATGCTTTATCATACATCAGGCTATTAGATGAATATAAAGATTTACCGTAATTTCCAATAAAACCAGATATGTTTTCGACTTCATCTTGATTTGGATTATAATTTTCGAGGTTTGTATATAATGGATTGGTTGAGCTGTTTTGCCCTTTTATTGTAAAATCTGTGATAAATGGAGGTATGACTATCCCTGTTGTGGCTCCAGCAAGTGTCACAAATCCTTTTGTGTTTATTCTTATCATGGGCACAGTGCCAATCGATCCAAATGTTCCTGAATTTACGCCAGAGCATTTAAGATCTAACTGATAATATGGATTGTTTGGATCCTTCTGTGGCGGCGACACAAAATTAACTGTTTTCAGATTAAATACGGTATTGATGATCATATATTGCTCTATATAACTGTGATGCCTGTGATGCCAACACCTGTGACGTCAAAACCTGTCATTTTATCTATGAAGTAATCTTTAACAGAAATTGGCGTTCCATTATTATCTCTAAATATTTCTAGATAGTGTAGTTGTGGACCAATCAAATAATAAATAGCATCATTCACCCTGCCCTCAAAAGAAAGGCTATTTCCAGCCCAACACATAAAAGATAAACCGCCATATTGGGTGGTACCGATTCTAACAGGATTGATGGATGTGTTAGTATAATAGACGTATAGTTGACCTGTTGGCGATTTGGGATCATTTCCCCATGCCGGACTAACAAAAAATATTTCTCCGCTTGGACTAACGGTAAAATCGTTTATTTGCTGATTATTACCGAAGCCGGCGCCGAGTTGAGTGGCTCCACCGTAGAACTGCGTTTTAGAAGCAAAATACGATGTTTGTAAGATAGTGTTATATACTATAGCTATATAAGAATGGTAACCAACCATGCAAAACTTTCCTGATAAAACATAAGCGCTGGAGGTATCATTTAAAGAACTAAAGACACCATTTGCATCAATTGTGCCGATTTGTTCTTTATTTATTACAATAGCACCATTTGAAGGGACAGCGGAAGCATATAATGTTCCGTCATACGATGAAATACGGCGCAATGAGTTATATGGTAGATTAATGACTGAATCGGCTAATTTATCACCATTCATTTCATTGATCGTAAACAGTTTAGATGTAGTCGCTCCTGTGCCAGAATAACTTACTACTAATCTTTTGCCGCCTAATGAAGGAAATACCGATGGCGAAGGTGTTTGTGATGGCGTCAATGGCGTTGGCGTAGGAGTCGGCGGGCAGTATACTCTATCATAGACTATTATATCGCCAACAGCTCCGGCGCCACTCAAGACATAAAGCGTTTTATTAGCAGCGTTGATTTTGATGTCATTACCGTAGACCACATTTGGCAACGTTTGTCCAGATTCGGTGATATTACCTGTCCCAGAATCTATCTTGTATTCATATAAAGTGTTAAATTGAAAATCGGCGATATATAAAGAGTTATCGACTGTGGCAAATATTCCATTAGTTTTTGTGCCTGCTAGGCCAACACTTGTGCTTGGTGTCGAAGCATAGTTAATATCTCCACTAGCTGGATCTCTTATGAAGGCTGATACTAGACTAGTGCCAATGCTAGAAATAAATATGAACTTTTCGGAGCAGGCGAAAGTCGCTTGTCGTGGTTCTGTGCCTTCTATATTTAATTCTCTAATTAAGATCAGCGATCCATTGCTGGAATTTCTCAAGAAAGCCGATATCTTATTTGCATCTGAAGATACATGGTAGAGGTATTTCCCATCGCTTGACCCGAGCATATAGCATATTTCGCCTGCGATTGGTGTTGTTAATACTACACTAGTCTTGTCAGGTATACCGCCTTGTCCTGGTATGCCGTTGAGTTTTACTATTTTAATAGCATTTAAAATAGAAATATATAAAAAGGAATTATCTGGTGAAATATAGAGCCTTGCTCCATTAAATGAACTGAATCTTGCATCAGTATCGAGGTAATTTATGTTAGGCGAGATACCCATCGGCCTATTAAATGTGACTAAACCACTCTGTGTGATCACATAAATAAATTCGTTAGTCGATGACATAGCTATATCACGAGGATTCAGGCCGGCCAAATACGATTTATAGAAGGTTAACGAGCCATCAGCATTTATAACGAAAACAGATACCGCGTTAGTAACAGCATCGGCTGTGCATAATATCTTAACCTCATATTTCTCAGAAACTATCATAGCTTGATGGTTACCGCCAAAAGAAGAAGTCTGCCTTAGCGTTAATTTGCCGCATTCAAGCGTTGGGGTCGGTGTCGGTGTCGGCGTGGGGCGGCAAATTATAGTGTGCACGCCCTCATTAATTTCAGTGATGAGGTATATTGTGTTTATCCAACCAGTTGGTGGGTTTCGTTCATTATTACTATAGTCATTATAGAATCTAACTAAGTCGCCTACAATAAATGGACTAGTTATTACTCTATCATTTGCGTCATTTAGCCAAAAAAACCTAAGACCATCATCGTAAAGTATTCCACGTATGAATCTATTATACCAATAGCTAGTAATAACTATTTCGCCAGTGTATGGTATTATTGGCCGTGTTTTACTTTCAGCGTTTGGCGCTCTCATTGCTATAAAATCGAAAGGCCAATTTGGTTCTCGTCTGAAGCTTGTAATATAAAATGGACTATTTTCATACCAATAATAATTATTGTAAGCGCGATAGTCTCCGCCAAACCAAAGATCAAAGCAAGTTGGTGTTGGCGTCGGTGGTGTCGGTGTTGGTGTAGGTACTGGCGTTGGGGCCGGCGCACATAATAATTTAATGTATCTCAAATCGCTAGTGTCAGTTATAAGATACCTGCCATTGACAGCATCCCAACTTGTTGGGTCACTTTTTAATGATGGGATATTAATCGTAATAATATCACCATTAGCAAACAATTTAACATTTGAAGAAGAAACATTACTGTTAAGGGTTAATTGACCATTGTTTAAGAATGCTATAGAAAAAATGCCAGAACCAAGATTATTTAAAACGATTGAATATATCGATGTGCCGCTTGATGCATAGCCATAAAAACCGGCTCCGCTATTTGATGAAATGGTATCACCACTATATAATGGAATTGTCAGAGTACCGAGGCTTGGGCTCCAACCAGCAAAGCAATCAGTTCGGCGAGGAGCTGTACTGCAGAAAATGAATGGGTCATTAAAACCAAATGCTTCTATTGCACCAGTAATATTCGGTATTTTGGTGAAATTGAATAATGTTTTATTGCTGTATACTGGTAAACCTGGCGGGTTAAAGCCTGTCGCGTACGCTGTGCCGTCATTTTTTATGGCTATGCTAAAACTATCACCAGCATAGACTGATTTCCAATCTCTATCAGTGCCTATTTGGGTAAATTTAGAATTAGCTCCATATTTAGAGTTATTTCCTAATTGGCCTTGAGTGCTATCTCCGCAGCCGACTAGTATTCCGCCAGGTAATATGGCCATTGTATGCAACTGACCAGCCGATACTACCAGTGCATTATCAAGATCTTTAATGTAGAAATTTCTTATCGGTGATACTATAGTGCTTGTACCACATTGGCCGTTAGTGTTATTGCCATAGGCCACCCACCTCCTTGATGTTTGTGTCATTAAATAAGTATCGAAATAATGAGTATAGCCATTATAGGAATAATTCGGTACTTCCGTGATTGGTAGTCCGCCTGGTCCGGATTCCAAAGTCATAGTGTCTGGTGCAGTGCTAGTATTCCAGCCATATGAACTAGAATATGTAGCACCATCAGAAGTGAAAGCTCTTAACTTGACAAAATCAGTTGTACTTTGATCTGGCCATTTTGTGGTCCTAACATCTATAAAATTAGATGGCGCTGGAATGACATTAACTACAACCCCATTATTTAAACGTTTAAAACTGGTAATCTTCCTAAGTCCAGTGCCTTTAGATATACTTTCATCGCCGACCCATAAAGAGCCATCGGTCTTAACTGCAGCCATTATGCCGTGCCCAGTCGCTAGTTTCTTCCAAGCATATGTATCATATGGTTTGGCTGAATATTTCGTTACCTTTTTGGCATTTATAATCGAATTAAAAGCAGGAAGCGGTGGTAGTCCTGCAAATTCTGGATTAGCTCCAGTTGTATAAATATTATTGGCGACCAGATCTATCATACATGTGGTGCCTCCATAGCCATCACCAGACGACCAATATTCCACATCTGATGCTTGCTCAGCAGTACCTCCGCGAGTCGCTCTAACAAGATAACGTCTAAGATCTACCTGTGTCGGTGTCGGAGTGCTAGGTGGCGTGCAATTCTTCCTTGAGTACATTGTTATCGAATCTAAATTCACATTTGGCACATAAACATTTAAACCATCATAGCTAATGCAAAGGTTATAACCACCCCTAGCTGCTATTTGCCCAACTGCGGAGAATGAGCCAGTGGTGACATTACGTCTAAAAATGCTTATGCTATTATTCATACTGCTAACATAAGCGCTTGTACCATCGGCGCTAATCACAATACCCCAAGGCGCATTAGACGCAAAGGTTTCTTTTTTTGTCAGAAGACCAGTCGTGGTGTTTCTATCATAGTTAACTATGACATTATCGAGATCAGTAACGTATACATTTTTATCATTTGGACTAATCGCGATGCCACGCGCAACACCAGTAGCGATAGACGTTGTTATAGTTAACAAACCAGATGTAGGATTGCGTGCATAAATAGATATCGTGCGCGACGCCGAGCCGCGGTGGATAACATAAACATTCTTGCCATCAGGGCTTACTGCAATGTAATTCGGTTCGGTGCCAGCAGCGATGTCGCCTAATGATGTTAGCAAGCCAGTTGTGTCATCACGTCCAAATACTGAAATAGTGTCATCTATAAGGTTTACAGCATAAACATTCTTACCATCAGCAGATATGCACATATCAACCGGCGTGTTACCAGTAGCAATAGTTCCGATTGATGTTAACAATCCGTTAGTGGTATTTCGCCAGAACATATCGATACTATTAGTGTCGTTGGTAACGTATATGTTTTTACCATCAGAGCTTATAGTAATAGCATTACCAATTCCAGAAATATTCACAGGGCTTAATGCTTGTAGCAAGCCGGTTCCTGTTATACGCTTATAGATTGAAATACTACCATTATTAGCGACATACAAAAAACCATCGTCTGGACTTATGCAGATGTCGGCTGGCTTAGTGTCGGTCGCTAAAAATCCTAATTCAGTTAACTCATCACATTGTACTGGCGGCGGTACAGCTGGTGGAGGACATGTCGGTAATTGTGTTGGTAACCCATATATTTCTAAATCATCTGAATCCATTTCCATGAGCGTGACTGTACCGCCAGCCGTATCGTTCTGCACTTCGCTCATTCTAGTAACGAATCCAAGCGAATTAGCGGTTATGATTGGTATCGTGGTCGATGAACCGTATTGCCCCACCACAGCCAGATTTTCGATAAGATCTATTTTTATCGTGCCAGTTCTAGTTATTGGGCCGCCGCTCAAGGTTAACGTGTTCGTATCGAAGTTAAACCCATTTACGCTTCCGGCGCCAATGTTTATTTTGCTTATATATGTGGCTCTATTGTAGCCATTATTGCCGCCAGCATAAAACAAGAAAGCGTCATCTTCGAAAAAAAAGATGGTTCCAGAATAAAACTTATTTGGAGCTAAATTAGTCGGTACTGGGCCTTGCAGCCTTAATATAGTTCCAATATCCATTTAAGTTCCTAAAATAGAATCCAGTATATTAGTATCGTGCGGAGCCATCATCTTCATTTCCTTGTCCATGCCCGCTAATTTACAGAAATTAACTTTTTTTCGCGCCCAAGGTGGAATCGGTGGTAAAATACCACCATAGCCTAAGGCAGATGGACCTTCTGGAGGATTCACATAAGCATCACCGCCGCCACCGCCGCTTGGCCCTGGTTTTATTTCAGGGTTACAAAATTCGCGTTCTAGAACATCGCAGTCTTTTTCAACTACAATCGGGTCAGTTATTTCACTAGCTATGCATCTTAGCATGTTATACCAATCGGGTCTATCATCACATGGGCAGCCTGCCAAATAAGGAGGAAACACCAGCCAAGTCTGGTTATAGCCAAGGTTAAAATTCCACCCATACTTTATATAGCTACCTGGGATTTTATCTAATATTAATTTAATTGGTACTTTCGGTTGTTCACATCCATTAAGTGCCATAGAATAAGACAGAGACGCACTTGATATCGCCGATGTTGGTTCACAGCCAGGTATGATGATACTATGGTCAGGAAGTACCTGTAATTGGAAGCTTATTTCTATCGGTTCTTGGTTTACCATAGCCATACTCCATATGGTTCGCCGAGATCAATAGCAGATTTAATTATCTCTTCTTTCATTTTGATGCCTTCGTTCATGAGAGCATCACCATCATAAGATATTGTACCACCGTCTGGTGTCGGCAATCCTGAGATTTTTCTTCTCGCAGCACCTAGTGAGGTCTTAGCTTCAGCAAGCATCATATCATAACATAGCTGTCTAGCTTGTGGGCTTCTAAAACTATTGACTACAGGAATGTAAAGAACAGTCACTGGAAAAGCACCTTTTGGTGTCGGATATAACCGTATTTTCTGGTCTTTAGAACTTAATGAATCGCCTTGTGTAAACTTATTGTTTTCGTTAATCACTTCCCAGTGACCTTCGGTACCAAGTATTTTTTGGGAGAATTTTCTATATGCTTGAAGAAGATGATAATCGAGAAGCATATTCTGAATGCCGGATACTTGTCCGACATTAAATAAAAAGCTTTCTGCTCCAAACACATCATTTATTCTGGTGGTAGCTGGATCCCAATGCACTTCTTGGACCCAGTAGGCGTCTTCTGGTAGAGGATATGTCGGTTGCAATGGATTTGTCCAGAAAACAGCTAATTTTTGCTCTCTTGGAAAATAGCTTGCTATAAAATCGCCAGCCACTCTCCAAATTGTTTCGAATTGATCTTCTTGTATCTCCACATCTACATTCGGATATCCTAATTTGGTTAGGATATACTTTTTCATTGGTTCAGAGCGAAGTTTTAATATAGAAGGTAGATCTGCTGGTCCAAAAATAGCCATATTTATTCAGGGAAGGTTAATCCCCTGTCCCC
>Ga0007792_10000791_pt1 | contig 11502 bp, 12 predicted proteins | sample CryBogmetaGMA6M_FD_60371 | JGI IMG/M metagenome (GOLD analysis project Ga0007792, IMG submission 60371) | Freshwater microbial communities from Crystal Bog, Wisconsin, USA - MA6M | ecosystem: Environmental > Aquatic > Freshwater > Lake | place: Crystal Bog, Wisconsin, USA | collected 2009-07-06
TCGCAGTAGAATCGAGGTTAATCGGGGCTGGTAAATCTTCGATTCCGCTTTGCTGCATCTTATCTATCTACATCCGCTTTCATCAAGAAATGAACGTTGGTGAGTGTCAAGTAACGGCCATCAGCAGACATTGGAGTCAAGCTCCAAATTTTTTGCTAAAGCCATCAAATCTCTAGAATGTTGAGGGACTTGCAATATTATATATTTTACCCATAAAGCACTACATATAGTATATTTTATAGGAAAATGACTGCATCATGTGGTATTTTGCAAGTACCTCTGTTAAATTATTTAGGCAATATTAAGGCTTCGATGTGTTTTTGATACCCTATGGGATGCGCTTGCGGAAAGATCAGGATGGAAATCCTGTTATTTAGGGTACTTATTTGATGTGATATCAATAAAGGCATTATGGCTGTTTTCTTTACTATGTAGATAGGCTACAGCGATACCGTTAGTTGAAGATATTTCTATACCCAGATTTAATGGAGCAACTCCACCAGTCTTTTTAGGAGACCAACTTTTAACTAAGCCTGTTATATCCAAGGAATACCATGATGAGTTTCTATTGCTGATATCAATAGCAGACAGCATCGGCGCAGGCGCAATTGTATAGCTAGACTCATAGCTCATGCTTGTCAGAGTCAATTCATCCCATTTTGAGCTCAATGCACTTGGTAATATTTTGCTAACTGTCAATGACCCTGGCATTAAAACACTGTCTACAAAGATATTAAGTGTTGCCTTGGTTATGCTGCTCGCTGTAATGCCTGATGGCATTATAAAAGCGATCTGCGATTTACACTCAGGTCCCACAGCAAGCTCGGTTACATAACGAGAATTTGAAATCGGGTCTCCAAACTTTTCATTTACTGCGTAACTACATGTAAATGTATCTCCTTCAGGTAGTGCTATCTCAGCCGCAGCTGGAACAGAAACTAATCCTGATAGTATAAGTGCCATAATAGTCAATCTTACATTATTTTTCATACTGATTCTCCCAAAATCACAACATACTATTTATGAATAAAGTCCATAATAACATATTATTATTATGTGAAATAACATAAGTTTTAGTCATATAAGGGACGAAATGCACGCCTTACTTGATAGACATATCTGGATTGTTTCTTATGATGGCAGCAGCGATGGATGACTGCTTTTGAGTAGGCCCAAGGACAGCTTAGGGTCGATACCGAACGTTGAACAAAAAAACCAGCTCCGCTAACTTTTTATCAAAAGTTGGCGGACCGCTGACGGCCATTAAGAGTCATTCACCATCGTCCGCTTTACGGCAAGCAATATGGCAGAATAAAGTTCGACAATTTGCCATTACTGTCTCAGTTCAATTGGCCATTAATAGTCATTGAGTGGACGTTAATCTTGATGCGTTGTTTGCATATTTAATAACGTGAACCGGTTTGGAATCCTAAAACACCTTATTTATTTTGTTAGTGCCTATAGGTATTTATACGTATTGAATTTTATTTGAAATAGTGTAACTTATGATCCAAATCGGGTGTTTTAGCTTTTAACGCTTATGTCTGAACGCTCGCTTTCGGCCAATTTCTACCGGTCATGACTGGCCGCTTTATGGGATTAATAGGCAGGAGACGTTTGAAAAGCGTTGGCAGCATTGCCAATGCCAGGACGGGGTTTTGAACACCAGGCAAAAGGTTTCACACTGTCGCATGTTTATGAGGCGATGTTTTATTTCTACAATTTTGCTATAGGCAACTCGCTCTTATATCGGATAAAACTACTCGGTTGAATCTTCCCTTTAATTTAAATGTAAAAGTGGTACGGCTCTATAAATAGAAAAAATGATTTATTGCTTATCAATAAACTGTTTGGTTATGGGTAGATACCCGTCGATAACATTCCTTTTGTCCATAGTGGAGAAAATAAGTATGAATAACACCCGAAAAATAAATGCACGGCTGTCCATTACCTTGGCAGCGTTGAGTCTTGCTTGCAGTCTTGCCACGCCGGTTGAGGCGCGGGAGAAAAATTTTGAGGCGCAAGAGAGAAATTCATTTGCCGATCCGCTCTACGGGCTGACCAGCGTTGCTACGAGTCAGTCGCTCCGTTTAAATCTTATCAATACCGCAAAGGTCGGTGCGCCGGACTGTCAGGCCGAGATCCGGTTCCTGGACGCCAACGGCTTAGTCCAGTCTACTACCCATCAACTGCTGGCTGCCGGGAGTAGTTTTAGTCTGGAACAGCGCAGCCTGATTGATGGCAACGAATTGCAGAACAGATTGCGCCCGGTAGTCCGGCTGCAACCGGTCGAACCCTGTCGCCATCAAGTCGTCAGTTCGCTGGAATTGATCGATGCCATCAGTGGCCTTACGGTGGCGGCTGTTCCAGCCACGCCGCACATTCCAGGCGACCCAATTTTTGGCGGATTGAATTTGTATCCAGTCGATCCCTGCCGTCTGAATGTGGTGAATACCGCCGAATCGCTGACCCAGGCGGCCTGCCCGGTAACTGTGGGGTTTGCCGATGGTTCCAATACGATCCTGCATCAGAAGACAGTAGCGCTGCTGCCGGGGCAAAGTTTCAGTGCGCAGCAATTCGGGGTTGGTAACATTGACGGCCACTCCCTGGTGCGGCCCTTCGTGCATTATCTGCCCGTTGAGCCCTGCCGAGGCATTGCGTCCATGCTGGAAGCCATCGACGGCACTACCGGCCTGACACGCTATTTCGTTGCGCCCAACGCGATTGATGCAATTGAGTAGTGGGTGGCCGAGCGCCAGATTAGCCAGGTAGATACAAGGTCGGGCACATTTTTCCGTACCCGACATTTCCACGTTAAAATAGTGTGATGACATTGGGCAAGGTATCGATATTATGCTTTTGTCCGTTGAATCCACCGTTAATAGAATCTTCAGTGTTAAATATCAATATGAGAGGAGTTGCAATGTTTACCAACAAAATATTTTTTACGCTTATCGTCATGTTTATAGGCTGCACGCAAGTATCAGCTGCCACGGTTTATCAAAATAATTTTGAAAGTACCGGCTCGGAATCGAATGGCTTGGCTGCGTCAGGGGGACTGACTTTGTTATCACGTTTTTCATTGCCGACTGATGGCGCTGGTTTGAACTCTAGTAATAACTCGATGTGGCTTGGACGGCTGGGTAAGGATGTTGCGAAATCGACTTCAAAGCCGGAAACAGTCAGTCTTGTGCTGAACAACCTGGTGGCAGGCAGTCAATATCATGTCGCGTTCGATCTTTTGGTTGGTGGATCTTGGGACGGATCAGCAGCTGGTTATGGCCCGGATCGTTGGTCTTTGACAGCAAATAGCGGAGCGTCCTCTGCAAAATTGGTCGATGCGACCTTTTCAAACTGTGGCGTGAACAATCAACTTTGTGGAGCAAATTCACCGCAAACCTATTCCGACACGACTCCTTTAGGCGGCGTGAGCAATACAACGTTTAAGCCAGAAACGGGCGCTGATGCATACTTTGATACCAATAGCGATTACAGTAAAGATTATGGCATCTACTGGTTTGGTCACGGCACCGGCAATCCGCTGTTGGCATTCACCGCAAATGCGACAACGGCAACGCTACAGTTCCAGAGACTTCAAGGAACCACTGATAGCTCAGACGAATACTGGGCACTGGATAATATTGTCGTTACCGGTACTTCCGCTGTACCAATTCCTGCTGCCGTCTGGATGTTCAGTGCCGGTTTACTTGGCTTGACAGGTATTGCCCGCAAGCGCAAAGGCACGTAATAATCTTTCTGGCTTGTGCTTAATTGATCTTCACCTTGTAGCCGGGTAGCAAACTGAAGTCAGAAGCCTCTTGCAGGGTCAGACCAAGTAAAAGCAAGACACATCCGTCGAAGTTACTCTGCAATAAATGACTTACAAGTGGTAACTGTAGCGGCAGGGCTTGAGCATAGTGAAGAGGGTTTTTAGTCTGGCGGTCGCGTCGCGGTGCGGTGCATGAAAAAGGATGAGTGGGTGGGACTGTCACCGCGATCGGTAGACTAAAAATCCTATTGTACTGAACCGCTGCACTGGCCGCGATGTTATGGGGATTGAATCATCGCGGTGGGCTGCTGACTCCACGACTGTCCGGTTTAGGGAAGCGTAGAGTCATAGTCGACTGGCAGGTATGGGTCGGGTGGCGACTGTGATCTCGTTAAAAACATTACAAATCTGAATGACAGGTATTGAGATTGTCTTTTTGAAACTGCTCTCTCCCTATGACCAATCCTAGGCTGCTTCCAAAACTTGTCGATCAAGGTTAATTTTCATGTTAGTTTCCGAAACTTCAAGCAAACTGTCTTCAACCTTGTAATTTTCTTTCTCCTTGAACCAAGAAAGAACTTTAGCGAGATGCCAAATTGTTATGCTCCCCTCATGGATAGGCGAGGGAAAAGTTGACTGATATTTGATATAAATATTTCTGATATTTTGACGGCTGCATCCCAAAATATCAGCAATATCGGTTAAGCCAACAAAATCGGGCGTAGCTTCGATTAACTTTGCTTTAGGGATTACTTTATTAACATCTTTTAGTGCGCTTGAGACTGCTTCTAATGCCGATCTGGCCTCTCTTGTGAAATTCAGCGCGATTCGCCCTGGCCGTCCAATCCCGATAATGGCATCATCACATCCTGCCTCATAAAATTGATCTAACAGGGATTCCGGTTCGCACTCAAGGGAAGTAATATCAAACTTCAGCGTAAAATCATAATCAGTCATCGCTTATTCCTCACCAATATCTGTGTGTTTTTGCATAATGCAGTTATCAACAATACGTCTAATTTGCTTGGCGTGGTTTCCCGAATTTTTTGGTGTACTCCAAATGCTTGCCCTGCAAAATTCACCGCACCTACATTCTTTATCGTTGTAAGGGCAATACATTTGCCCCCATGCATGAGATCCACCTTCTACAATTCTCCACCCCTTACTTGACGCATATTCTAAAGCGGCCGCGATCTCTTTTTTCTGATGGGGCATTATTGATCTCGAAAATTTTCCCACATAGTAGTATTGCCGCAAGAAGTTGTCAAATGACAATTATAGATATTGAGCAATCTCAGGTAGATTTAAACAAACGACAATAAAGTTTAATTTGTCTGGGTCATGCCTTTCCAGGTAAATATAATGGCTTGATTGAGGCGAAAACAGACCTTTTCCTAATGAGAACAGACCAATAGTTTCAGCAAATATTGAAAACATAAATTCGGATGAATATAGAATAACTGCTGCCTTTGCTAGAAAAGAGAAACTAGCCACGACCGTCCGGTTTTGAGCCGCGAATATACAAAACTCAGCGGCAGCTGTGGGTCGAAATGAGAATTTCAAGTTAAAGAAAAAATATATTTTTGAATGTCTGATTTGGAGAAGTCAGGAAAAAATAAAATCAAATAATTTTCGATGCTGAAAAGTTGATGATACCAACGGATTTGAGTAATAGTTATTGCTGGTCGCTTTCGGCGCATTGGGATGTTGGGCAACAAAAAGTGGTTGCCCAACCTGACTTTAAATGTGTCGGGTTATGCTGTCGCTAACCCGACATACGCGACGGTAATTGCAAAAAGTGTAAGCCGAGGAATGAAGGATGCCGAAAAACCCATAACATAAAGGATAAAAAATGACTGAAATTAGCCGTGTTGCCTTGTTTGGCAAATTAAATACTGTATGTTAGAAATGCGCAAGATGTGTAATTTATAGTCTATGGTTCATATATTAATTTAATTACAATGACTTACCATATTGTTATTGATACCAATGTAATTATTGCAGCGATGCGCTCTAAACTGAGGAGCATCGAATTTATTATTACAATTATTAGGAACAGGTGATTGGCAGGCACATATTTCTATCCCTTTAGTTTTGTAATATGAAGAAGTTTGTCGGCGCTTATTAACTACTTTAAATATAAGTCATGAACAACTTAATGATTTTTTAGATTACTTTTGTACTATTTGTCATCATCACAGGATTTTTTATCTTTGGCGGCCTTATCTTAAAGATGCCGATGATGATTTCTTGCTTGAATTAGCTGTTGAGCAGGTGCAGATTTTATTATTACATTTAATAAAAAAGATTTTGTAGGGATAGAAAAATTTGCTATTCAAGCGTTAACCCCTAAAGAGTTTTTACAAAGAACTGGTGATTTAGCATGACACAATTATGTATAAGCATTCCCGATTCAATATATAAAAGTGTCCAAGCATTGGCCACTCAAGAAGATATATCGATTGATCAATTTGTAGCCTTGGCATTAGGCGAGAAAATGTCTGCGTTAATGACTGAAGATTATTTATTGCAACGAGCTAAACGCGGACAGCGTGATAAGTTTTTAGCGGTATTGGCTGCCGCTCCTAATGTTGATCCTATTGTAGAAGATCGGTTTGGTAATGATACGTAACCCGACATTTCGGCTCCGATGATGGGAACCCGTAAGATGGGTGAATTGTAGGGTGGATAGAGTAGAGCGTTAGCGAAACAAAGCTGCGCGGGGGCATGTTGCCCCGTTCGAAACGTTTTGATGTGTTGCGGAAAACTGCAAACGTTAAGGACGGGGTTGCAAACCCCGTCCCGCTGGGCACTGTTCAAATAACAACTTACAGGCTCAAAATTGACTATTTACCACTTTAATGTCTGCTTTACGGATTAGTATGTTGTAGTTCATTCGGGCTACAATATACCTTTAACCACAAAGGAGCAACAATATGGCCACCACCGCTTATGTACGAGCAAGAATCGACGAAAAGCTTAAAGAAGAAGCCACTGCTGTGCTGGCAGATATGGGGCTTACCGTATCCGACGTGGTACGTATTGTTTTGACCAAGGTTGCAAAGGAAAAAGCACTGCCTTTCGAGATGCGCGTTCCCAATAAACTAACTGCTGAAACGCTCGCCAAGAGTGAACGCGGTGAAGATATTCATCATGCTAAAGATGCTAATGACCTCTTTGAACAGCTCGGCATCTGATGCGGCAGCCCGACTACTCCGGCCAGTTCAAGCGTGATGTGAAGCAATCTCAAAAGCGAGGTAAAGACATGAGTAAGCTCAAAACATTATTAGGCTTACTGATTGAAGGTAAGTCGTTGCCAGCAAGCTATCTTGACTATCCACTGAAAGGCAGCTGGAAAGGGTTTAGATATGCCCACATTGAGCCGGATTGGTTGCTGATATACAAAATCATGGGCGATGTAGTGCGCTTTGAGCGTACAGGTAGACATGTGGATTTGTTCGATGAATACTAAGGCGCACCTTAACTATGTAAATAACCGCTCTGGACATTCATGACCCGTCGATTCAAAAAAAAGCGCCCATCTTTCATTACGCTGCCTCGGCATAAACGCAGCAATGAGGTTATCCGTCTCAAAGGACGAATTAAGCGCGACTCTGACGAATATGGCGGGATGTTCACAAGCCACTTGGTTCTCGATGAACCTGGCAGACCGGATTTATACAATCAGTGGTTTGACTTCTATTTCCCCGGTCAAGATCGGTTCACCATCTGGAATGCGGAAATTGTGACAGCACGCAAGGCATTTTGGGATGCGGCTCATGAGCTTGCTTACCAACGCACGACGGCAATGTTGACGCCAGAAGAACGTGCTGCCGAGTCCAATATAGAGTTTGAGCCTGCGGATTTTTCCAGCACCGGCAAAGTATTGAGTTACAAACTTGTTGGGCGTAAGAAGATGCAGTACGAGAAATTCAGTGGACTGACTTTTTACGAGCAGTTGGAAAAGCTGGAATCCGAGATAATCCGTGAAACGCCACCCACTATTCATGAGTCTTTCCGGCTTGATCCTAGCTATGCCTACGGTATTGGACTATTCATCATTCTTGATGTAAACGTAATCGACCGTGCAGCGATTGAGCAATCCATCACCAAATTTCGATTAATTAGTGAAACCGATTGGCATGCTGCTATTCCAGTATTGCGTGAGCGACTGCCCGTTGTGAGCGAAAAAGAAGCTTTGGCAGCTATTTAGGATTAGTTAAAACGAAAAATCGATTGCCGAACCTGTTCAGAAAAAAAACCGCTTGACGGAGCCGGTGACAGTCAGGTTACGGCCATTATGAAAGCTCACTTAACGACAGCAACAAACCTAAAAGCCGTCATTCAGCAATCGCCCAAGATATTACAAATAACGGGGCTTTATGTTAAATATTTAGGCGCTAAATAACAGCCCATTATTTTGAGGGAGCGGGAACAGATTTTTTTGCTTGAATAATTATTTAAGATAAGGTAGTTTATTAGACTACCTTTTTACTACCTAATGGGCGAGAGATGAAAACCGCAAACACAACACCAACGTCCATACATCAAAAAAATGTCCCACTTTCTATTAAGTTGGGAGCGGAACAAAAAGACTCACTTGCCAAGATAGCAAAGAAAAAAGAACGATCTGTGCATTTTCTTTTATGCCAAGCGGTAAAGGAGTTCATTGACAAAGAAAATGCCAAATCCGATTTTTACGAAACCGCAAAAAACGCAGGTGAACACTACAGAAAAACAGGACTGCACACGACACACGAAGAAATGAGGGCATGGGCTAATAGTTTGGGAGGCAATAACGAACTAACGCCGCCAAAATGCCACAAATAATTTATTCAGAGCAGGCAAATCGTGACATTGTGCGGCTTGTAGAATTTATGCAAGAAATTGAACCGAGCCTTAAACAGCGGGTTATTTCTACAATCTTTGACGGCATCGAAATTTTGCAGAAGTTCCCTCGAATTGCAAAACCATCGCAGGATGAAAAATATAAGCACATGCGAGAGCTGTTTATTGCTTTTGGTGGGGCAGGATATGTCGTTTTATACGAGTATCACGAAGAAAATGACATTGTTTTGATTAACTCAATTCGCCATACACTAGAGGCAGGCTACAAATTAGAGTAGTTCGCGCAATGCGTGACACACATTTGCGATTGTTTATAAAGCCTGTGAAACTTTGGAGTCTTTTAGTGATAGCGAAAATAAGATTCTGGTAATCGGTGATGGCTCTTGGAGACCTAACTACGGATATGGCTCAATGGTTATCAAAGATGTAACAATCAAGACCAAATCAGGTGCTCCCGTTCCGCCTGTTCCGGTTTCTGTACCTTTACCTTCTGCTTCCCTCTGGGTAAGTATTCAGTCCCCCTCTTTGGAAAAGAGGGGTTAGGGGAGATTTTATTAGATAAATCCCCCTCAATCCCCCTTTTTCAAAGGGGGAGGTGAATACCTACCCCTCTGTGTGTTGGGTTCAACGCGTAAGGTGCAATCCATAGATACTGCACTGTATTGCGCCCTACATGATTTATGGAATAAGCCGGTAAAAAAAATATTTTAACCACGAAGAACATATTAAATACTCACTAATGTTGGAGAATAAATGATGACAATGGACGATAGAGACGGCGTAATTTGGCTGGATGGTGCATGGGTTGATTGGCGTGAAGCGAAAGTCCATGTATTGACGCATACCTTGCATTATGGCTTGGGCGTGTTTGAAGGTATAAGAGCTTATCACGCTGAAAAAGGCACCGCGATTTTTAGAATGCAAGATCATACCGATCGCCTGTTCCGTTCCGCGCACATCATGAATATGCCGATGCCGTTTACCAAGGATGAGATCAATCAGGTGCATCGTGATGCCGTTGCCAAAAACAATCTGGACAGCGCCTATATTCGCAGCATGTGTTTTTTCGGCTCCGAAGGTATGGGTCTGCGTGCCGACAATCTTAAGGTTCATGTCATGGCGGCGGCTTGGTCGTGGGGTGCTTATCTGGGCGCTGACAGCATAGAGCATGGCATTCGTATTCGCACGTCTTCTTATGTGCGTAATCATCACAACAGCACCATGTGCAAAGCCAAAGCCAACGGTAATTACATCAATTCCATTCTGGCTTTGCAAGAAGCCTTGTCGAATGGTTACGATGAAGCGTTAATGCTGGATCACGAAGGTTTTGCGGCAGAAGGCAGCGCAGAAAATTTGTTTATCGTGCGCAATGGTAAAATTTACACGCCGGAAACCACCTCGGCACTGGAAGGCATTACCCGTGATACCGTTATGACCATTGCCCGCGAACAAGGTTATGAGGTGATTGAAAAACGCATTACCCGCGATGAAATTTATGTGGCCGATGAAGCGTTCTTTACCGGTTCTGCTGCTGAAGTAACGCCAATCAGAGAACTGGATAACCGTAAAATAGGCTGCGGCAGTCGCGGCGAGATAACCGAAAAGTTGCAGTCACTTTATTTTGATTATGTCCATGGACGCCGCGACGACCATGCCGAGTGGTTGACTTACGTTAATTAACTATTTTTCCACGAAAAACACGAAAGCCACGAAAAATACAAAACAAATGAGACCCTTGTATTGCACAGCCATTCCACGATGCCGGTCGGGGCTTGTAACCCATAGACATCAACTTAAAACATTTCACCACGAAGACACGAAGAACACGAAGATTTTTCTTTGGTTTTTCTTCGTGAACTTCGTGTCTTCGTGGTGAATTAATATCTTTAAGTTGATGCGTATGGGATTGTAACCCCCATCACGCGTCACTTTATACTTTGAATGAAAATTTACCATGTTTTTGAATTTTTTCGTGCTTTTCGTGGGCAAAATGATTTTTTCAGGATTAAGATGTTGAAATCCCCCCGCATTCTGGTCGTCGGCCCGTCTTGGGTAGGCGATATGGTGATGGCGCAAAGCCTTTTTATCACGTTAAAAAATGCCCTGCCAGATTGTCAAATTGATGTTCTGGCGCCGTCATGGTCATTGGCCTTGCTGGAAAGAATGCCGCAAGTTGCAAAAGCTATCGCCATGCCTTTAGGGCATGGTCAGTTTGGTTTGCCGGACAGGATTAAGCGGGGCAGAAAATTACGGTCAGAAGGTTACGATCAGTCAATCGTCTTGCCAAATTCCTGGAAGTCGGCATTAATTCCTTATTTTGCCGATATTCCCGTTCGTACCGGTTATATCGGTGAATGTCGTTGGGGCTTGCTTAACGATGCCAGAAAGCTGGATAAAAGCTTGTTGACCATGACCGTCCAGCGCTTTGTCGCCTTGGGCTTGCCTGGTACCGCACCGTTACCGCCTGAGTATCCGCTTCCCGCTCTCGTCATTAACCGGTATCAGCAACAGGCTGTTATTGAAAAATTCAAATTAAGCAGTCATTCTGTAGGTCGGGTTAGCGATAGCGTAACCCGAAAAACCCCTAACCCAACCTACAAGTCATCAACAAAAATACTGGCCTTATGTCCGGGCGCAGAATACGGCGAGGCAAAACGCTGGCCGGCAAGCCATTATGCACAAGTGGCGCGAGATAAAATTGCTGACGGTTGGCAGGTGTGGTTGTTTGGTTCTGATAAAGATAAAGCGGCCGCCGAACAAATTAACAACCAAGTTTCCGGACAGTGTCTTGATTTTACGGGCCGAACGTCCTTGGCAGAAGCGGTGGATTTATTGTCACTGGTTAATGCCGTAGTGACCAATGATTCAGGTTTGATGCATGTTGC